>JAABUO010003014.1_pt1 | contig 20236 bp, 18 predicted proteins | sample 5559291 | NCBI WGS metagenome assembly JAABUO01 (sample SAMN10711878, study PRJNA513372) | rock metagenome | isolation source: Antarctica rocks | place: Antarctica: Victoria Land, Finger Mt sud
TGGTCGCGGGAGGCAACGTGGTCCAGGGCGCCGCCGGCGACGACGTGATCGTGACGCGCAACGGCAGCTACGTCATCGACAGCGGGGGCGGTAGCGACAAAATCTGCGCGGTCGGCGGCAACAACACGATCGACGGTGGGGCCGGCAATAGCTTGATCGCCGCCTCGGGCACGGGCGCCAACACAATTGACGCCCGCAACTCCCGCTGCTACGTCGGCTCGGGCCACAACGTCGTCCACTGCAAGTACGTCGGGAAGCTCGGCGGGGCCACCCCGGGCGCCCCCCCGCCCAAGCCCGGCGGTAGCCCCGCGCCCAGGCCAAAACCCCGGCCGACCGCGGGCCCGGCGCGCACGGTCCCTGTCGGGTACGCCAACGGCCTGTGCTTCGGCTCCAGGCCGACCATCACCGTGTCGAACCCCTCCAGTCCCATCGTCAACGGCACGGGCGGCGGCGACGTGATCGTGACCCGCAACGGCAGCTACACTATCAACGCCGGGCGCGGCAACGTCAAGATCTGCGCGGTCGGCGGCGACAACGTCATCAACGGCGGCGCCGGCAGGGACCTGATCTGGAGCAGTCCGGGCAACAACCAGATCAATGGCGGAGCCGGCGAAGAGTGGATCATCACGGGGCCCGGCGACGACCATATCAATGGCGGGGGCGGCGTTTCCCACTGCGACGCGGGCGCCGGCGACAACGTCGTCCACTGCACGCGCGCCGGCCCCATCACGAGCGTCCCCGCCCCGTAGCCGGCGGCTGCGCGGCGCGTAGAGGAATTGCCTTCGGACGGACGATTACCTCCACCTCATCCATCCCTCTCCTCCTTCAACTCGCCGGCTGCGCCGAGGGGGAAAGCAAGCCCTCCCTTTCGTCCGCGTCGTCCGCGTCGTCCGCAGCCTCGACCCAACGACCGCGCGCCTTGATCAGGTCGACGAGGCGATCGGCCGCCTCCTCCTCGGGCACGTTGCGCTCGACGGTCTCTTTGCCGACGTAGAGGTTGACCTTGCCGGGCGCGCCGCCGACGTAGCCGAAGTCGGCGTCGGCCATCTCGCCGGGGCCGTTGACCACGCAGCCCATCACGGCGATTTTGACGCCGACGAGGTGGGCGGTGCGCTCCTTGATCTTGTCGGTGGTGCTCTGCAGGTCGAAGAGCGTGCGCCCGCAGGAGGGGCAGGCCACGTAGTCGGTCTTGGTGATGCGCCGGCCCGTGGCCTGCAGCAGGTTGAACGTCAGCGGGACGAGCGGCCGCCCCTGGCCGTCCTGCACACCCGCCACGTCCCCCAGTCCGTCGCATAACAGGGCGCCGAGCGCCGCCGAGGCGTGGACGAGCGTTTCCGCCCCATCGTTATCTCCGGCGTAGCGCAGGTGCACGGGCGCGTCCAGCCCCGCGACGGCGAGCCGCGCCACCAGCAGGCGGTGGCGGTGCAGCGTCGACAGGGGGGTGGGGGCGTGATCGTGGGGGTCGGCGGAGAGGGACACGACGATGTCGCGCAGGCCGGCGTCCACCGCCGCGCGCGCGGCCTCAACGAGCCCGTCGACCGAGCGAGACTCCAGGAACAGGGCCTTCCCCGCCGCGCGCGCGGCCTCGAACAGCGGAGCGGGGTCGGCGCCGGGCTCGAGCAGCAGATAGGCGGCCTCGGCGTGCGCGAGGGCGCGCGCCAGCAGGGCGGGCTCGCCGCCGCGTGCGACGAGGGCCGTGCGCATCTTGCCCGTCCCCTTCCAGGCCAGCCCGGCGAGGCGCTCCAGGTCTTCTTCATCGTGGACATCGAACAGGACGGCGTCGGCGCGCGGGCCGCGGCGTAGCGCGCCCAAACCGCTGGCCATCGGCAACGCGCGCGCGTTCGCGCCGTTTGCCTCGCCCGTTCCCGTCCCCGTCCCCATTCCCGTCCCCGCCCCCGCGCTCTCGCGCGGGGCCGGCGTGAGCACGGCGGCCGGCGCGTCGCCACCGATCGTCGCGCCGCCGAGGGTGATCGCGCGCGCGCGGCGGCGCGCGTAGCTCAGCGGGTCCCACGACGGGACGAGCGTGGGATCGTCGAGCCCGGCCGTCCCGCCCCGTTCCACTAGAGCTGGTGGCAGCATCACGGCCAGGGCTTGCGCGACCGGAATCTCCTCCTCGGGCTCCTCGGCCAGCGAGACGCGTACCGTGTCACCGATGCCGTCGAGCAGGAGCGCCCCGATGCCCACGGCCGACTTGATGCGCGCGTCCTCGCCGTTGCCGGCCTCGGTCACGCCGAGGTGGAAGGGGTAGTCCATGTCCTCCGCGGCCATCTCGGCGGCGAGCAGGCGGTAGGCCTCGATCATGACCTTGGGGTTGGAGGCCTTCATGGACAGGATGATGTTCCGGTAGCCGTTCGTTTCGCAGATGCGCACGAACTCCAGGGCCGACTCGACCATACCGCGTGGGGTATCGCCGTAGCGGTTGGTGATGCGGTCGGAGAGCGAGCCATGATTCGTGCCGATGCGCAGGGCGATGCCGCGCTCTTTGAGGCTACGGATGAGGGGGGTGACGCGCTCCTCGATGCGCGCGAGCTCGGCCGTGTACTCCGCGTCGGTGTACTCGCGCACGGCGAACTTGCGCGAGTCGGCGTAGTTGCCGGGGTTGATGCGCACCTTGTCCACGTGGTCGGCCGCGGCCAGGGCCGCCTCGGGCGAGAAGTGGATGTCGGCCACCAGGGGGACCCTGATGCCCTTGCCGCGCAGGATCGCGCGCACCTCGCCGATGGCCTTGGCGTCGCGCACGGTCGGCGCGGTGATGCGCACGATCTCGCAGCCGGCCCGCACGAGCCGCTCAGCCTGCGCAGCGGTCGCCTCGACGTCCTGCGTGCGCGTGGTGGTCATCGACTGCACGCGGATCGGGTTGTCCCCGCCGACGGCCACGTCGCCCACCATCACCACGCGCGTCCGCCGGCGCCGGTAAAAGAATGGATTCCCCGCCAGGGCGCGCGCCTCGCCCTCCCTCGTCGTCGTTGTCATAAGTCTTCTATCACCCCCACCTCCATTGTACCGCGCCCCACGCACAACTCATGAGACACCTCCAGGGGGTCCGCCAAACCGCATCTCAATAGTGGTAGCGCCCCTGGAGGAAATCTATGCGCTCGTCCCGCACTAGATAGACCAATCGATGCTCCTGCGTGATGCGCCGCGACCATACACTGGGGCCAAGATACCGCAGGGGCTCCGGCTTGCCCGTACCGGTGAAAGGTGTCTTCATGACGTCTTCGACCAGCGCCCAGATGCGCTCCGCCACCCTCGGCTGCTCCCGGGTCCACCAGCGCAGGTCTTCCCTGAACTCGCTCTGGAAGACCGCTAGCCGCCCCACGGCGACGGACAGCGGCTCTTGGCGCTTACGTCTCTTCGGCACGGTCGAGTTCGGCGCGCAGTTCGTCCAGCGGTCGCGGGGTATCTTCGCTGGCCCGTGCGCGCTCCAGCGCGCTCAATAGGCGCGCGGCGTTCGCTGGCGAGCGCAACAGGTGTGCGGTCTCCAGCAGCCCGTCGTACTCATCGGCGGCCAGCAAGACTACTGGCGCGACGCCGCGTCGGGTGAGGCGGATCGTTTCCCTGTTCTCAACCGCCCGGTCCCATAAATCCGCGAGGTGGTCGCGCGCCTCGGTATAGCTCACCGCATCCATATTTGTCGGCATCCAACACCTCACGCGCCTACTCACGCCCGATCTGTACAGGTAATCTGTACGATTAACTATACTTAGTGCGCGACCCAGCGTCAAGATCCCACGGCGCCCGGACAGATGGGCTATAACAAGGTATCGCGCTCGGCGCGCCGTCGCGCGGCTAGGGAGGTATAGCAAGCGCATCAAGGAAAGGTGAGGGGATGGCGACATACCGGGCGACGACGGAGATTCCACAACTGGTGCGGCAGGCCATGGACATTGCCGAGCATGTGCGCTTCGAGCATTCGTGTACACCCGAGGTGGGACGCCTCCTACGTCTGCTGACCGGCCATCTGCGCGACGGTCGCATCGGCGAGATCGGCACGGGCTGCGGCGTGAGCGCGGCCTGGATCGTGAGCGCGCTGGTCCCCGGCGCTTCCTTCGTCACCGTCGAGCTCGACGCCGCACGGACGGAGGCGGCCCGCGCACTTCTCGACCCCTACCCGAACGTGCGCGTCCTGCAAGGCGACTGGCACGGTATCCTGGACCACGGCCCGTTCGACCTGCTCTTCGCCGACACGAAGGCCAAGCGCGACGAGGCGGAGATCGTGCTGGGGGCGCTGTCCCTGGGAGGCATGGTCGTCCTCGACGACATGACACCCGGAGAGCACTGGCCGCACGAGTGGCGCGGGCAGCCCGGTCCCGTGCGCGAGTTCTGGCTCAACGAGCCGAGGTTGGCGGCGACGGAGGTCCTGACGGGGTCCACGATGGCCGCGATCGTCGCGACGCGCATCGGCTGACGTATTGGCGTCCCTCACGCCCGAACCGGCAGTCATTCTTCTAAAGGTTGGCGATACACCAATCGATCTCGGGGCTGCCGGTGGAGCGCAGCAGCTTGTTGATGCGCGAGAACGGGCGGCTGCCGAAGAAGCCGTTGTGCGCCGAGAGCGGGGAGGGATGGGGCGCCCGCAAGATAGCGTGGCGCGTCGCGTCGACGAGCGCGGCCTTGCGCCCGGCGTAGCCTCCCCACAGCACGAACACGACGGGCCGCTCCCGCGCGCTCAGCGCGCGGATCACAGCGTCGGTGAAGGTCTCCCACCCGTGGTCCTTGTGCGAAGTAGGGGCGCCCGCGCGCACCGTCAGCACGGCGTTGAGCAGCAGGACGCCCTGCCGCGCCCACGGCGCGAGGTAGCCGTTGTCGGGGACGGGGCAGCCCAGATCGTCGTGCAGCTCGCGGTAGATATTGGCGAGCGAGGGCGGGGCGGGCACGCCCGGCTGCACCGAGAAGGCGAGGCCGTGCGCCTGACCCGGGCCGTGGTAAGGGTCCTGACCCAGGATGAGGACGCGCACGTCCTCGAAGGGCGTCAGCGCGAGCGCGCTGAAGACCTCGCCCCGCGGCGGGTAGACCGTGTACGCCCGCCGCTCGGCCACCAGGAAGCGCCGCAGCTCCTCGAAGTAGGGCTGGGCGGTCTCCGCGCCCAACGCCGCGTGCCACGACTCCGGCAGGTACCGCGCCTGCGCTTGCTCCCCCGCCGTCCGCTCCCGCATCTCTAGTCCCGTCATCGCCCACGCGCCTCCTGTATCTCGTCCCGTCGAGCATCCACGTCCGGCTGCCCCCAGTGTCCGCCATGCAGAACCGCGTCCGCAACGATCCATGCACAATCGCGCCGCCGGCGCGCCAGCGTGCGAGGGCGTATGATGATCCTGTGAGATAGGGATTGGGAGGTGATACGAGTGCAGGCGTTGCAGGGAAAGGTCGCCCTGGTGACGGGCGCGAGCCGGGGCGTGGGCAAGGGTGTGGCCCTCGGATTGGCCGAGGCCGGCGCGACGGTCTACGTCACGGGACGCACCGTCGAGGAGGGGCAGGGCGTGGGGGGGCTGCCGGGGACCATCGGGGGGACGGTCGAGGATGCCGAGCGGCTCGGCGGTCGTGCCATCGGCGTCCGCTGCGACCACCGCGACGACGGGGAGGTCGTGGCCCTGTTCGCGCGCATCGAGTCCGACCACGGTCGCCTGGACATCCTCGTCAACAACGTGTGGGGCGGCTACGAGCACTTCTGGGACGGCACGGAGTTCTGGCGGGAAGAGGGCTTCTGGACCGCGCCGCTCTCGCGCTGGGACGCCATGTTCGGGGCCGGCGTGCGGGCGCACTACGTCTGCAGCGCCCTGGCCGCGCCGCTGATGGTTCCGCGGCGGAGCGGCCTCATCGTGAACATCTCCTTCTTCGCGGCGCGAAAAGACGACAGCGGCGTCGCCTACGGGGTCGCCAAGGCGGCAGACGACCGCATGGCCGCGTGCATGGCGCACGACCTGCGCCCGCACAATGTCGCCGCCGTCTCACTCTACCCGGGCCTGGTGCGCACGGAAAGCGTCCTGCGCGCGGCGGAGCATTTCGACCTGTCCAATTCCGAGTCGCCCCAGTTCATCGGGCGCGCCGTCGCGGCCCTGGCGGCGGACCCCGAGGTCATGCGCAAGTCGGGGCAGGTGATGGTCGCGGCGGAACTCGCGGTCGACTACGGCTTCGCCGACGTCGACGGCCGGCAACCAACGTCCCTGCGCGAGGTGTGAAGGCAGCGCGCTATGTCGCGCGAGCGGACGCAGGAAGAGGGGAGGGTGCTAAATGCTTCCAGCTTGACTGTACGGAATAAGCCTGCGACTGCGGTCCCATGGCAGCGTGCGGCGACTGCGGTCGCGCGACGTTGCGTACGAGGTTCGCATCTAGCGCCCCGCGACGGCCTCGACCGGGGGTTGCTCCGGGGACGACGGCGTCGCCTCCTCGAGCAACACGGTGAGGAAGCCGGCCAGCGAGGGAAGCAGCGCGTTGACCATGCCCCACTTTGCGTCCCTTCACACTATCCACGCCCATAGCGTAGCACGGCATGGGCGACGGGTGTATATCAGCCTTAGCGGCCGCGCTCCAGCAGCCAGTATCGCTCGACCACGTAGCCCCGCAGCTTGGCGAGGTAGGCCTCGTCCATGTGGAAGGGGCGCCCGTCGGCCAATCCGAGCAGCGCCATCAGGGGGCGGTCGGGCAGGCGGCCCGCGCCGCGCGAGCCCTGGCGGAAATGCCAGCACAGGCGCTGGATCGTGTTCTGGTCGACCGCCGCGCGCGCGAAAAGGAGCAGCGAGCCGTGGACCGCGGCGGAGCGCCCCGCGTGCAGGACGCGGTGGCACAGGGCGCAGACCGTTTCAAGGTTCTCGGCCCGGTCGTCGCGGCTGTTGCCGCTGATGTGGTTGATCTCCAGGCCGCGCTCCGCGGCGTAGCCGCAGTAGACGCAGCGGCGGCCGTCGCGCTCCAGGATGCGCGCCCGCGCGCGTTTCCAGTCCGCGCCGGAGAGGAGCGCACGGTCTGCCGCCGAGCGCCACAGCGCAGGCGGGATGAAAGAGGGGGCGAGCTTTTTGAGCGGCCGCGACGGCGGTGGCAGCGCCGCGAGGGCCTCGTCCAGCGTGGGGAGAACAGTCGACATAATCGTAGCCGCGGGGACGGCTATCCGTCTATCCAGCGGGCGATGAGGCGCCACACGCCGCCCCCCGCGCGCTCGGCGCCGATTAGAAGGTCGCGCCCCGACCCGTCGACGCTGTAGCGCGAGACGTTGCGCTGGAACGTCTTCTCGCCGCCGACGCGCTTGAGCGCGACGAAGCGGGCCACCCGGTTGACGGTCTTGGTGTTCTCGCGCCCCGCCGCGCTGATACTCGTTTCCTGCCCGTCGAAGGCGACGAGCACCTCGTCGACGCGCGCCAGAGTTCCAGTGTCCATAAGCAATAGGATATCAGTTCCTCGCGCCGGCCCAGTCGGGGGCGCGCCGTGGAAAACAGCCGTGGAAGACATCGGTATGAGCGAAACGGCCGGCAAAGTGACCCCGGCCACGTGCGGTTCTCCATAGCGCCCAAACCCACCAGCGTCCTCCGCTGCGCCTCCGTCACGCCGGTCAGGCCCGTGATGTCCATCCGCTCATGCAGCAGGTCCAAGCGCGCGTCGCGCCCGGCCCCGAACGCGCCGCGCTCCAGATACAGGGCAATCAGGAGTTGGAGGCGCGTGATCGTGGGGTAGGCGAAGCCTGACTCCCACGCCTGGATGGCACGGGCGCTCACCCCGAGCAGCGCGGCCAACGCGCGCCCGGTCAAATGCGCGCGTGCGCAGGGCCAGCGCCCGGTCGGCGAAGGCATAGTCGCGGATGTCGTCGGAACGCGTGGGCGGCATGGGGTCTCCCGTGCGCTCGCCTCCCTCCCCGCATCGCCGGTCGATGGGGAGGGGCGCGGCGCAATACTACGTATCGTACCAGACGCATGAAGCGAAGCGCCCCGAAGTCACCCGAAGCCGTAAAATGACATGGCCCTGGCTGAGGGCCTGTAGGACCTGCGACTGCTCCAACTGGTATAGTATCCGTACGCATATCTATCCGGCCCCGTGGGCGCCCCGTCGTGTCGCGTGTCGTCTGCTCAGGAAGGTAGTATCTATGGCCATCAAGTTCGACCGGCTCGAGAAGCGCAACGTGTTCTGGCGCCTCGGTAACAGCCCTCAGCCCTTCAGCCCCGCGTCGATCGGCAAGCACTCGCGCCTGCGCGGCGCGACAAAAGTCGACGGCCTGTGCCCCTACTGCGCCGTCGGCTGCGCGCAGCAGGTCTGGGTCAAAGATGGCAAGATCGTCGACATCGAGGGCGACCCGCGCTCGCCCATCAACGAGGGCACGCTCTGCCCCAAGGGCTCCAACACCTTCCAGTACACCATCAACCCGCACCGCGTGAAGACGGCGCTCTACCGCGCGCCCTATGCCACGGAGTGGCAGGAGAAGCCGCTCGACTGGGCCATGGAGCGCATCGCTCAGAAGGTCAAGGAGACCCGCGACGCCACCTTCGTGGAGCGCGATGACGCGGGCGTCATCGTCAACCACACCACGGCGATGGCGCACCTCGGCGGCGCTACCTTGGACAACGAAGAGAACTACCTGATCAAGAAGCTGTTCAACAACCTCGGCATCATCTCGGTCGAGAACCAGGCCCGCATATGACACAGCGCCTCGGTGCCCGGTCTGGGCGCCACGTACGGCCGCGGCGCGGCCACCGGTAGCCAGGAAGATCTGCAGAACAGCGATTGCATCCTGATCATGGGCTCGAATATGGCCGAGGCGCACCCCGTGGGGTTCCGCTTCCCCATGAAGGCGCGAGAGAGGGGCGCAAAGCTCATCCACGTCGACCCGCACTTCAGCCGTACATCGGCCTGCTGCACCGACTACACACCTATCAGGGCCGGGACCGACATCGCGTTCCTGGGCGGCCTCATCCACCAAGTGCTCACACAGGAGCGCTGGTTCAAAGAGTATGTGCTGGCTTACACCAACGCGGCCACGATCATCGGCGACGGGTACGTCGACGCCGAGGACAACGGCGGCCTCTTCTCGGGCTTCGACGAAGGAACCAACACATATAACCAGACCGACACGGACTGGCACTACGCCAGCGAAGGCGGCCAGCCCAATACGAACACGCCGGCGGAGGTGAAGGGCGAGATGCGCTCGCAGACGTCGGGCCAGCTCTCCTCGAACAAGCCGGAGACCGACCCGACGCTGCAACACCCCAACTGCGTGCTCAACATCCTGCGCCGGCACTACGCGCGCTACACCCCCGAGATGGTGGCGCAGATCTGCGGCTGCACGGCGGAGCAGTTCATGGAGGTGGCCGAGGCCCTGATGGCCAACTCGGGGCGCGAGCGCACCAGCGCGCTCGTCTACGCCGTCGGCTGGACACACCATGTGAACGGCGTGCAGATCATCCGCACGGGAGCGATGCTGCAGCTCTTGCTCGGCAACATGGGCCGCCCGGGCGGCGGCATTATGGCCATGCGCGGTCACGCCAGCATCCAGGGTTCGACCGACATCCCCACGCTCTACAACATGCTCCCCGGCTACATCTCGCAGCCCGTCGCCGGGCGCGACCACGATACGCTGGCCGGCTACCTCGAGCAGGAGCGGATCGACTACGGCCTCATGGCCAACCTGCCCAAGTACATGGTCTCTTTCCTCAAGGCGTGGTACGGCGACGCGGCCACCGCGGAGAACGACTACGGCTTCGGCTGGCTCCCGCGCGTGACCGAGGACCACTCGCACCTGCCCACGATGATCCGTATGGCCGAGGGCAAGGTCAAGGGCTTTTTCCTGATCGGGCAGAACCCGGCCATGGGAACGCCCAATGCACGGCTCAACCGCGAGGCGCTGCGCCAGCTCGACTGGCTCGTCGTGCGCGACATCTACCCTATCGAGAGCGCCACCTACTGGAAGGAGGGGCCCGACAACCCCGACCCCGCCTCTATCAAGACGGAGGTGTTTTTCCTGCCCGCCGCGCTGGTGGCCGAGAAGCCCGGCACGCTGACCAACACGCAGCGCCTGGTGCAGTGGCACGACAAGGCGGTCGACCCGCCCGGCGAGGCGCGCTCGGACCTGCACTTCATGTACCACCTGGGCAACCGCCTCAGGGAGCTGTACAAGGGCAGTACAGCCCCCCGCGATCGAGGCTTGCTCAACATGACCTGGGACTACGGGCAGGAGGGCCCCGAGACCCTGCCCGACGGCACGGTCAGCCGCATCGCGGACGAGCCTTCGGCCGAGAAGGTGCTCAAGGAGATCAACGGCTACACCGTGGCCGGTGGGGGGCAGATCCCCGGCTTCGACGCGCTCAAGGACGACGGTAGCACGGCCTGCGGCTGCTGGATCTACGCGGGCGTCTTCCCAGACGACGAGCACAACCGCGCCGCCGACCGGATCTCCGACCCCAACGCGCGCGTCAATCCTAACTGGGCCTTTGCCTGGCCGGCCAACCGGCGTATCATGTACAACCGCGCCAGCGCCGACCCCGAGGGCCGGCCCTGGAGCGAGCGCAAGAAGTATATGTACTGGGACGAGGCGCGAGGCGCGTGGGCCGGACCTGATGTGCCGGACTTCCCGGCCAGCAAGCGGCCCGACTACCGCGCCGCCCCCGGCGCAAAAGGTTTGGACGCCATCGACGGCGACTCGCCCTTCATCCTCAAGCCCGACGGCAAGGGCTGGCTCTTCGCGCCCAGCGGCGTCAAGGACGGCCCGCTGCCCACGCACTACGAGCCGGTGGAGTCGCCCGTGGGCAACGCGCTCTACAAGCAACGCTCCAACCCCATGGCGCAACTCGACCAGGTACCCATGAACCCGGTGATGCCGATGGACGACGAGTACCCGATCGTGCTCACCACCTACCGCCTCACCGAGCACTACCTCTCGGGGCCGATGAGCCGCTTCGACAGCTGGCTCAACGAGTTGCAGCCCGCCATGTTCGTGGAGATGAGCCCGGAGCTCGCCGCCGAGCGCGGGGTCGCGCACGGAGACTGGGTGCTCATCTCGTCCCCGCGCTCCACCATCGAGGCGCGCGCCATGGTCTCGCCGCGCATCCAACCGCTGCGCGTCGACGGGCGGGTCATGCATCAGGTCGGGTTGCCGATTCACTTCGGCTACAGCGGCGAGGTCGCCGGGAGCCAGGCCAACGAACTCTCGGCGATCGAGAGCGACCCCAACGTGAGCATGCACGAGTCCAAGGCGTTCACCTGCCAGATACGCAAGGGTCGTCTGGACCAGCCGTCCGACATCCCGTCGGTCCCGGTCGCGCCGCGCGCGCAGGCCGAGCCGATGGCCGGCACGGCGCACCAGGCCCAGCCGGAAGGACGCACGGCATGAATATCAAAGATCACCATAGCCCGCCCACGGGTGCGAACGGGGACATTGCCCCGGGCCTCCTCGAAGGTATCACCATCATGGAGCCCCCGCCGGCGCACGAGCCGATGGGCTTCTTCACCGACTCAACGATCTGCATCGGCTGCAAGGCCTGTGAAGTGGCCTGCAAGCAGTGGAACGCTCTGCCGTCCGACGGCAACAAGTGGTCGGGCCAGAGCTACGACAACACGCTGCACCTCTCGGCCACCACGTGGCGGCACGTCAGCTTCACTGAGCAGGCGCTGCCCGACGGCGGCGTGAAATGGCTCTTCAACAGCGACGTGTGCAAGCACTGCGCCGCGGCGCCCTGCCAGGAGGCCTGCCCCACCGGCGCGCTCATCCGCAACGAGTACGACGACGTGTACGTGCAGAACGACATCTGCAACGGCTGCGGCTACTGCGTCGTAGTCTGCCCCTTCGGCGTGCTCGGGCGCAGCGAGGAGGACGGCGGCGCGCACAAGTGCACCTTGTGCTACGACCGCCAGCGCGATGGGCTCGAGCCGGCCTGCGCCAAGGCCTGCCCGACCGACTCGATCCGCTTCGGACCCGTGTCCGAACTCCAGACCTACGCCCGCGCGCGGGTCGAGGACCTGCGCGCGCGCGGCGAGAACAATGCCTATTTGTATGGGGCCGACGACGCCGGCGAGTACAAAAGCCTCAACGCCTTCTTCCTGCTCACCGACGAGCCTGCCGCCTACAACCTGCCCGAGGCGCCGCGTCGCCCCAGCGCGATGATGCCGCACCGCTACTTCTGGAGCGCGGTGGTCGGCATCGGGCTCAGCGTCGTCGGCGCCCTCACGCTCGCGAGTTCCGGGGAAGAGTAGGGAGGATAGCTAGATGAGGACAGCCAGATGGTGATGCGAGACCTGCCGGTACTACAGACCAAGGATAGCCGCACGAAGATCGACGCCGAGGGCAACGTCGGCCGGGGCGCGTACAGCAACGGCTCGTCGGGTGTCAACCAGGGCGAGCGCGGCGCCGCGCACGTGCGCACGCGCGACGCCTACCGCGATGTGCCGATCCTGGTCAAGCCGCCGTGGGGCCACGACATCTCCCTATATTTCTTCTCGGGGGGCATCTCCTGCGGGGCGTTCGTGCTGGGATCGCTGGCCGACCTCGTGGGCGGGCCGCGACGGCAGGGGCTGGCGCGCACCGCCCACTACGTGGCCTTCGTGGCGATGGCGCCCTGCCCGGTCCTGCTGATCCACGACCTGGGGCGGCGCTCGCGCTTCTACCACATGCTGCGCATCTTTAAGCCTTCCTCGCCGATGAACCTGGGCGCGTGGGCGCTGGGCCTGCACGGCGCCTTCGCCGCGGCCACGGCCATGCGCGCTCTCTCCGAGGAGGTCGAGCTCCCGGTCGTGGGTCCCCTGCTGCGCCTCTTGCCGCGGCGCGTGCTGGCCGCGGCGGGCATCCCCTCGGCGCTCACGCTCGGCGGCTACACCGGCGTGCTGTTGGGCACGAGCAGCGTCCCCCTGTGGTTCACCAGCCCGCTGCTGGGCGGCCTGTTCATGGCCTCGTCGCTCAGCACCGGGGCGGCGGTGACGACGCTGGCCGCGACGCTGCGGGGCGGCGAGGAGGACGAAGGGCTGGCGAGGCTCGACCTCATCCTGAGCGCGACCGAGGTCGCGGCGCTCGCGGGCTACCTGACCACATCAGGCAAGGCCGTCAAGCCGTTGCTCAACGGCGTGACGGGCCTGATCATGGCCGGGGCGGTGGCCGGCATCGCCGGCGCGCCGGTCCTCGAAGTGATCGGGCTGCGCGCGACGGGGCGCAAGAGCGGACTCGCCCTGGCCGCGTCCGCCATGACCATCGCCTCCGGGCTGCTGTTGCGCTACGGTGTCGTGTTCGCGGGGCACAAGTCGGCGCTCGACCGCGAGGGCACGCTCGAGGCCACCAAGCCATCGCGCCGCGCCCCCGGCTGGGGCAGAGGGGGTACATCGTGACACCTTCTCGGCGACGCGATCGGTAGAGGACAGCCTTGTCCGGCGCACATACACACATAAAGGGATGTATAGATCGCGTTGTGACACGCCCCACAGTCACCGATGTGTTCATCGTCGAACACGAGCAAGGAGGGGATAGGACATGGCAATCGGGGCTAACAGGATAGCCGGGGCCGCCGCGACGGCGGCGCCCACGGCAGGCGCCAATCGCTGGCTGATCGCCGCGGCCGGCGTGGTGATGCAGCTCTCGCTCGGCGGTATCTACGGCTGAAGCCTCTTCGTCAAGGCGTTGCAGACCGTTGACGGGCACAAGGACGCGGCGGGCAAGTTGATACCGGCGAGCAAGACGGATGTGACGCTGACCTTCACCATCGCGCTCGTGGTCATCGGTTTCGCCGCGTACTTCGGCGGCCTGTGGATGAATCGATCCGGCCCGCGCATCGTGGGCGTCACGGCGGGCGTGCTCTACGGACTCGGCATTTTCCTGGCCCGCTTCTCCGCGCATAACCTGCCGCTGCTCTACCTGACCTACGGCGTGCTCGGCGGCATCGGGCTCGGCCTCGGATACATCGTGCCCATCGCCACGCTGGTCAAGTGGTTCCCGGACAAGCGCGGCCTGATTACGGGTATCGCCGTGGCTGGCTTCGGGGCTGGCTCCGCCATCTTGTCCTTCGTCGTGCCGGGCCTGATCAAGTCGCGGGGCGTGCTGGGCGTCTTCTCCATCCTCGGCGTCGCCTACCTCATCCTGGTCGCCGGCAGCGCCCTGTTCATGCAGAACCCGCCGGAGGGCTACCGGCCGGCGGGGTGGCAGCCCTCCGCCGCGCGGGTGGGGCAGAGCCCACCACACCACCCTCAACGCAGCGCGAGCACAGCCCTCCGCCGCGCGGGCGGGGCAGAGCTCCGGCGCGAACTTCACTTTCGGCCAAGCGCTGCGGACCTGGCAGTGGTACGCCTTGTGGGCGCTGCTGTTCCTCAACGTGATCCCCGGCGCGGCCATCATCTCCGTCGCCGCGGCCATGGGGACGGAGATTACCCTCTTTGGCATGCAACCTGCTCCCACCTCGAACGTAATAGAAAAGGGATATCGTGGGTGATCTAAGCGGGACGCTCCGACGTATAGCGTGTAGAGGGTGGGCCAGGACCATCTCACACCCATAGGCCATGAGAGCGAGCACGGGAGGAACACGATGGCACGACAGCCGCGCGAGCAGGCGTCGTCGGGTCGGTCCGATATCGCGACATTCATCGAGCAAGGACGTGAGAGCGGCTACGTCCGCCGCGCCGATCTCGACGCGTTGAGCGGGCGCGACGGCGCGGAGAGCGCCGACCTCGAGGCCATCGCCACGAGCCTGTTGGACTCTAACGTCGAGATCGTCGATAGCGCCGCCGAGGCGCGCCAGCACGACGACGACGAGGAGATTGCCGCGACACTCAACGCGCTCGAGACCGAGCCCGGCGACACCGATCTCGTCCAGACGTACCTGCGCGAGATCGGCAACGTGCGCCTCTTGACCCTCGACCAGGAGATCGAACTAGCCAAGCGCGTCGAGGCCAGTGACCCGACGGCGATCCAGGAGTTCGTGCTGGCCAACCTGCGCCTCGTCGTCAGCGTGGCCAAGAAATACCTCGGCCGCGGCCTGAGTTTGCTCGACCTGATCCAGGAGGGCAACATCGGCCTGATGCGCGCCGTCCAGAAGTACGACTGGCGCCGCGGCTACAAGTTTTCCACCTACGCCGTGTGGTGGATCCGCCAGTCCATCACGCGCGCCATCGCGGACAAGAGTCGTGTCATCCGCTTGCCCGTGCACATGGGCGAGGCCTTGAGCAAGATGTACGGCGTGACGCAGCGCCTCACCAACGAGCTCGGCCGCGAGCCGAACGAGGAGGAGCTTGCCGCCGCGCTTGGCGTGGGCATGTACGAGGCGCAGCAGGCGCTCAAGGCCACGCGCGCGCCGATCTCGCTGGAGACACCGGTCGGCGAGGAGGACGAGGGCGAGCTCGGTGACTTCATCGTCGACGAGATGGCCAAGGCGCCCGACGAGCGCGCCTACGAGCGCATCCTCAAGGATGAGACGCATAGGGTGCTCGAGGAGACGCTGACGCCGCGCGAGCGCCTGGTGTTGCAGTTGCGCTTTGGTCTGGGCAACGGCCACGTCTATCCGCTGGAGAAAATCGGCGAGAAGATGGGCATCACGCGCGAGCGCGTGCGCCAGATCGAGGCGCAGGCCCTCCACAAGCTGCGCCGCCCGCAGGTCAGCCGCCGCCTCGGTGAGAGCCGCTAGCTGGCAATCGCTGCCGATGGGGCCGATTGACCTGACAGCTGTTGTCGATTCGTTGCTATTCGTATGCCTCGTTTGGCAGATACCCGCGCATCCGCCACCGTCTATGTGAGCGTCTTGCCTCTCACAACAAAGACGATACTGTTTCGATAACCGTTCGCCCCTCGCGCAGGTGTGGATCAACGAGCGTGAAGTGGTCGGCCCCCTCGAGCGTGATGAGCCGCGCGTCGTCGCCGTGTGCGACCGCGCGCGCCTGGTAGTCGCGGCCGAGCGCGTAGGGGACGCGGTCGTCGGCCGTGCCGTGCACGAGCCCCTGCGGGACGCCGAGCGGGAGCAGCGCGGCCGGGGACGCCGCGCCATAGCGCGCGGGGTATTCGTCGGGCGCGCCGCCCATCAGCTCCCGCACGGCGCCGTCGCCCAGGTCGAGCCGCCAGGCCTCGCGCAGGTCGACGACGCCGGCCAGGGCAACGGCCGCGCGCGGCGTCAGCGGCGCGGGGTCGTACAACGGATCGTCCGCCGGGATGCGCGGGCGCGCGGCGAGCCACAGGGCCAAGTGGCCTCCGGCCGAGTGGCCGAGCGTCACGACCCGCCCCAGGTCAATGTTGTAGCGCGGGGCGAGCGCGCGCAGGTGATCGGCGGCCTGGGCGAGGTCCCGGAAAGTACCGGGCCACCCGCCGCCGGCCTCGCCGACCCGACGATACTCCACGTTCCACGTGGCGATTCCCGCCTCCCTCAGCGCGGCGCATAGGTGGCCCATATAGTCCAGGTTGAACGCGGCGCGCCAGAAGCCGCCATGGATCGCCATCACGACGGGGCGGGGTCGAGCGTCTCCTCCAGCTTCACCCGTGGGCAGGCGCAGGTCGCCGAACTTCTGTGGCCCATTGCCATAGGCGATGCGCGCGTCGGCGGGCGGCGCGGGGGCGGAGAGGATGTCGCGGCTAGTCATGCCATAGCGTCCTTGCTCGTTCGCTTACGCTTACATGCTTACCCCGTGTGCGAGATGGTAGGGGTAGCGGGGGCTTCGACGCTCTTCATAGTGACGTATTCGTCCCAGGGGGCGGCGACAAGATCCTCGGGCTTGTAGCGCGCAATGGCGGCGACGAACAGGCGTGCGGCCTGCAGGTTGGTCAGCAGCGGGACGTTGTAGTCGATGGCGGCGCGCCGGATCGTGTAGTCGTCCTCGAACTGCTCCAGGGCGAATTCGTCGGTCACGTTGATCAGGAGATCGATACGCCGCTCGACCAGGAGGTCGATGATCGTTGGCGCGCCCCGCTCGCGCACCTTGTAGACCTGGGTGTTGGGGATGTCGTGCGCGGTCAGGTAGGCCGAGGTCATGCGCGTGGCGTAGAGCTGCAGACCCAGTTCATGCAGACGCCTGGCCGACTTGAGAAAGTCGCGCTTGTTGTCGTCCCCGCCCAGGCTCAGGAAGACCGAGCGGCGCGGCAGGCGCGTGCCCACGGCCATGAGGCTCTTGAGGTAGGCCTCGTGCAGGTCGCGCCCGAACGTGCCGACCTCGCCCGTCGAGGCCATCTCCACGCGCAGGATGGGGTCGGCCCCCTTGAGGCGTGAGAACGAGAACTGCGGCGCCTTGACGCCCACGTAGTCGAGGTCGACCGTCTGGTAGGTTCCTTCCACGTCCTCGCCCAGCATAGCGCGCACCGCGAGATCGGCGAAGTCGTAGCCGGTCACCTTGGAAACAAAGGGGAAGGAGCGGCTGGCGCGCAGGTTGAGCTCGATCACCTGCACGCGCCCCTCCTGGGCCAGGAACTGGATGTTGAACGGCCCTGTGATGGCCAGCGCGCCGGCCAGGCGCTCGGCGATGGTCTTGACCTGGCGCATCGTGTCGAGGTAGACCCGCTGCGGCGGCACCATCACCGTGGCGTCGCCCGAGTGCACCCCCGCGTTCTCGACGTGCTCGGAGAGAGCGTAGATGACCAGTTTCCCGCGCTGCGCCACGGCGTCGATCTCGATCTCTTTGGCTCCCTCGATAAATTTGCTGACCACGATAGGGTGCTCGTTGGAGACGCGCGCCAGGCGCAGATAGTCGCGCAGCTGCGCCGCGTTGTAGGCCACGTTCATGGCCGAGCCCGAGAGCACATAGCTCGGCCGCACCAGCACGGGATAGCCGGCCCGCGCGGCGAAACGGGCCGCTTGCTCCGGCGAGGCCAATTCGGCCCAGGCCGGCTGGGCGATGCCCAGCTCGTCGCACAGGGCCGAGAACTTGTGGCGGTCCTCGGCGCGGTCGATCGAGATCGGCGAGGTGCCTAGCACGGGGATACCCTCGGCGTGCAGTCCGAGCGCAAGGTTGTTGGGGGTTTGCCCGCCCATGGAGAGCACCACGTAGGCGGGGCGCTCGACCTCGTAGATGTCGCGCACACGCTCGAACGAGAGCTCCTCGAAGTAGAGCTTGTCGCAGATGTCGTAGTCGGTCGAAACAGTCTCGGGGTTGTTGTTGACCATAACCACGCTGTAGCCGCGCGCCCGCAAGGTCGCGGCCGCGGTGACGGTGCACCAGTCGAACTCGACCGACGAGCCGATGCGGTAGGGGCCTGAGCCCAGCACCATGATCTTCCTCGGGTCGGTTTCCGTCGCCGGCTCGACGTCGGAGTAAGTGTCGCCGTGGGTCATATAGAGGTAGTTGGTACGCGCCGGGTACTCGGCGGCGAGCGTGTCGATGCTCTTGACCACGGGGGTCACCCCTTCGCGGACGCGCTGCGCCCGCACGTCTTCCTCCGTGCGCCGCGAGAGCGCGGCCACCAGGCGGTCGGAGAAGCCGGCGCGCTTGAGGCGACGCAGCAGCCCCGCGTCGAGGGCGCCGTCGGGCTGCTCCTGCACTTCTTGTTCCAGGACCACGAGGTAGGCCACGCGCTCGATAAACCAGCGGTCGATGCCGGTCAGCGCGGAGATGCGCCCCGCGGCCATACCGCGGCGCAGCGCGGCCACGATGGTGAAGAGGCGCTCGGGCGTGGGCCTTGCCAGCGCCGCCTCGTCGATCCCCTCGTCGGGTATCGCCTCGTCGCGTTCCTGCTCTTGCTCCTGCTCTTCGTAGGCGACCATGCCGAGCCCGTCGTAGCCGTAGCCGAGCCCGCGCACGGCCTTCTGCAGCGCGGCCTCGAAGGTGCGCCCGATAGCCATGACCTCGCCGACGCTCTTCATGGAGGAGCCGAGCGTGGTGTCGACGCGGCGGAACTTGTCGAGGTCCCAACGCGGGTACTTGACCACCACATAGTCGAGCGCCGGCTCGAAGCAAGCCGTGGTCTGCCCCGTCACCGTGTTGGGCAGCTCGGGCAAGGTATAGCCGAGCGCGAGCTTGGCCGCGATGGTGGCCAGGGGATAGCCCGTCGCTTTGGAGGCGAGGGCCGAGGAGCGCGAGAGGCGCGCGTTGACCTCGATCACGCGGTACCGGGTCCTCACCTCCCCCACCCCCTCTCCCGCGTCAGGGAGAGAGGGGGCCGATGGATCGAGGGCGAACTGGATATTGCACTCGCCGATGACGCCGAGGTGGCGGATGGTCTCGATGGAAACGGAGCGCAGGGTCTGGTACTCGTCGTTGGTGAGCGTCTGCGAGGGCGCGACGACGATGCTCTCACCGGTGTGCACGCCCATGGGGTCGAAGTTCTCCATGTTGCAGACGGCGATGCAGTTGTCCGCCTGGTCGCGCACGATTTCGTACTCGATCTCTTTCCAGCCGCCCAGGTACTCCTCGACGAGCACTTGTGGGGCGCGTCTCAGGGCGCGGCCGGCCAGCTCGCGCAGTTCCTCGGCGTCGCGCGCCACGCCCGAGCCCTCGCCGCCGAGCGCGAAGGCGGCGCGCAGGATCACGGGGAAGCCGAGCGCGCGGCCGGCTTCGACGGCGGCGTCCGCTGTCGTAGCGGCCTCGGAGCGCGCGGTGCGCACGCCGATCTCGGCCAGCTTGCGCACGAACAGGTCGCGGTCCTCGGTGGCCTCGATCGTTTCGGGGGGCGTGCCGAGCACGCGCACGCCGTAGCGGGCCAGGGTGCCGTCGCGCCACAAGGCCAGCCCGCAGTTGAGCGCCGTCTGGCCGCCGAAGGAGAGCAGGATGCCCTCGGGCCACTCCCGCTCGATCACGCGGGCGACGAAGGAGGGCTCGACGGGGAGGAAGTAGACGCGGTCGGCCAGCCCGGCGCCGGTCTGCACGGTGGCGATGTTGGGGTTGACGAGCACGACCTCGACACCCTCCTCCTTGAGCGCCTTGAGCGCCTGCGACCCCGAGTAGTCGAACTCGCCGGCCTCGCCGATCTTGAGGGCGCCCGAGCCGAGCAGGAGCACCTTGGAGGGCTTGCCCGCCCGCCCGTCTGCCCGCCCGGCCGCCCGCCCGCCCGGCCGCCCGCCCGGCCGGCCGCCCGGCCGCCCGCCCGTCTGTCGCGCGTCGGATGTACTGTTCTCGTCGATCGCGGTCATGCGCCCCCTTGACCCTCACTCATCGTTTCCCGGATAAACTCCTAAGAGTATCGCAGACCGGACGCTACCCCGGCATGGGCTATTTGCACAGGGGCGCGCCCGCGTGTCGCCCGATGGAGTATCATCGAAGGATGGCGCTAGCGTCCGCCCACGAAGGAGCCGCGGGGTGAGGTTCTCCAAGAAGACCGAATATGGCCTGCTCGCGCTCATCGCCATGGCCATCGAGCAGGAACGCGGCGGCGGACGGCTGA
>JAABUO010003015.1_pt1 | contig 20233 bp, 4 predicted proteins | sample 5559291 | NCBI WGS metagenome assembly JAABUO01 (sample SAMN10711878, study PRJNA513372) | rock metagenome | isolation source: Antarctica rocks | place: Antarctica: Victoria Land, Finger Mt sud
GTGCGCCTCCTGGGTGCAGCCGCCGGTGAAGTCGGCGGGGTAGAAGGCCAGCAGCGTCACTTTGCCCTTGTCCCGAACCGACGTGTGGGTGACGCCGTTCTGGTCGGGCAGCGTGTAGGCGGGGGCGGTTTTGCCGACGACGGGCGCGGCGGCTTCCTCCTTGGCTTTGGCCTGGGCGAAGGCGACGGCGGCCACGGCGGCGGGGACCGCGAGGGTCAGCGCGAGGGTCTTTCGGAGACGGGTCATGGCGTGATACTTTCTAAGATGCAATTCGGAGAAGAAGCCCCTCGCGCCCAATTTGGGGCCAGGAGACCTTTGAGTGGTTCTTATACCGCTCCCCCAGGAGAAACGTTCGCATCGGCTCAGGCGGGGGCGGGCGAAACACAGACTTCCAAGGGCAGGCCGAAGGTCTTCTCGAAAGCCGGAGCCTGGGCCTCGGCAGCCCACACTTCGAGCTGGGCATCGGCGGAGGCGAACAGCGTCAGGCGGACGCGGTCGGGCTTTGGGCGCTTCTCATTGGCGACGTCCTTGACCAGCATCAGGTGGCTGCGGTCCAGCGCCTCGGCCAGACGCAGGGCGCAGGAGAGGACGCGGATGACGCGCTGCATCCGGGCGTCCAGCTTGTCAAAGGCCGGGTGCTTGCGGCGCGGCAGGCCTTTGCGGTGGTATAGGGCGAGGCTGGCGATGATCTCGATCTCGCGGTCGTTGAAGCCGAGCAGCTCCGAGTGGCGGATCAGATAATACGAGTGCTGCTGGTGGTCCGTGTGCGAAACGAAGAAGCCCGAATCGTGCAGCAGGGCGGCGTATTCCAGAAGCTCGCGGGCGCGGCCGTAGTCATGCAGGCCCAGCGCTTTCCACTGATCGAACAGCGACAGAGAGAGGCGGACGATGTGTGCGGCATGGGCCTCATCGACGCCCGTCGCCCGCATGAGCTGGCGGATGGAGCGACGCCGGGCACTCTCCGGGGCAGCGTCCATTGTCCCGGAGGGTGTGGCCGGGGCGGTCTGGCGCAGCCGGTCTACGATGATGCCCTCGCGCAGGCCCCGGTCACTGATGAGAATGGAGGACGCGCCGACCGTCTCCATGACGGTCTGCAAAATGGCCGAGCCGCCCAGGATGATGTCGGCGCGCTCAGGGTTGATGCCGGGGATACGCCGCCGTTGTTCCAGGGTCATCGCGCACAGGCGCTTGGTGGTCGCCTGAACGTCAGCCAGCGAGAGCGCGTAGTTTCGGAGCGAGGTGGGGTTCGGAGCGACCGCGGCGTGGGCGATGATCTCGGCCAGGTTCTGGGCCGTCCCCGACGACCCGTACATGACCGAAAAGCCTGCCCTGCCGATGGCGCGGGCGGCGGGCGCGAGCAGCGACCGGACGCGCCGCTGTAGGTCGTCCCAGGCGGCGGGCGGGACGGGTTTCGAGGGATCGGCGATGCCCTCCGCCGTCAGCCGGATCGCGCCCATCTTGAGGCTGTCCAGGAAGACGTAGCCCGCGCCGTCGCCGACGATCAGTTCGGTCGAGCCGCCGCCGATGTCCATGATCAGGGCGCGCTTGTCTTTGGGCAGGTCCACGCCGCTGATGACGCCTAGGTAGATCAGGCGCGCTTCTTCCTGCCCCGAGATGACGCGCACGTCGAGATCGGCCAGCGTGCGGACACGGCGGACGAATTCGTCGCCGTTGTCGGCTTCACGGACCGCGGCCGTCGCCAGCGCGACGATCTCCTCGGCCCCGAAGCCGCGGGCGACCTCGGCGAAGCGGGCACAGACCAGCGCGCCGCGCGCGATGGCCGCCTCGGTCAGCGAGTGTCCGCCCCCGTCGCCGTCTTTGCCGCTCTTCTTCTCCCCCGGCTGGTCGAACTCGCCCTCGCCCAGCCGGACGACCTGCTTCTGCGCGGCCAGCGTGGTCCAGGTCTGGCCCGCCTGCATCTCAACCACGGCGAGCCGCACGGAGTTGGTGCCGATGTCCATCGCGGCAAATATTCGCATAGGCCGTCAGGATACCCGAAAGGGGGGAGTGGGGTCAAGGCGGAACCCACCCGGCAGGCAAGCCCAATAAAGCCTTAGCCCGCCGGGTGGGTCCCTCCTTCCTACGGCGCGAAGCGCGGGTTGATCGTCTCGGTGTAGATGTCCGCCGTGCCGTTGCGGGTGCTGTTCCAGAACAGCCAGACCTTGTGCTCGACGGTGGCGCTCGCCTGCGGGTCGAGGAACGCCGCGACGTTGTTCTCGTTGACCACGGTGTCAATGGGCACGGCATAGTCCACGCTGTGGGCGATGCCGTCCGCGCTGCCGTTGGGCGTGGCGGTCAGGTCGCCGGCGCGGATCTCATCCTGCCAATAGACATTGTCGGTGAACGTCTTGCTCGTGCCCGTCGCGTCCGTGTACGTCACCGTGGCGGGCTGTCCCTCGGTGTACGCGCCACCGGCGTTGATGGGGAAGTAGATGCGCCCGCGCGAGTAGTCCACGTCTACAAAGGCGCTGATGTCCGTCGTCCCGATCATCACAGTCACGGTGGGTTTAGCGGGCGTCCCGCCCACCGCAATCGGCGTCGGTAGGTACACGGTCAGCCGCTGGGTCTTGTCGTAGATCGTCGCCGAGTGCGTGTCGGTGCTGACGGCGGATTTGCGCCAGAAGTACCAGCGGCGGTCCGCCTCCACGTTGTTCAGCCCCGGCCCGTCGTTCGACTTCTGGGCCGTGTCCAGGAACGTGGTCACGCCCGTATCGGCGCGGGTATCGACCGTGATCCGGCGGACCAGCGGGGTGAACGTCGCGCGGAGGCCGATGAAGTTCTGGTTCGGCGTCGCCGGCGTCGTCAGCAGCGCCGGGGAGAAGCGGATGCGCCCCGTGGAAGCATCCACGTAGAGGGTATTGGTCGTGCTCTGCGGTGCCCCATTAGCGGCTCCGATGAGGGGAACAGGAACGCCGGTCAGCACCAGCAGGCCGCTGGCCCTGTCGAAGACAGCACGGCTGAACAGCGGCTTGCCCATGGCATCGTAAAGAAGAGGCGTGGTGCTCGTAACACCCCCGACGGTGTATTGGGCGTAGATGTTGAGCGCGCCCGTCCGGGACCAGGCGACGTCGCGGGCCTGGAACCAGCCGCCGGGCTGGGCCGCCAGAATCTCCGTGACCTGGGGGAACGGCACGGGGTCTAATTTGGAGGCCGTCGCCGAGTCCGGATGATAGCGCCCGGCATAGAGGTTCACCCCGCCGTCGGGCGCAGTGCCGCTATAGGTAACTTCGATGATCGGGGCCAGCACCGTGACCGGGGCCGTCGCAGGGCCTATCGTAACGGGCGCACTCAGAAGAGTCGGACTGGCATCGGCCACAGCCGTCAGCCCCGCCGGGATCGGCAACAGGCTGGAGGTCGGAGCGCCGCTTGCCGGCACCCAGGTCCCGGCTGACGACAGCGAGTTGTAGTAGACCGCCGTGCGCCCGCGAGTCGAGGCGGTCCAAAACGCCCAGAGGGTGTTGCTGAAGTTCGTAGACAGGCCCTTGACTCCGTACTTGACCTGGCTGCTGTCGTTGGTGATGGGCAGGGAGCTGGTCAGCGCGCCCGTAGATGGGTTGACCGTGTACTGATACAGCGTGTTGTTGTACGGCGCTGTGCCGTTCACGTCAACGTCAAAGGCGTAGAAGCTGGGGCTGTTGCCAGCCGGGTCCTGCGCGACCGTCAGGCCGCTGTGCGTCCCCGTCGGCTGCCCACCCGCAGGTAGCACCGGCAGGTAGCTCGTGGTGCTTGCTGTACCGCTGTAGCCACCGATAGAATACCACCAGTTATGTGCCGCGTCGTTCGGATAGTAGTAGCCCGACGTTGTGCCGTTGCTGGCCTTGAAGGGGCCTTCCGCTCCGTAGATGCCGTAGTTCCCTCCTCCGAGACGTCCCGAAGTCCAGTAAAGGGAGAGTTGACCGCTGGCAGGGTCGCGGAATGCGGCGGGCGCAAAGTCAGGTGTGCTGATCGGGTTGTTCGCCGCGTTCGTGCCTGCGGGGGTCGTGTCCCCCTGTGGCAGTGCCCCGGCGGTATTGCCGTCGGTCATCCGGTCTTCCAGCACGGTCGCCTTGACCACGGTGCCCGTCGTGCTGAGGGGCTGGAGGCCGGGGTAAAGGATGCTGTCGGGGGTGCTGGTCGGTGCCGCCAGGCCGCCGATGCTGCCGCCGTACTGCGGCGGGTACAGCGGGTTGTACGAGCCTGAGCCAGTGTTGTAGGTCGTGTAGCCGCTGACATCCCGGCCCTCGAACAGCCGCAGGGTCTGCGAATAAGTCCCGACGGGCGTTCCGAAGGGGACGGCGACGCTGACATAAGGCGGCGCGGCCACGTCCGCTACGTTCGTGGTCGCGTGGGGCTGGGTCGCGGACGGGATGTAGAACGGCGAGGTGCCGTCGGCCGGAACGTCCGGCACGGTCAGCACGGTGGGCGCATCGGTGCCGGCGCGCGGCTTGTGGAACGTCGAGCCGGGGTACAGGTTTTGCAGCGGCAGGCCCGTCGAGGGGTCGTTGACGCCGGTCAAGTGATAGTTACGGCCTTCCCCTACGAGATCGGTGTCCAGGGACGAGCGAACCAGGAACGGCAGGGTGCCGGTCGCAGGAGGGCCGGTCACGCCTGCGGTGTCGTAGGCCGGGATGGCCGAGAGTGGGTCCAGGGCACTCGCGATCAGCACAAGGGGCATCGCGACGGGGGTGTTGTTCGCGCCCTGGCCGTAATACTGCTGGTCGAAGTGGACGTTGAGCAGGTTGACATTGCCGTTGTTGTTGACGGTAACGGGCTGGTAGTTCTGGGCGAACGTGGCATTGTAAGGCGTAAACCCGATGTTGGCAGCGGTATCCTTGTACCCAGGATACTGACTCACCTGGATGCCGAACGCGCCGGGCACTTTGCCGATGTCGGTGGTCGGGTTCGCGATGCTGGTACTCATGTCGATGGGGACGCCTGTATAGACGCGGATGTCGCGGTAGGCCGTGCCGTCCTGGAAGCGGCCACTGATGTTGGCGGCGTAGATGCGCTTGGTGGTGACGTAACCCATCGGGAAGACGGTGTCGCTGGCGCTGACGATGCCGCTCGGGCTGATCTCGCCCACGGCGCTGTAGCCGCCGCCCGCCGCCGTCTTGTCGTAGAGCTGCTGGTTGGCGGGCTGGTGGTGGGGCACGCTGACGTGGACTTGCAGGGGGCTGGCGTAGACCGTGCGGCGTTGCAGGGTGGCACCCGGCGTCGCCACGGTCGGCATGACCCCGTCCGAGCCGAGGTCGCCGCCCCCGCCGCCGCGCGGGTACAGCGTCGCCGTGACGTTCTGGGAGGCGATATCCGGGTAGTCCGGGCTGGTGTTGGCCTGACCGACCCGGTAGGTGGCCGGGGGCGTCTCCCAGGGCAGGAAGTTGACGACCGAGTCGTGGCCGGTGGTGTTCTGCGTGTTGTCGTTCCAGAACAGGCCGCCGCCCGCGCCGTTGGGCGTGTACATCTTGAGCGACAGGGACTTTCCGACCAGGCCCAGGGCGCTGCGGTCGAAGACGTCGGCGGCGTAGGGCTGGTCCGGCGAGCCGAAGTTGGTGGCGGAAAGGCCGGGCGGGGGGGCCGAAAGGCCGCGCGGGTCGGTGTTGCCCAGGGTCCCCGTGGGCAGGGTGGCGGCGGCAGTGAAGTCGCTGTTGTCGCCGCCGCCGTTGTGCGGGATCAGGCCCGTGGCGGTGACGACGGTGTGATGTGTCGTGGTCGGAGCGGCGACAGCCGACGCCAGACGCTGGGTGGGGTTGCCGATGCCCCCGCCTCCCTTCTTGCCTCCGCCGGTCGTGGAGGTGGGGGCCGCCACGGGGATGTCGTTGCCGTTCGCCAGCGCCTCCAGGGCATAAGTGTCGCTGCTGTCCAGCAGCGACGCGACGCCCCGGAACGGGCCGACCTCGTCGCCGATCTCGGCGGCGTTGGTAACCGGGGTGTTGTTGAGCGAAAGGGGCAGCCCGCCCGCGCGCAGGCCGATAGGGTTCAGGATGCCGAACTTCGGCTGCTCGACCGGCTGGATGGAGTTCTGGATGGGGGTCGGGCCGAACGTGGAATTGCCGGTCTTAGGGTCTACCACCGACTTGGGGCCGCCGTTAGTCGTCGAGGCGGCCAGCGTCACGGTCGCCCCGGTGTCGGTGAAGGCGGTGCCGTCGTAGGTGAAGACGTGAACGATCTGGCGGGCGTTGATGACCTGGCGCTGGCCTCCCGGCGTGTTACGGCGGGCCGACCCGTCGCCGATGGCGTAAGTATAGGCGGCGATCCACTGGGTCGGCGGCGCTTCCCCGTCGATCAGGTTATTGTCGGTGTCGGTGTCGGTGCGGGCGATGAAGCCGTCAGCGGGCAGTGTCTTGGCAGCCAGGGCGGTGACCAGGACAGCGGGCACCGTCGCGTGGTCGGCGGGGTCGCCCGACGTGGTATCGGACAGGTCGAATTCGACCGGGCCGCCGTCGCCATAGTATTTTACGAGATTCGCGGGGCTTGCCGCCGCCGTGTTGCCTTGATCGTGGACGTAGTTGGCCGGCACCCGGCCCGGCGGCACGACATTGGCGAAGCGGATGTAGACGTTCTGGCCCCACTCGTAGACGGGCAAGGCCGTCGAGCCGTTGTCCAGGCGGTCGGTGTACTTGGTGCTGCCCGCGTTGGCGTCGCTCACGAGGTAGCTCCGCAAGGCGGAGGAAAGGTCAATGGTGCTGACGCCCCCGAAGTCGGCGGGGAGGATACCGCCGAGGTTGGTCTGGCCGGCGTAGGTGGTGTCGTAGGGCGTGATGCCGTGGCAGAGGCCGGTGCTGGTGTCGCCGCAGTAGACCCAGTCGACGGCGTTGGTCAGGTAAGCGAACGCCGTCGGGTTCGTTGCGGTCGTTGTCGTCACAGGCAGGTCCGTGGTGTCGGCGGCGGACAGCGTGGGCGAGGACAGCGGGCCGAAGCCGGTGAAGGCGCGGTTCTCGCGGACCAGCGGGAAGGCCTCGGTCGGGATAGGGTTGGAGATAGGCGTGGCACTGAAATCATACAGCGTATTGCCCGCCGTGACGAAGACCGCGCCGCCGTTGCCGCCGGACGCGCTGGGGTTGGTGACCAGGGCGGGCGAGGACTGGTAGATGGCCCCGTCGGGCGAGATCTGGCGGTAGATCAGCTTGTCGGCTCCCGCGCCTCCCGGCGTGGTCGCCGCCGTCGAGTCGTCTTTACCGTCGATGTCCAGGGCGTACAAAGCCGTGTCATTGACGCCGCGCGAGGCGACGTAGAGCATCGGCACGGAGCGGCCCTTGACGTCGCTCCCCGAGGCGTCGGTGTGGCCGTAGAGGGTCGTGTCACCGTTGCTGATCACCAGCGGGAACTGGACGACGCCGATGGAGGGCGTGGCGTGCAGGAACGCGCCGATGGGCGTGGACGGCTCAGGACTCGTGTCCTTGGTCGCGTCGTTGGGGTCCCACGCCGACGGGTAGGCCCAGGCGTTGGTCGTGGTGGCCGTGGACGTGACCGCCGTGGTGCCCGTCGTCGTGCCGACCGAGCCGTCCAGGTTGACGGCCCAGACGCGGCCCGTCTGCGCGGCATCGGGGCGCGGCGCGGGGGTCTTGCCCGTGCTGCCTTTGGGCACTTCGAGGCCAACGTTGGCGGCGAAGTAGACGCGGGTCTTGCGCGCCGCGGTGCCCTCATTGACGTCCGTGAAAACGACCGGGGAGCCGGTGATGTTACCCAGGGCCGGGCGGGGCTTTTTGTTGCTGCTCAACCCCGTGGTGTAAGTGTCCGTACCGTAGGCGTCCGGGAACGACCAGTCGGCGGTGTCCGTCGGGCTGGTCTGCGGGCGCTGGGCCACATTGTAGTTCGCGGTGCCGGGATACCCCGCAGCCGTCGCCGGGCCGTTCTTGCCGCCGTTCCCGGCGGGGCCGAGCAGGCCGTTCAGGGCGTACAGCCGCCCGACGTTTGAGGTGCTTTCCTGCTCGTGCGCCGACCCGATGAAGACGCGGGGCGTGTAAGCGATCACCGGCGGCGTCGCGCCGTTCGACACCGCCGTGATGTGCAGGGCGGGCGCGGACTCGAAATCAGCGGCGGAGGCACTGGTCGCCAGGGCCGCATTGCCGCCGCGCAGGGTGAACCACCAGCGCGGCTGGCAGGTGGGGGCGACGGCGTCGGTGGCGACCTGCGGGAAGACATTCCGTGCGCGCCGGATGTCCTGGCTGGCGTTGAACGTGTCGCCATAGGGGTAGGCCGGATCGGTCGTACTATTTTTCGTGCTGTAGGGGACGCCCACCGCGTCCAGGGCGTACAAAACGCCGTTGGAGTTGCCGACGTAGACGGTCGCATTGTTCGGCGGAGTCGTGTAGTTGGTTCCCGCCGCAGCGGGGGCGACGCTCGGGTCCACGAAGACCGTGGGCGAGGCCGTGCCGAAGGCGGACGGGACGGGCAGGTCGCTGAGGGGGTCGCGGTCCGTTACGGCTTTGACGGTGCCCGCCGCGCCGATTTTGCCGTCCCCAGCCACGTACTTAGGCATGGTCGCATCGGGCCGGTACACCCAATAGGCGTTCGTGGTGCCGACGTGGGGGGCGTAGCCGTTAGCGTCCACCGGCGCGGGTCTGCCGGCGGGATTGATGGGACTTGCGCCCAGCGTTCCGTAGCCAGGCTGCGGCAGGGTGATGGGCTGGCCCGTGTTGGGGTCAACCGCCTGGCTGTTGCTGGTCCCGTCCCCGTGCCCGATGGCGTCCAGGCAGTAGACCAGGCCGTTGTTGTCGCCGACGATCACGACCAGCTTGTTTTCGTAGGTCGGCGCGACGACGGGGTTGGCGTTCGGGTCGCCGGGCGAGGTCATGACGTTGATCTTGACGACGGCGGGCGAGGAGAACACGGGCGCGGACGCGCCCGCAGCGGAGGCAGCCGTCTCGTAGCGCCACACGACGGCCCCGTTGAAGCCGTCCACGCAGTAGATCGCCCCGTGCCCCGTACCGCTGGTCAGCGTGATCGAGTCGGCCACGACATCCAGGCCCGTCGCGCCCGTATTGCCGGTCCCGTTCCCGAGAGTGACGGTGACCACGTCCCCCGCCAGCAATGGGAGCGAGCCGGACGGCAGCAGGATGTCCCCAAACTGCGTCGCCTGGCTGAGTGTCGTGGTGGTCGTCGAGATGACCGTTCCCGCCCTGGTGACTGTGACGGTGTAGGCCGCATCGCTGATGCGCTTCTCGCCTGTGTTCAGGCCGGGCAGGTGAACCGAGAGAAAGTAAGCGCCGTTGCCGGGCGCGGGCAGAGTCCACTGGGCCGTGGCGCTAGACCCGCCGTTGGCGGGCGCAGTTTCCAAGTACTCCAGGTTCGTCGCCGAAGCCGCGCCGGGGTTGACGACCGGCGGACCGGCGGCGTAGGTGACGCGGTTCCAGGTCCCTGTCGGGGTGGTGAAACTCGGCGTACCGCTGCTGTCGTCCACGCGGACCGCGCTGCCGGTCGACGGCTCCTGACGCCCGAAGAAGACGAGCTGGCGGATGCGGTGGTTGGCGTCCACGGGTGTGCCGTCGGGCTGCGTGGATGTCGTGTTGCCGAAGCCGTAGTGCAGAATCTTCGTCGCACCGGGCGCGGCCCCGCCCGTCGTGTCCGGGGGTGCATTACCGCCACCCGCCGTCGTGCTCCCCGTCGTCTGCGCGCCGGACGCCGACGGGGCCACGTAAATGCCCCAGTATTTCAGATTCGCGCCGGCAAAGTCGGCTGGAAACGCCGAGGCGTTGATGGCCGTGGGCGTGCTCTGGACGTCGCCGATGCTGGCCTGGAGCGTCATCGAGTCGGCAACTAAGTAATCCGCCGTGGTGGCCTGGTTGTGGGTCGCGTCCCGCTGGAGCGTGACCGTGACGGTGTCATATTGGGCAAGCTGGAATGGCCCGGCTAAAAATTGGGCCGAGTTCGCCTCCGTCTGGCTCACGGTCGCTGTCTGCGTCTGCGCGAAGGCCCCCGAGGTCTTGACCACGTACTGCACGAGATTGCTGCGGGCCTCGATGGCCCCCGCCGAGTCGGCGATGTTGTCGGGGATATGGAAGTAGAGCGAGTAGCTGCCCGCCGCCGCCGCCGTCAGTGTCCAGGCCGCCGTGCCGCTGATTTTGGGCGGCAGGCGGTAATACTCACCGCCGGTGGCCGTGGCGGCGGGCAGATCGCCGGAGGTTCCGGGTGCGCCGGTGATGGGGACGAAACCGCCCGCCGTGGGCGAGACGGTGAACCCGGACGTGGGCGGTGGACCGGCCGTGGGTGCGCCGAAGCTGTCGTCCACGGTCACGGTGCTGGCCGACTGCGGAATGAAGACGAACGGGGCGCTCCAGGAGTAGATGCTGCCGTCAGCGAAGTGATCCGGGTAGTATTTACCGATGGTGGAGGGCGGCTGCGTCGGATCGTAAGCGCCGAGCAGGAAGCTGGGTATCTGCGTCGGGACGCCCGAGGCCCCCGCCGGGAACAGGCCCGTGGGTGTGCCCTGAAGCTGGCTGTAGAGCGGCAGCAGGCCCGTCCCGTCGGCGGCATCCGCCGGCGCACCGCCCGCGTGGAAGAGAGGCGATTGGTAGGGCGTTGGGGTCACTACCTGCGCCCGGCCCGCGTGGGGGGCGACGGCGGAGGCGATGCCCAGCATCAGCGCCAGGCCCCACCGGCGGGCGGAGGGGAAGCGGAAAGAGAAGCGGCTACAGTTCATTGTATGCATCTTTAATATGGTTACGGTGCGGAGGCGGATGAAAGTTGCCGGTGAAGAACCCGACCAGGAACCCACCCGGCGGGCAAGCCCGGAGCAACTGCACCCGACGCCACCCTCCCGGTGCGGGAGGGCTAGGAGTGTGCGTCATCACGGGCTGGTCTTCTTTGGCACGGGCCTGGTCAAGACGGTCAAGAGGCCCTTTAACAGAACTCTTTTCCCTCTCGCTGCGGGAGGGTGGCGGGCTTGCCCGCCGGGTGGGTTCCTAATGGGCACGTCCCCTACTGCGGCCTGATCGCCGACGTCGGCTGCGTCAGCGGCCCCGTCAGGCCGGGGCGGCTCAGGGTCGCCCCGCCGAAGCCGCCGACGGCAGTACTGGTGCCGTACTGGGGGTCGTGCGGATCGGTGTGGCCGTCTACCTCGAAGACCTCGCCGCCGATGCGGCTGGCGTTGGTGCCCAGCTCGGCCTGGCTGTGCCCCTGGGTGATCAGGTAGCGCGGATTGGTGCTGCCGCTGTCAAGCCGCTGGATGCTCGTCGGCACGAACGGGAGGCCGACACGGTTGTAGGTCCCCGCAGTCGTGCCGACGATGTTGCCTGTGATGCCGACGGCCGGGAGAGTCATCGCCTGGTAGGTGGTATTTGTCGTCTCCGTGCCTTTGCCCGCCGGGAAGTTCAGGGCACCGGGGGCAGCGAAGAAGACGTTTTTCGTGCTGTCATAGCTCAGGTCGAACGCGCCGTTGTCGTCGGCATAGAGCAGACTCGGCACCGCGCCGCTGGCCGGAGCGAAGACGCTCAAAAAGCGCGGGTTCAGGACGGACACAAGCGTCGTGGTGGGAGAGGCCGCCGTGCCTGTCTGTGTTTGGAAGCTGGTATAGACCCCGAAGATAACCGACTTGCTGTAGTCGAACAGGACGATGCTGCCACCGGGGGCGTCGCCGCTGGCGGGGCTGAGTGCGCCGCCGGCGGCCAGAGGCGCGATCCGCGTGTTGGTGACGGTGGCGGCGATGAAGGTGGGCGTCCCGCCGCCGGCCCCGTAGTAGGTCGCGCTGCCGTAGCGGTACGCGCGCCCGTTCTGGTCGGCGGTGTGGCTCACCCAGGTCAGCGTGTGGTCCTGGACTTCGAGGACGCGGTTGTTGCCGCTGTCGGCGATCAGGTAGAAGGGGACCGGGTTGCCACTGGAGTCTTTGGCGAAGCGGATCTGGACGCTGGAAGGCTGGCTCAGGGTCAGCGGCTGGCCCACGGCGAGAAGCTTGTTCGGGTCGCTGAAAGTAGTCAGCTCCCAGATCACGTCGCCCGCGCGGTCGAAGCGGACGCAGCGGTTGTTGCCCGTATCGGCGACCAGGTAGTCGTTGGGGGCGACCTGGGCGAGCGCGGTGGGGTGGCTGAAGTCGGTCTTGGTGCCGCTCGCCGCCGTGGTCGAGTCGGTCGCCCAGACCGCGTTGCCCTGGGTGTCCGTTTCCAGAATGCGGTTGTTGTCGGCGATCAGCGTGAGTTGCTGCGTCAGCGTGGCCGTTCCCAGAGTGCCGGTGATCGTCATCACGCTGCCGCCGATGCTCGGCGCGGCGGCGACCGTCCCGATATATTTGGGAAGCGTGAGGGGCACGATCTGGCTCACATCGAAATTACCCGCAGGGTCCATAGGCGTAGCGGTCTTGCCCGCGCTGAGGGACGGCGTGGCGGACAGGCTGAACAATCTGTTCGGCATCGTCGCAGACGCGCCGCTGTCGATAAGGAACAGCGTATTGCCGGCCTTGCTCAAGCCAGAGGTTTGCCCTTGAACGAATGGCTTGCTTTGGACAGCACTCGGGAGCACGGCGTACCAGAGCAGGTTCGTGTGCAGGTTCAGCGTGACGGGCGTCGACGTCTGGGTCGGGTTGTTGGCGTCCACGTTGGGCGTGGCGGTGACCGCCTGCGGCTCGGACAGGTTGCCCGCGAGCTGGCGCTGGCTGCCGGTCCCCACCCCGAAGTTGAAGAACGTGACGCGGCTGCCCGAGGCGGTGTATTCGCCGTAGCGCAGCAGGGGCGTGTTCGGGTTGCCGGAAATCTCGCCGCCGGGCCGGAGCTGATTGGGGGCCGTGGCGAGGCTCGACTCATCGGCCTGGAACAGCGTCGCCTGTGTGGGGTCGAAGCCGGCGGGCGCGTCGGCGTAGATCTCGCCGTTGGCGTCGAAGCACAGCACGGCGGCCTTGGTGCCGCTGGACGCGGCAACGAAGACGTGGCCCTGGGCGTCGATCACGGGTGCCCCGACGAACTGGTAGTCGGTCAGCGTGTTCCAGGCGATGCCATCCGGGTCGTTCAAGGGCGGATCGGAGGCCTTGGGCATACGGAAGCGGAACTTGAGGCGGACGTTACGGAACTGCGGGTCCCCGTGGACGCCAACCAGGTAACTGCCGTCACCGTCCGTCTCGGTGTAGTAGAAATCGCCGCGCCGGTCGAAGGCGGCTGCCGAGAAGACGCATTTGGTCAGCGGCGAGCCGCCCTGCACCGCCCCGAAGCTGGACCCGCTGATCTGGCTGAGGTAAGCGGTCTCACCGGCGTGGGCACCGCCCGGCGTGAACACCGTCAGGTCCTGATCGTAGTCGCCATAGTAGGTGCCCGTGGTCGTGCCCGCCGTAAAATCCGCGCTCGTGGACGTCCCGCCGCTCGACGGGCCATTGCCGGTGTAGGTGGATGATCCCAGGCCGTCCAGCGTGTAGGCCTGCGGGCCGGGCACGGCGTTCTTGTCGATCTGGATGGGCAGGAACCCGAGGTGCTGCCGGTTGACGCTGTAGCCGCTCGGTGGGGTTGCGCCCGAGACCGGCTGGAGCAGATCGGCGCGCGCGCCCAGGAAGACCGCCGACAGGTTCACGTTGGTCGGGACGAGGGCGATGGCATCGCTCGTCACCGCCCCGTCCGCCAGCAGGCCGACGGAAGGCGGGGCGACGCCGACCTCATTAGATGTGGCGAGTTGGAGCGGCACTTTGACGCCTTTGCCGGCGCTCGCGCCGCTGTTGGAGTCGTAGACGTACAGCGTCCCGTCCGGCTGGGCGGCGTAGACGCGGCCCTCGTAGCAGGTCGGCGCGGGGACGTAGCTGCCGGCCGGGTAGGAAGTGGTGGCGCTGCCCGAACCAGGCAGCGCGGCCCCTGTCCCACCCGTCCCAACATCAAAACTGGAGACGACCCCGGCCCGGTCCTCGACGAGTACGTGCGTCTGGCCGCCGTAGACAGCGACCGTAGGGGCCGATGCAAAGGCCGCACTGCCGGCGGCCTGCGCCTGCCAGATCTGGTCGTATTCCGTGGGCGGGGTGGGCGGGTTGCCTGGTATCCCCCCAAAGTCGGGGGTGCCATCGTCCGGCTTGCCGCCCCCGGTCAGGTCTTCGGCAGGGTAGGCGTCGTAGGCGCGCACGACCCCGAGCGAATCGGTCACGAACACGTAGTTGCCCCAAACGGCGGCCCCGGCGGGAGGCGGTGTGCCCGCAGGAGGGGGCGGCGTGCCGAGCGGGGGCGGAGTCAATACGGTCCAGGCGGGGGCGAACGAGGCGACGTCGTTGTTCGCCGTATCCCCGTGGCTGTTCTTGTTCTCGCCAGGGTGCGTCTCGCTGTAGGAGATCAAATTCGCCAGGAACTTCAGGTCCGGCGTCGGGGCGATCTGCGGCATGGGCAGGGTGCCCAGAGCGGCGTAATATGGCCCTGATGGGCTGAGGGTGCCGCCGATGCCGACCGCGTCCGCGATGATCTGCCCCGCCCCGTACTGTCCCGCCTGCGCGGCTGTCACCCCGTTCCGATAGAAGACATCGCCCAGGAGGTTTGCGGATTCACCCGAAAGACCGGCGAGGGACCCCGCGCCGCCGGGGGCACCGAAGTTCGAGAAGTCCTGCGCCGAAAACAGGAACGGCTGCGAGACCAACGGGGTGCGTAGGATGCCCATGCCGTCGGTGGGGAGGGTGTACGCGCCCACCGTGCCCGCCGTGCCGCCCGTCCACTGCGTCCCGGCGAACAGGGCGTTCAGGCCGGTGCCTCCTGGCCCTCTGTACTCGACCCAGAGTTGACCGCCGCCGTCCACGAACCGGCGCAGCTTGGCGTTGTCGGCGGGCGTGAGCGTCACGCCGGGTGTGGCCACCACGCCGGGTGCCGAGAAGGTAGGAGCAGTAGCGTCCAGGTACAGCACATCGTACTGCCGGAGCTGGTCAGCGGCAGTGTCCCGCAATGGCACCTCCCAGTAAGCCGCCATGGTCGGGGTGACGCTCTGGCCGAGGCTGTACGCGGGCCAGCGCGTCTGGGTGGCTCCGCTCACGCCGCTCGGGGCGCGCGGGTTGATGATGTTCCAGCCGAACGGCTTGACGTCGGCGCGCAGGTTCAGCGTCTCGAAGACGTAGGGCGCAGGGTCGGGCGTGTCGGTGACAGCGGGCGGGTTTGACTGCACCGGACTGGACGCCGTGCCGACGACCAGCACCCCGGCGTTGACCGTGCGCTGCTGTGTGCCGTAGGTGTAGCTGGCCGCCCGCGCTGCCAGGGGCGCGAGGCCCAGGGCGGCCGCCGTCAGCGCGGGCAGCCATGCCGGCTTCGGCCCGATGCGCCGTCTGATTTTTCGTGTGCGAGACATAAGAAGTGTTTTCCTACCGGACTGCGGACCACGCTGCCCGCTATTGCAGCAGCGGCGGCTCGCTGCTGTCCCCGGAGTAGAGCAGGCCGGTCGAGACGGGCAGCATCGGCGAGAACGGCAGCGGGCGCCCGTAGACGTCGCTCCGCAGGTAGTAAGACGCGGCCGCGCTGTTGCCCGGATGGTAGGGATAGCCTGCCTGCGGGTTGTAGATGATCTGCAAGCCGACGGCGGGGACGTTGGCCGGCGTCGGAGTCGCCCCGCCGCCGGGCTGATACGCGACATGGCCCGCCGTTTCGCCCGTCAGGCTGCCGTGGTACTGCGGTATCCAGCCCCACTTGGTCATCCACGCGCTCTGGGCGGAGATGTCGGCGGGCCGCGCTTCGGACACAGCACCGTCAATGGTGATCTTCAGGTCAATTGGCTGGCCGTAGAACGGGAAGCGGCTCCGATTGGTATAGTCAGGGTCCGTCGTTGCAATTCCGTTTAGGTCCGGGCGTGTGGTGCCACTGGCAAATTGGTCTATCGTGTCATTGCTTTTGCCGTTGAACCAGTCGCCGGGAATGACGAAGAACGAGCGGGTCTGGGCGTACAGGACGGCCTCGATGCGGATGTCCATTGGCAGCACGGCGATGCGGTCCAGAAGCACATCGCCGGGGTCGTTCACATTGTCGCCCGTGTCCCGTGAGACTGTGAGTTGATTCGTGTCGGCCTGTGTCAGCCCTGTTGCAGCGGTCGGCGTCGTGGTCAAGGGAAGGGTCACATGCGTCGGCGTCGTTGGGCCGAACCGCTGAGACAGCGGCAAGAAGCTGGTCGTGCCTGTGAGGTTGGTAAAGTTGAAGTCCGCAAGCGTACTCAGCGTGTTTGTTGATGCGCTGACATAGAGGAACGGGTTAGCTGTGCCATAGCCGCCCGCCGTGGTCGCATCCGTGGTCTTGACGCCCAAGGGCAGGCCGAAGTTGAACGGCTCGACGAGCGAGTTTGTGTCGGTGAGGTCCAAATTGCCGCTGGCGTCGATGGCCGGGCGCTGATCCTGGGGGGACTGGCCGACCGTGAACTGCGAGGTGTTAATGCAGACGTAGTCGTGCGCCAAAACGGTGATGCTCGAATCAGGGTCGCCCTTGAGCAGGTTGCCCTCAACGTAGGCCGTGCCGTTAGTAACAATGGTGATGTGCCGGGCGATGGTCGGCGGTGTGGCACCGGCGCTCTCCACGGGGGATAGCGTACCGGCGGCCAGGCGGACGTTGCCCTCGGCGTGGATGACAACGTCGTTGTTAGACGTGGCCGCAGGCTGGCTAACATCCAGGCCGGCGCTCGCCCCGGTCGCACCGTAGGCGGCGTCCATCGTTCGGCTCGTTCCCGGCGTCCCGTCCGGGTTCTTCCAGGCGTCGTCACCACGCACCATGCGGATGCCGTAGACGGGGGGCGCTGTGGTGCCCGCGACGAGGTTTTGGCCCAGGGTGATCGTGACGCCCGGCGGGTCGTAGAAGTGCCCGTTCCAGCCGGACTTGGACGCGCCCGCAGCGGAGGCGGCGGAAGTCCGGCGCAGCCACTCATCGGTCAGCGTCGTGCCGCCCCCGACCGAGCTGCTGTCTGCCTGGATGTCGGCGGAGTTGTCGATGTAGATGGCTTTGCCGTAGCCATAGAGGCTGGGGCTGGTCCCGTCCGCGTTGATGGGGTACGGCTTGCCCGTCTTCGGATCGAAGCGCGGCGCAGAGGTCATGGCAATGACCTTGTAGCGCGGCAGGCGGCTGGCGGGGTCCTGGGCGTCCATCAGCGGCGGCTCCAGGCGCTTGATGCCGCGCGGCTGGCCGTTGACGTCGTTCTGCATGGAGCCATCACGGATCAAGCCGCCCTGCGTGTTGAACCCGCTGACGGAGTTACTGGGGGCGACATAATTCGTGAGCGGCGTCTTGTAGGGTCCGCCAACCGCGACTGGGTTCAGAACCAAGGAAGCCTGCTGATAGACGGGAGTGCCCGTGCCGCCGGTGGGCAAGGTATTGTCCAGGTTCGCGCTGGGGCTGTAGCTGTCCAGCAGCAGGTTTCCAACGACCTCGATGCCGTCCTGGAACAGCGGCGCATTGGCCCCGGCGGCGTTCAGATAGACCACGTTCTTGCCGAAGAAGCGCAGCGGCATATTGGCATGGATCGATCCGTCACCGGCAACGGGCGTGTAGCCGGAGGGCGCGGTCTGCCCCGTTCCTGCTGTCGGGTTAGGGAACGAGAAGCCGGTGGAAGTCTGCTGCAAGTAGGCATCCTGCGCCCCGTAGGTCGTGACGACCGGGTAGAGCTTGTAGGCGGGCGCGCTGCCGCTCACGAAGTCATACACGCCGGGCGTGGCGATGCCGCCGTCATTGGACGAGTCCTGGGTGTACTGCTGGCTGATGACGCCCAGGTTGGCGATGTCGGAGCGGTTGTCCGGGTTGGTCTCGAACCGGGCGTAGTCGGTGATGCCGATGGGCTTGTAGGCGACCTGGTAGGCCTGCGTCCGGTCCGTGCTGCGGTTGTTGGTGTAGGTCGTCGGGTCAATCGATTCGATCAGGCCCTCGCGCCCGATAGACTCGATCTTCAGATACTTGCCGGGCGGCACGTCCAACTGCCCGACGTTGACGGGGTCGTAGGTGACACGCAGCAGGAAGCGGCCCGCCCCGGTGTTGTAGCGGGCGTAGCCAGCCTCAAGGTATTCCTTGTCTGGGTCATCGCTGTAGGGCAAGGATGTCAGCGACAGCAAATTAGCTTTCGCCGCGTTGTAGCGGGCCAGTTCGCGCGTTCCTGTTGGCGGAGTCGCAAGCTGGAACTGTAGAGGCGGACGCCAGTCGGCACCGTCGAGGCTGGTGGAGAGCTGGGCGTCGGCGAAGGTGATCCCAGCGCGGGCGTACTGGTCGGCGGTGACGACGCGGTTGGCGTGGCGGGCATTGAGGAGGTTGCGCGCGACGATGGTGACGAACAGCGCCCCGGCCACGCCCAGCAGCAGCAGGACGAGCAGGGCGACGATGATGGACTGCCCGCGCCGGGTGCGCGGCGAGCATCGCTCAGAAAACGTCAATGTTTTTGTCTGAAGCATGGTAGCTTTCGGGCGTTCGCGCTCGGTCGGTGTTGAGGAAGACAGGCCAGCCAGTCCGACCAGTCCGAGCGGTTGGAAACCACTCGCTGGGAGAGGCACCCTTTGGGTGAAAGAGCGGCGGGAGCGGCGTACTCTTCTCCGTCGTCCGCAGGACGCCTTGCCTAGCGAGTGGTTTTCAACCGCTCGTAAAATGTCTGTGCGATCTTGGCCTGCCCCGTGGACACAGCCCTAGCGGTTGCTGTTGCCGATCTTGACTTTGATCTCGGACGGGATCACCTGCGCCCGGTTGGTGCTGACATCGTAGATGCGGACGCCGATGCTGACGTCGATGAGGTCGCGCGTCTGGTAGTCCACTTTGACCTGCATCGGCTGGACCGGGTTGTCCACGTCCAGGGGTTTAGATGAGTCGGGCCGCGTCATGTTGGCCTGGTAGTCGTAGATCACCGAAAGGTGGTGCGCGGTGTCCGCACTCAGCAGGGCAAATGTGGTGTCCTGCGTGAAGTCGATTTTGGTGAGAGCGGCCACGGTCTCTTTGGAGAACGTGAGCGTGTTGGCTGCATAGTCTACAGAGAACTGGCTGCCGACCAGGCTGTTGCTGCTGATGCTGTTAGCGCTGATCTCCTGGTAAGGGACGTTCTGGCCCTGTGTCATCCCAGGCCCCGACGTCGTGTCCGGCCCCGAGATGCGGACGCTGCCGGGGATGATGTGAGCATTGCTGACGCCGGAGATGCGCTTGCCGGTTGAATCGAGAGCCTCCAAAGGCGAATCCGCCATGACTGTGCCGCCTACCGGCTTGGTCAGGTCGAGGGTGTCGTTAGCATCTACCCCGCCGTAGCTGTTCGCGCTGTCCAGCAGGCCGTACACCCAGGCGCGAGAGAGCCGGTCCGTGGGGCCGTTCGGGAGCGAGGGCGTCGCGAAGTTGAGCGTCCCGCTGTCCGGGTTGATGGAGACCGGCACGAAATCGGTTCCGCCCAGCGCGTAGCCGGTCGCACTATTCCCCGTCGCGACGGTCACGGGGAAGCCGCCGGTGACGTTGTAGACCAATGTTCCCCGCGGGTCCGTGTCCGCATTGGTGTGACGGTATTCCAGCACGTCCCCGGCGGCGACATAGTTGTTGGTCGTGTCCGTGACCGAAGAAATATCCGTGTCATAGTACATGCCCAGCGCGGCGGCGGCCCGGTCGGCGGTGCCGGGGTAGAAGCTGACATGGAACGGCAGCGCCCAGGACTGGCTCGTCGCCGTGTAGACCGTTGGGATGTAGTTGTACCCTGCAAGCCCCGTCGCCGTGACCGCCTGGCTGTTGTACTCCGTGGTCGTTCCCGGCGTGGCGTCGCCGCTGACCGTGGCCGGGCGGAACGTGACGCTGGTGTTGACGATGGGATAGTAGCCGCCCGCGACGGGGTCATGGGCGATACCCGTGTGCGACACGCCCGCGCAGCCCGAGGCGGTGCAAGTGGGCTGCGGGGGCTGCGCGGGCTCCCCGGCGTCGTAGGTGAGCTTTCCCTGGGCATCGTGCGGCTGGAGAATCAGGTCCACGTTCGGTCCGGGGATGACGGGCTTTGCTATCTCGCGCCACTTGTCAACGCGCAGATTATGAGCGGCGATCTCGGACGGCGTGTAGACGCTGTCTAACATCGTTCGGCGCGCGTCGTTTAGCCAGTTGACTTTGCTGGGGGTGGCATCACTCATCCTGATGTAGCGGAAGAAGTCCGGGTCGTCCAGTTCGGGGATGAGCACCGGCTTGCCGCTTGCGTCAAGCACAGGTTGATTGTTGCTGTCCAATTTGGGTCGGGTCGCGAACAAGTTTGTGTCCGGCCCTGTCACCTTGCCGGCGGTGTTTAGGAGGTATGGCTGGTACTGGGCGCGGTACAGGATGTAGGTGTTGTCGGTGCTGCTATTAGCATGGCCTTCGCGCGTGTTGTTGTAGGGCTGGGTGGGGTCTTTCAGGCCGATGAAGTAGCGGACGGCACTTGT
>JAABUO010003016.1_pt1 | contig 20228 bp, 21 predicted proteins | sample 5559291 | NCBI WGS metagenome assembly JAABUO01 (sample SAMN10711878, study PRJNA513372) | rock metagenome | isolation source: Antarctica rocks | place: Antarctica: Victoria Land, Finger Mt sud
TGCAGAGGCAGGGGCGGGGGCTGGGGCAGCGCCAGGGGCAAGAGTAGGTATAGCCAATGCAAGGGTCTTTGGCATGCCAGGGGTCTGGTTTGTGCGTAGGTGCTGCTGATGCAGACACAAGAAATGCAAACCAATCAAGCGCAGGGCACAAGCTTCAAATTTGGACGCTTTACTGCCAGCTGCTAGCAAAGTGTTGGAACTTGCTAGCAACACCATGCGCTGCTGCAAAATGAGTACGACTATAAGCTGTGTCTGCTTGTGAATGTGGTCAACATCAGGTCTGGTACACTGTGCTATACTATGTTGCCATGCGCCATATCATCCCATGTGCCAATGACATACCATCCTGTGCCATGCTCAGCCACAAACTACTGTGATAGAATTCAGTATGCCATGCTATGCCATGCTATGCCATGCTATGCCACGCTATGCCATGCTATGCCATGCCATGCTATGCCATGCTATGTCACGCTATGCCATGCCATGCCATGCCATGCCATGCCATGCCATGCCGTGCCATGCCGTGCCATGCTAAGCTGTGCAATGCCGTGCTATGCTATGCCATGTTATGTTATGCTTTGCTACCTGCTTTGTCATGCCACCTGCTCATGCTATCTCAACTGGCATGTGTCATACGCATGTAATTGGTAGTGAGCAACAAGCTGACAAGTCACCAGCTGTCACCTGTGACCAGCAGTCGCATTTTGGTTGCATTGTAACCCTCTGACCCCACAGCGCCACTGACTATGCTACAGACAGCCTTTCTGAGTGCGCCTTGCCAGCTCACACTGAAGCCTGAGTGCACTGCTGGCGCTGAGCCAAACCCACAGTAGCCAATCTTGGCTTCTTCTTCTGCATCGTGGGGAACAAGCCAAGCCTGCAGCCAGAAAATTGGTTTCTGTCCTTACTTTATAATTATTCTTGTTATTATATTATTACTATTACTACTATTGTTTTATTATTATTAGTTCTGTTATTACTATTACTATTATCGTTATTTATAATTATTTTATCACTATTATTATTATTGTTATTACCACTATTGTTATTAGTATCATTCATTACTTGCGCCACATGAAGAAGAGCTGTACTGAGCCAACAGCGCAGCAGCCAGGTTCTGCCCCTTCTTCTGCATCATGCCTTTCTTTGTCACCAGCACCAAATGCAGAGCTGAGCAAGGCCTGAAGATGCCCAAAGGGCTGCCCACCTTGAGATCATGGATTGCATTCTGCTTGTTGGCAGTCCCCCGAAAGGCAACCAGGACAGTGTCTTGTCCCCAGGCTACAAGGCACTTGGTGCTGGTCAAGGGGTCCCTCACCAACTCAAGATGTTCCAAGTTGTACAGTTGCATTGCCGTCTCTTTTGGCACTTCCATTCCCTGCAGTGAAACAACAGCACCATATTTGTTCCTGTTTGTGTCATCCCAAGCTACCTGTGCTTGCTGAAATCAGTCCCTGTTGCATTATATTACATACTGTGTTCAAAAACAGTGACCTAGAGTGTAGCTCTACATGCTCAACACCGCTTGCTGTGTACTGAGCTCAATAGTTACTGACTGCTGCCCAACAGACAAACGTCTTGCATCCATTCCAAGCACTCAATCCCAAGGACTCAGCACAGATGAGCATCAATCCCAAGAACTCAATCCCCAAGACTCAACACGAATGAGCATCAGAAGCTTTTGATGCAATCAGGACTTCATGACAGAACTCAGCAACCAACCCCCATGCTTGGACATTCAGCACTGCACAACTTACAAGAGCAGTATGTTGAGACAGTGCTTCTGTTCACACCCAGAAGTGGTCTCTGCCACTCCTAGCATTGTCACCACATTGACCAAAAGAAACCCCAGAGATGACCTCGTCATGTTTATACACAAACCCACTCCAGCTTAGCAGCACAACACCGGTTTCTGCCACTTGTAGCATTGGCTGAACAAAGCAACCCCACAGATTACCCCATCGCGTTTACACAAATCCACCCCAGTACAGCAGCACATGACCCTTTCTGATGTCATTCCTAGCATTGTCACCCGTTTCAGACACACAGCATTCTTACAACTTGCCTCATCATCTTCGTACGCAAAACCACTCCAGTACAGCAGCTTCACAGCCGTCTCAAAGCAGAACATGGGCTCTCCTGCTATCAGACATTCATCCTCTGGCATTGCATTACGCTTCTGGATTTTTGCCTCATGGCTCTGTTCTGTCCATGCGAACTGCTGAAGCCATACCTGCAGCAGCTATGATTGATGACGATGTACAGCAAGGACAGGGCGGGGGGCGGGGGGGGGGGGGGGGGGGGGGGGGGGGCGCGGCCAGGTTGAAAGGGATTTGAGACCGCCTCACACCTTAAATTGAAACATCCATGCTTGCTAAGTTGCTGAATCATGATTAACTCCACGTGATGTGATTGCAACATAAAACACTTGCATAGGTGTATGGTCACTGAGCCTGACTCAACAAGCCCTGATCTGAGCCTATCTAAAGGATGCTTTTACAGTAGAAACGCCTGACTCCGGTCCCCAAGTGTATCTATGTTGAGATTTCCATTCAGACAGGCATGGTTCTATGGAGATAGTGACATCTCTATTGTCCCAAAAGCTGCACATCCCATCACGGCTTGATGTACTTGACCCTAACAAGGTCAAATGAGTCATTGCCTTGCCGCATGAGAAAGTCATCCTTTGTGGACATGCTGATGAGGATTGTAGCACTGTTAGAAGAGCCGATGCCCCCTCATGGGGTAGGGCCTTAGCCTCGGCAGGAATTTATGCCGGCAACCATCAGGGTATGCCATGTACACCAGGTCAATCACGGCTGAATCACATGTGGATTGTAGCACTGATACTGTTATGCAAGTCAGGGTCACACAGCCAAATAGGGTCTGACATATAGGGTATGGCCCATACCTGCATGAGAAGGTCGTCATCTGTGGACATACTTACAGGCTGCAGCAGCCAGGATGCCATACAAGTCAGAATTGTGCAGCATACAATGAGCCCCAGCAGCAGGTAAGTGGGCTGACAAGAAGAGCAACGGCTGACAATGGTCGCCCAAATAAGGCTCATCGCCGGCAGCATGTTGGATCCTAAACTGAAGTCTCTGCTACACACCATGCGGATCAACATCCTGCCCATCCTGCAGGGCAGAATCGAAAGGCAACTTTTGGTTTTATAAGGGACAGTTGGCACAACTTGAAAGGCAGGCTTGGCAGCTGCATAAGGAGGGTGGACTGAAACTGATGGCTGGCAATAGGTTTGACACCACACTGAGGGATTGGTGCAAGCCAGCATGCTGCCCATCCTGTGGAGCAGCACAGGCATGGTGAGCTGCATCTGAAAGGCAAACTTGGCCCTACATGGGCAAATCTGAAAGGCAACTTGGCCCTAGATGGGCAAATCTGACAGGCAAACTTAGCCCTACATGGGCAAATTTGAAAGGCATACTTGGCCCTAGATGGGCAAATCTGGCAAAGGCAGATCTCGCCTGTGTATAAGGCAAATGTGCCATCAGAAGGCATCTGTGACATGTGGCACAAAAGATCTTGGAAAAAGAGTGAGGTGGGACAGCGCACCACATCATGAAGAGTGAGGAGAGTATGGGTGGCAGCAGATGACTACCATTGACATTAGGCAAGACATTGTTGTAAGAGGCATTTATGTGGGACTAATGGCAAATTGGAATCATGGCTGCATGTCTGCCAACTTAGCCTTTGAGCAGAAGCTTTCACACAGACAACCACAGAGGCTGCGTAAAGAGGGAAGGGAGAGGAGGCCGGAGGAATGGGACATGAGGTAGGAGGGGGGGGGGGGAGATTGCTAGCAAGGAAGAGAGGGAGTGTGAAGTGGGTGACTTCAGTGGCAGGTGACCGAGCAGCAAGCTACCCGGCAGACAGGCAAACAGATAGACAGACAGACAGACACAGATGGACGGACGGACATACAGACAGGAGACAGACAGACAGACAGACAGACAGACAGACAGACAGACAGACAGACAGACAGACACACAGACAGACAGACAGACAGACAGACAGACAGACAGACAGATGGACAGACGGACAGACCCAAGGACAGACAGATCAACAAGCAGGCAGGCAAGGTCATGACAGCAGGTCACACTCTCAAAGAGCCAAGCTGAAGCTGGGCTGCTCACCTGAAGGTTTCATAAGGCATGCGTGCCATATCCCTCAGGCCTTGGAACACCAGCACAAAATACCATATGGACCAGATTCCCAGTGCCACGCATCGGATGATGAATTGTGTGTGGTTTGAAAAGTTGTAACTACACAGCTCTAATGGTGCAATGCAGGTGAGCCTGGTTGCATTTGGCTTGTACATGCGACCTGCAGCAAATAAAGCTCCAATAGCCAATGCGGTAAGTGTTGCTGCTGCAAATGCTTGCAATGATGGAAAAAGGAATGTCAGATGCTGTTGGTGCTGCAATGGGCTTTGGGGCTGCTGCATTAGGACGCTCCTGTTACAATTGCCAAAAGGTGTATTTTAGCTCTTTATGGTGCAGCTCATTGCTGCATGCTGCTGCTTGCTTCACAGAGAATGCTCTGCCCTGTTGTGCCGTGCTGTACCGTGGGTCCCTGCTGTGCTGTGCTGTGCTGCGCTGAGCTGAGCTGCGCTGCGCTGTGCTGTGCTGTGCTGTGCTGTGCTGTGCTGTGCTGTGCTGTGCTGTGCGGTGCTGTGCTGTGCTGTGCTGTGCTGTTAGCATTGGCCCCAATTGCAGACACACACACACATTCACTTCTACAAACACTCTGGGTCAGAAACAGCATAGCACAGCACAGCACAGCACAGCACAGCACAGCACAGCACAGCACAGCACAGCACAGCACAGCAAGCTCAAAGCTGAAAGAAGTGTAGAAGCTTACCATCCAAGGACACCACCAACTGAGTAATCACTGTGGCCTGTACCACAATCCTGCAGATCAAATGCAACAAATATATATTCAGCATCCTTCTCACCGCCTAGTGTACAACAACAATGCTATCAGTCATTGATGCTGAGCTTACAGAGCAGCGTCGATGGCTTGATACGTGATGCTCCTGACAAGGAAGCAGAAAGGGGATTAGTTTGTTGTCTGGTCACGAGCATCACGTATCAAAACATCAATCCTGCACTGCATGCTCAGCATCAATGACTGCTGCAGAGGATGGAAGTAAGTTACGCACTGAAGATGCAGGCTGCTCTGTCACTCATTACACAAATGTGTCTTCTCCCAGTGTCAGATACTTACATGAGGTCCTGGGTTGGCAGTCAGTATACCTGCAATAAAGTGTGTAATACAATGCAGTATCCTCGCAAGTCTGATCACACAGGGTTAGCTATAGGGGTACAGGGATACAGGGATATATATATGTATAAGGATATGACATATGTGTATATATATATATATATATATATAAGGATATGACATCATTGCAGAGCCCATGTGGTGCAAGCATTTGATTCTGCAGTCCCAAACAATCACAGACCATTCCTGGTGATGTGTAGCAATGTTTGATGCCTCAAAGACACATCTCCACATGAATGGGGGGCAAGACGACGGCTGAGTTTGGAGCATAGGGTGTTCAGGTCAGTGAGAAAGAGGATGATCAGGTGAAGAGTGATTGGCTCATGCTCTGTGCAATACAGTGGCTCTTTGGGATACAGAAATCTCGCTAGCTATCTAACAACACCTGTTTCTTACTTTGAATCTAAACTCAGAAACGCCTGGGGACTAGGACCAGGCTTTCTCACTTCAGGGGGATACGTAAGAAGTTGGCACTGATGAAGAAACCAGAGCAGAAGCAGGAGAGTGTGGGACATCACCATATGAGGAGTTTGGGCAGATGCAAACTCCAAGGCGCATCCAAGATGAGGCCATTCTTTGGTTTCTGACTTGTCAAGGGAGTGACTGCAAGCAGCAAATGTCAAGGTTTTTGCAATGCATACAGTCATGCAAATAGCATGTGGTTGCAGCAAATGCTTGTTACCCACATGCATGCAATACTGCCAGCATGCCATATTCATTTGTGAGTCTGTCTCGAGAGTGTGCACGTAGCAAGAATGAATGCAGCGTATTGGTACTGCGGCTGCACACCGCATGTGTATCAACGCATCTGTGTACAACTTATTGGGACACTATATGCAATGTGTTGCTATACGACCACCTGCATGCTTGTTAACGATAGTAAAATGCTTGATGATGGTGATTAACTGGGCAGAAAGAAAGCACAAGCAACAAGCAGCTTACAGTTCATCCATAGCTTCCGGCAGGGTTTGCCCTCTGCGTCTGTCCATGCGCATGTGCCGTGCATGAACACCAGTTGCGTCAGCATAAGCTGCAGCAAACAGTCACACAAGTTGCAGAGAGGCACATTGCTGCTACAGAAAGCGAAAATCACATTGTGGAAGGAGTGCTGCCCAGTGTGAGACAAAAAAGCACATGGCAATAAGTCAAAGGGTCAGCAGCTACCATCACAATGCTCAAACAAAATACCCACGCATGTGCACTCAATGCTATGTGATGCAAGGTGACTGATTGGATGTCAGAACCTGCAATGTAATGTGTGAACTGAATGAGATTCAAATTTTTGTGCGTGCATTCATGTGATCGTTTGTTTGTTCATTGCATGTCTTCCCCTAGGGCCAGGTAACATTATGTAATGGAGTGGGATGTAAGCTGTAGCATATGAGGAGAATGGATTGACAGACAGACACACAGACAGACAGACAGAGTGAGGGCCAGGACACACCGTACCATGTTCCATGCAGACCACTGCACAAACTGACACCACCTGCAGAACAGATGCACACTGAGTCCCAGGTGTGCGTGTGAAGCCATGACATATGTTTTGCATCTAATCAACACACAGAATGCCTTGAATCTGGGTGCATAATTTTGAAAGCAAAAACCACGCATTTTCAACACAGCCTTGCAATAAACCAACCATGAACTGTGGCAGTGTAATGTACCTGCAGAATCTGGCAATGCTGTTGCAGTGCTGCTTGGTTGCATAGGCGGCGGGTGCAATGAAGAAGAGGGTAGCAATCACCTGCAGGCCACATAGTTTACTCATTGAGGTTGTTACTCAATGTGATGCTGCATGTTGTTTGCTCCACAGCCAACTTGCAGCATAGACATTTGTCACTGCCACCACAGTACTATGTCACAACTCACAGGCGGTGACCACTTGCTGCAGATGCTGTTGTAAATGTGCACTGTACTTGCTCATAGAGCTGGATGTCACTTTCAGGAGATGCATTGGGCATGCTGGTCTGCGGATTGAGTACTTGGTGGCAGGGTCTACACTGCAGGTTGTGATGGTAAATGTGAAACATGTGTTTGATTCACATGGCATATTGCATAACTCTTCTGAGTGCCACAGCAAAACTGTATACCAGTGATGTCTACTGTTTACCAGTGATGCCAGCTGTGCAAGGGTAATCATTGCCAGACGCTTCCTGCGCAATGACCTGTAACAAGCCGACAAGCTCAAGGTTAGAAGCAAGATATGTAGTTACCAATTGCTTCCTATGCAGTAGTTTACCATGAGCCAGGAAAGTAAGAGGTGCATGTTGAGTGCATTTATGATGTGCAGCATCTGTCTATCTGCTGTGACACATGAATCATTACCAGGATCTATGTAAACACTACCAGACGACTGTTGGGACCATGTGAGCAACGAGTATGACACTGTACACATGTGCTTCTTCACAGGACAGATGCTGGTGACATGATGCAGGCATTGACACCCCACAAGTTGCAGAATGGCTGCACGGTGCTGCAACAGAACAGGGACAAGATGAAGGTGACTTGAGCAGGCACAGACTTGGAGGCGCTTGATTGCCAGTGAAGACAGGAAGAGCTGTGTTGAAGTAATACCAGTGCTGATTTGCCCGATAGACTTTGATCACACGCCAAAGAAAGCCTAACAAGGCAAATCCAGAAACTGCCAAGCAGGCTGCAGCCAGCCCTGTTGCCAGTGCAAGGTTGACATGCTCATGCTTGTGATAGAAGCTGGTCACCAGTGACAGCTTAGACAAGACCACCCACGAAGCAACGACCAAGATACGGAGGAAGAATTGACAAAAGGCATGTCTCTGCAGCAGCGAAAATGTTTTGATGTTGTGCCAAAAGGCATGGGGGCAACTTTGACACGCGCACGCTTGGACAGTGCCTGACCTTCAAAGATCGCCGTGACAGAGTTTCGACTCTCAGGACGGCTTTAGCCCTGATGTCAAGACTTCTTTGGCTGGAAGTTTGGGACTGCCCACGGGCGTGTGTAGGAATGTAGTCGCCAGATGTGCTGCAGTCGCCGTTGCTGCAATTCCCGTTACTATAGGCAGGGTCACAAGCAAAGTCATCCCGGTCGACTTGCATCATCGATGCTTCATTTGGTCTGCAGAAAGGCCCCTCGGCGGAATCTTGCATGTTATGCGGCATCCGCCCTGCACAAGCGTATGTATGCGCATGCTGCAAAACTCTTGGAACGGATGTTTGTCTGACATAAGCCAAATTTGTCAAAGCTCCGAGACCAGATCAGTACGGGATACAAATCAATCTGATCAGTTTGGCCTCATTTGAGGTTCTGTTTGTCTCTGTGCTCAAGTGTGCTTGATTAAGTCTGAGCAGGCCTGAGTTGGTACTTGTGGCAGCGGTTCGCCGTCGTGGCACAACAATTCAAGCATTGATCTACAAGTCAGCGACCATGTGGTCGTGCTTGCTACAGACTCAGATTGGCAAAGGGACGCTTTGCATGTGACAAACCATGGTGCACAGCTGAGCTTACGAGTGTGACGGCATGGGAGCAGTCAAGTCTTTGCGGGTTAGTTGGCACTGTCCCTTGTTCAGGAGTTATATATGGTCAATTGATTTGCACAATCAAAACACAACACATAACATTGGCAATAACTATCTGCAGTGCGCATTCTGTGACACTGGTACCAGTCCTTGTGTGCTATATCATGTCTTGTATCCTACCCTGTTTGACTGATCCAAGACAGGCTTGCACTTGGCAGAAGTTCAGCTTCTGCAGCTCTAGCCATCTTGTTCAAATGTGCAAACACACAGAAGGCCTTAGAGCAGAGTCTCCAGCAGCTGCACCCAATGCTGCCCAATGTTTTCGAGTTTGTGCACCTGCTTAGAGCAAAAGGAAAGTGCCAAAGGAGACAATGTTTGAAAGGACCTTTCATTTAAACCTTTGATAGGATGCGTACAATGGACCTTCATAAAGTTTTTCAAATGATGCATCATCAACAGGGTCATGCAAACTTGTGTGCAAACGCAACTTTTGCAGGGATGCTACAAAACATACTTCAGCTAAAGCATGCATTGCACGCTGGTGTCAGATCCACACATACTGCATGAGACAAACATGTACACTTGTGCTTGAGCTTGTGCTTGTGCTTGTACTTGCGCCTGTACTTGTGCTTATACTCTTGGGCTTGACACACAACAGTGCCATTGCTGTTGCTTTGGAGCATTTGAGCAAAGGCTTGTTCCTCAGCTGCAAGAGCTGTTGCAGCATAACTGCTTGAAAATTGAGGGCGTGCATACTATGATAGGCTGAGTCAGCCTCCTCTAGGCCATGCCTAGGACATACCTATCGAACCATGCAGGACAACGTTGACCAACAGCCAACCTCTATAAGCAATAGCATAACCAATAGGCTGCCTCAGGGACCTTGGGATTCCTTGAGTACCTTGAGTTTGCAAAACAAGCTATCTGATGCTGCGTTCACAGCACCTATAAGTAGGCAGATGGCCTCATAGTTTGCTTGAGAGAGGTGCTCAATGGCTGTGCTCATGGTAAGCAACAGACAACTTTCACAAATCTAAAGTCCAGTGGCTGGCCTGATTCGGTTGACCAAAACAGCTCAGCCTCTGCAGCTGCCTATGCAGTGCTTGCAGCTGTTGGCAGCCAAGGATAGCAAAATTGCTCACAGTTACATGATGCTGCGCATGCAAAGATCTAGGCATATAACAGATATGATACAGCCCTTCTAAGTGTTCGGCACTTGTATAATATCTGATTCATTAGCTATGCTGTCATGACATCAAGGCAAGTCAAAGTAAGCAGCCCTTTGAAGGCAAGTAATGCAAGGGGTCATGATCTATGTACAGAGGGTAGAAAGCACTCAAATAGATGTGCTTTTGATAGCACATCTATTCTCAGGTAGAGATAACAGCTGTTTGCAAAGCTAAGAGGTCAGCTGGCATATGCATCCTTGCAGATCTTAGCATCAGTGAAGGAAGTATATGCAGCCAGCTCACAGCAATGCAGACTTCTTAGTCGTCATGTGCATTATGTCTTGCTGACAGGGGCTCAGAGACTGGCTATGCCGCTTGGTGATGTGCCTACCACAGCAGATCAAAACAGTCTAGAAGCTTGTCAAGCCACAATGCCAGGCTTGGTACAGACAATGATGCATTGCCCAATGCAGGGCATGGCAAAATTTGCAGAATTGATGATCTTCATATAACATGCAACAGCGTGTGAATGCGCTAGTCAGTCTGCACCATCTGCATCAGCTCAGATCTGCTTTTGTTGGGGATGAACACGCTATGTGTTATGGATGAATGCGCCATGTGTTATAGATGGATATGCTATGTTTAGCAGCGTCAACATGTAGCAGCTATCTTGCATACCATTTGCAGACATGCATGCAAGCTAAACACAATCATTGCTTGGTCAATATGCATGCATGAGCCACAGGTGTTTAGTATGTATACCTCTTGCATGACCCAGGAAGGCTGCCTTCCTGGCAGTGCCACCCCCAAACCCAGCACCTGACCCCCCTATGCCTGTGCAATCAGGTGCATATCTCCATTCTTAAGTGAGAAAATTTGACTCTTGGCATTAACAACTGTGTGCATGCGTGCGCAGGTGGTTTCTACATGCTGCAATACAAAGGACAACTTGCAGGCAGCAAAGACAGACGGCAAGACACCAGCAACGCTACGCTCAGCCAGGCGTGAAGCCCAAAAGTCCACCTGTGTTGCCAAGCAGCTGCCTCAAATTTTGCTTGGGCTGAGTGCGGTGAGGTGTGAAAGTCGAGTCCTGCAGAGGGCTGAGCTGGCCTGCCAGCTGAAGGCCTGAGGGGGAGGGAGCATCAAAGCCCATGCCAGCCATACCACCACCTCCATTTCCTGCGGCCCCAAATTCCTGTCTTGCTTGCCTGCAGAAAAGAAAAGAAACAGTTTATGCCTGTCAATATCAGTTTGAGAAAAGCCCAAAAGTGGGATATACGCTATTACTTAGTCAATACATACATGTCTTCCCTCAGGGTCACGCACGCACTGTCCTGAGTAGTTTTCCGTATGAGGTCCTGTTTGGTGTGTTCATCAGACTGAACAAATTCCCGCCAACCTTTACATCTCTGACCAGCACATGTTGCAGCGCAGGTGGACATCTGATAACATCACATCAAGCAGCTACCAGATGTCACAGCAATGATGTGACAACGCCTGCTTCAAATCCACTTCAAAGTTGCATAGAGGCATCACAGCCACCATCGGACCGACTGTCAGGCAAGCAGGCAGGCCAAACACAGAAGCAAAGAAGAGCAGAGGCCTGGTTCCAGCAGACACAAACTAGATCTGTTTTCAATCAGCTTGTTTATTTTGAGCAGCTTGCTGACCTGCTCACAGCCTGTTGCATGGCACCAGCCCTCTTGGAGCCTAGAAAACCACCTGGAGGGGCTGCTGCAAACTGCCCTGCCCCGTCCAGCAAAGCTGGACTGGGCAGCTGCTGGTTAGGAACAAACATCTGCTTGTGCTGCACTGTGGTCACCTGCAATATTGACAATGCATTGCAGATAATTGACATCGTACTGTCAGAGTCATGCCTGAATGGCTTGTGCAATCGAAGCCAGCGGAAGTCAAGTTGCCATAACTGGACTCAGCCAGTGTGATCTGCTGTTTGTACTCAGTTAGTGGCACACAACTCTGAAGTTGAAAGCATGAAGCACTTGCCTACCACTATGGTATGCTGTTGAACCATATACACAAGTACACACAGATGTTGCAATACTCCAGGCTGCTGACAATTCCATGTATGGACCATCTGTAAAGCAGAGAGGCATACCACTCTGCCAGAGCCAGGTGCATTGGACTGGTGGCGCATGTTGTGTGCAGGGCTGAGGAGGTCGTTGAACTGCTGGCGTGAGCCACTTCCCATCTGGACAGCATTGCCAGGGCGTCTGCCACCGCGCAGCATTTCATTCTCCTGCTGGACTTTCTGGAACATCTCTTGAAGCTTCCTAGCTTGCCTGCAGAACATATGTGCGACACTTGTGGCAGAACACATCTGGAGTATAGCCGCTTCAAACATACAGGGGTGAATGTGCTGACATCAGCTGAGCATGTGCGGTATGCGCACAAGACGAGCTTTATCTACTGAACAACATCTGCAATGCCTGCACATGAACATGCATGGGTTGCAAACATGACCTAGCCAGGCTGCACTCACTGCACTCATGGTGGAACGCAGCAGCTGTACTCATGAGCAGTATCCAGCGGGTCATGACCGCAGTGCTGTCAACCTGTTACGTTCTTCAGAAGCATGGTCTTGCATGCCTGCATGTGCCTGGGCGCAGCAGTAAGCAATGGCTATAGACACAGCAGCAACGCAGTGAAAGCATAAGTCATGCAAGACTTACATGGCTTTCTGTGAGTACTTCTGCTGCAATTCTTGGTTGTCGCCATCCAGCTGCTGCTTCACTGCCAGTACTTCTTGGTACTTGCGCTTGGCCTGCACATGTGGAATGTGCAATCAGCACATGCAAACCTGCCATCTTGACATGTAAGCATGACACTACAGTAAGCAAGATCTTTATTTGAGCGCAATGCAAAATCTAACTACTGCTCTACCAAAACAGGGCCGCCATTTAGGTTCACTGAGCTCTCGCCACTCAAACGCAGGGCATCAGCATAAAAAGAAAACCTCGTCCTGTCACTTACCGCTGTGTAGCCTGTATGCACCTCTTGCAGCTTCTTCTTGCAAGCGTCTTGCACCTTGTTGATCTTCTTCTGAAGTTGAGCCTCCCGGAACTCAAAGTACAGCTGCTGTTGCTGCAGATAGAAGTTGACAGAAGCCAGAGCACTGTTCAGAGCTGTTTCTGGGTCTTGACCACATAAGGCTAACTGCAACAAACACAGTGCCTTTGATATTGCCTACAGCAAACAACACATACAAGGCAGGCGCACTCTGTCCACAGCAGGGTGCAGCATTGCTGATCCACGTCTTTCACATGCTGCAGGCAGCGGTGTCGAACACAAAATTAAGCATTGGTACAAAGCTCTTTTGTTGACTTTATGCAGACAGATGGCGCACCTTGCACACAGAGCTCTCCTCCAGGACATTCACAAGCTTGACATTGCTGCAACAAATATCAAGTGTCTGGTTATGGCAACTGCTCTAGACTATTCAGCTTGTGACCAGCTGACGGCCAAGCAAAAAGCTTGCTAGCAGCGCTGTTACTGAAGATGCATGGTGTGTCTGTATATGCTTCTGCAACACTGAGAGGCACTGCTGACCTTTTGGTGATGACATTCTCACAAATGGGACAGGCAGAGTCCTCAGACTCTACAATGCTCTGGGCACACTTGATACCTGGGGAGGCAAGCAAACAAATTGAGCATCAAGCTTCAACACACTAGACTATGCTGTCAGAGCTGAGAGCTGCTAACAAGCAGCAGAGTTGTCAGTGATGCTGTTGTGATGCAGCTTGACGCACTGAAAACCTACAGTAGAGGTGGCCACATGAGGTTGCGATGCACTTGGCCTTTGGCTCAAGCTCAGACCAGCAGCCGTTGCACCTCATGAGGTTGCTATGTCATAGGTGTTGTAGTGCCTCACGATAACTGCAGGAGTTGAGAGACTGCAGCACAGCGTCCGTACATACAGACACTGCGCACTGCAAGACGCAGCAGCGGCGTGCGCAACTTTAGGAACACGGAGCAGGCAGAGTGCTGTGCGTGCTATGCTTGCTAAAGCTTTAGCTGCTTGTAGTTACAGTGCTGCGCGTGAAAGGTGAAGCGGGTGCAAGCAAGCCTGTGAAGATCTGAAACAGACGGCTGCAGCTATGACATGCAGAGCCTCGTGAGGCCTGTACCAATGACGTGCTGCGATCGGCAGCAATCTCGCGCGGTGGAGTCAGGGCGCGAGATCCCCGCCATTAGACAGCTTCAAACGTTGCCCTGGTGGCATCTCGGTATAGGCCGTGAAATCGGCAGCACTAGCAAGCGGACGCTGGCGGTGGCATCATGGGCCATCAACTAGTCTGTATTGTCCACCAGCAAGCATACGACCAGCCAAGTCTGTTGAACATGGCCAGACTTGTCGAAGCAGGCTGCAAGCTGCGTGTCTCAGGCACTTGTGTGCCGGACCTGATCATGAGCAGAGCTGGCACCACCGCAGCCTTCTTGTTTGTGACCAAGTCTTCAGGTCTTTGCCAGCGCTCGGCTACATGGGCCAGGTAACTTTTTTTGAGCAGAAGCAGGCACTTTGTGCCTGTGCCATCTAAGCTGGTCTAGTGAGGAATGCTTATTCTAAAACCCCATGTGTGGTATCTATAAGCAGCGTCCACACATTGATGCTTAGTCACAGTGAGAAAGCTTTCTTACGACTTGCCTGTGCAGGGCAGAGAAGGTTAGCAGAATCTTCAAACACAGCTTTCTGTTGGCCATCAGCCGCACAAGCAATGATATTGTGCAAGCATCTTGCAGGCAAGCAATCATGCTAAGGTCACACGTAAGACAGAAACTGCCATCTTCTCACCTGAATCTCACACAGGTATCTAGGCAGTCTTGTCATCATTTGCTTCCCACCTGGCACTGATCTGTGCACAAGAGCTGTAGAGCTCTTCAAGACATTGTCAGCACCAGAAAATGGACTAGCTCCACAGGTGAGTCGCACAAAGCAACACAGCTGGCATAAACTTGGCAAATATGCAAGCTTGAGCCAGGCAAGGAATATTGGCTATTGTGCCATTACCAAATTTTCGTGTGCAAAAGCAGAGACAGCAGGCAGTCATGAGCTCTACAGCAGTGAATCAGGTGCTCACAAGCATTCCAGCCCTGTTGCTTCAAGAGCACCAGGCCAATTCACTGCGCATGGTAGGGTCATTACAGATGATTGCAAACAGCTGTCCTGAGGAGATACTAGACAACACAGACCTGGAGCAGTCTCAGTAAGATACACAACATGCCAAAGCTGCACATAGATCTTGTACAAAACGTTGAGAAGACACCAATTTTGTAGGAGCTTTCTGTTCATGCTCAGTTGTCGTGCAGGGTGGTAGCGTTGATGGCAGCCTTCACAAAGCCAATGTCGTGAAGGGGAAAGCAAATAAAGCAGTCAAAATAGCACTACAGCAACATAGTCTATGTTAGCTCCCAAAGGTCTTCATGCAGTACTCTGCCACTTCACGCTTGGCAGCTTTGTACCCATTGGAGTACGCTGTATTTTGCATAGAGTTCAGTTGCAGAAACATAGCATCTGAAAGCTTCTTTACAGTCTCTGGGAGAAGTGTCTTTGCATTAACGCCGACACCTTGCAAAACCTGCATAACAAGCAAAATGAGCAACATGTTGCAGACTGTCAATAGCCTGATCTGCAGCATATGCATTTTCTGCTTACTACAATTTTTCTCGGCACACATGTGAGCTTTGCTTATAGACTAGACAACACAGAAGCATGATGGCAACCAATTTGGTAAAACAAGTATATGTTTTGCACTGATAACAACATGATATCATGCCACACAGGGAGCAAAGCAAGTCTGGCAGAGGCATTGCAAAGCCACCTTTGGGTTTACCTGCTGGACTATGTTTGTTGCAAGGTCTTGCGTGCTGAGCGGTGGTGGTGAGACTGACTCTGCCTTTGCGGGCTGCTTGGCCTCTTTGGCATTGGCACTTTTGGCCTTGATAGGCATGTTAGCAGCTGGGTCCAAAGTTGTGCTTGCGCTAGAGCTGCTTCGTGACTCAGATGTTGACTCAGCTTGCTTTTGTGCCGTCTCTGTGTTTGAGTCTGTCGGCAACAGGTGCCGCAAATCTGGTTGGCCTGCACCTGCTGCCGGCTGAGCTTCCAAGTCAACATAGTGTGTCTCCCGTTGCAAAGATCTGCACTGCAAGCAGTTCCTTTGACAGAGGCCACAGACAGTACAAAGAGTATTCTGACACATGCTCATCAGCACATGCATAGACAAACGCTGTCATTAGGTTGCAACAAACTTACCATATCCAAAAAAGGAATGCCTTGTCATGTTTGGTTGCATGACAAAACGACACAATGGCACAAAAAACAACTATGCTGCTGTGTGCTGTTGTCTTTGCTCAAAAATAAGCAGCAACTGCAGTGGCAGATCAAGCAGCATCAAATCACAGTGTGTGACCATACCTCAAAAAAGCTTCTAGGCCGTCTGAAGAGATTGCGACTGTTTTTTCATTGGTCAACGGATGTACAAGGATCCTGTCTTGTCCCTTGAGCTTCTGATCTAGCAGTAGCACGACAGACGATGCTGTAGGTTGCACCACTGCTAAAGGAGTGACGCTTCCCAGTGGGACCTGCAAAAAGGCAATGCCTTTCAAGACGCAACAAGGTCAAAACACACAACTTTGCCTTCTAAGTCTGCTCAAATACAACATCAAAACACACAACTTTGCCTGCTAAGTCTGCTCAAATACAATACAGGCGCCAGGCTGTTCAGTTCCCTGGACAACTCAGAAGCAATCTGTGAGCTTGTCCACTCAAGGTGAAGGGGCAGTACACATGTGATACAGCCATGGCTATCATGCGGACAATCAATGACTTTGTTGCCATGCTTGGAAGAACACTGCAGACCCCAAGCTTTAAATGCGGTGAAAGAGGTGACACATGATGTGAACCTACCCCAAGGATAGATTCCAAAAGTTCAGGAGGTGCCATTCTGACTCCGGGTTTTGGAACCCCTAACCGAATGCCCAAAGCTGCAAACATAGCGTGTTTGTGTCCAACATGTTGCAGATCATGTCAGGTGGCTGTGTTTGGACAGCAGCAATTTTGAACTGGAGACAGACCTTTCAAGTCTACTTTTGTTGATGCCTCTGCTGTGACCAAGAAGAGCCTGTTTCTCTTGTCCTGCACTATGAATGCTTGACTTGAGATGGGATAGCTGTACTGTTGGGCAGCGTGCTTGTTACAGTATATGCACGTATTAGCTACCTTTAGAAACAAATTTTTCACACCCACTCCAGGGTCGTCCCCAGTGTACTTATTGGCTTCCTGCACAGATCAAGGTGTCGGCGCCCTAGTGCACATCACTTACAATTGCACACTATGTGCGGTGGGCTTCAAAAAGCCTTTACCTCTACAGTCAGGACCGATGGGTGGTTGATCACGTCAGTAGGGATGTCTAAGCCTTGCAATTTTGCGAGCAGGATTGCAGGTGTGACGGCCATTGCGAGGTCAATGGACGTGATCACGCAACGTAGGCGAGCTGTGCACAGGACTTAAAAGCACCGTTCAAAGCTTACACTGCCATGGCAATTGCAACCCTATTTAGGTCAGTGCCGCAAGTCAACTTTATTGCTTGACCAAAACTGGATACTCGTGCGACAGACTGTGTTGGGCGTGACAGCTTCCAAGATTGCACGTCAAAATGCAGGTATTTCATACTGCACACAAGCTTGCCGTGCTTGCTTCAAGGTCGGGGTCGTACGTTGGCGGGTATGCAAGCTTGTTGGGAAGTGTTGTGATGCTGTCAACGCGACTAGTCACGCTCTTATCTGTATGTTATTCTACTGCAGGAGTGTTGCATCTGGGCTGAAAGAGCAATGCCTCCTGAGATTGGCCCTGACCTTTGGCTGCAGTACTCTAGATGGCATATTAGATACGGGTGTGGCAGTGCGTGGTTTTGCAGCCAAAGCTGGCCCATCTGACCCCTCGCATAAGCACAACGTCAACACAAAAGCGAAGATACGCCACAACAAGCAGACTAAAAAAGCCAAACAAGGGCTGAAGGCAGGATCAGCACCAGAAACTGCTGCAGCAGCACCGGCAGAGGAACAGCCACAGAATCCTGAAGCTGCTCGACATCAAGGAGAAGTCATACAGAAGCTCCAAAAAAAGGTAGACTCTGGATCAAGTGGCACAAAAGCTGTTGGCCAAGATGAGGAACAGAAAAAAACCAAAAGCCAAAAGGAGAGGGCAAGAATACAGCGAAAGAAAGCAAGGGAAGTTGCTGCAAGAGCTGCAAGACGTGCTGAAACATCCATACCTGCTGCAGCTTCACCTCCTGGACCAGCTTCACCTCCTGGACCAACCACCTCCACAGCTTCTGCCGCAGCTGCCAGACAGCCTGCCAATGAGTCACCACCGCCAGATGCTGAACAGCCACAAAGCGCAGAGCCACTACCATGGAGGTTGCAACAGAAGCAATGGCTGGCAGCGCAACCAAAACAGCCTGAGACTGCATCATTGTCTGGCGTTGATCTTCCTCAAAATGCTGACGCACAGGCACAGGCGCTGAATCGAGTCCGGCCGGGCTTCCAGCAGCAGTTTCAGGGGCGGCGGGTGGGTCTGGGCAGATACTCCCCTGTTGTCCCTAACCCCACCTCTATCCCACCTGCTGCGCCCCAGCCAGCTGCTTTGACCCCACAGCAGATCAAACAGCAAAATGAAGAGATGAACTCCTTTGTGAGGTGAGACATCATGCATCTTTTCAGAAATTACATTGTACGCACGGACAGTGAATCACGTCAAAATCATCTAGCGTCGGCATTGAACGTCCCGACTGTGTCCATGTGTGTGACACTGTAGTGCACAGTTAGCCAACATGTACGTGTGTGCAACATCAGCAGAGATCAATGTATGTTGCATGCAGCTGCTTCACACTTTTGCAGAAGAGCCATGCACTCTTCTGATACACTGTGGCTTGAAGCTCGCACCAGGAGGCCGTGGTCTGCACTATTTTGTTGCCTGCCTACAAATCTGCTGAGCCTTTGGAACACAACAGATCACCTACAGTCTTCATTGTGTTGACGCCTCTGGTCAACATCCCCCCCTTGTCCTGCATGTACCTAGCTCATCATGAGCCGGAAAGCGTTCAAATCATTAACATTATTAGCATCCCCCTGCATAGGGCTGTGCTAATTTCAGGTTACAAGGGTCAACAACAACACATTTCCAGTAACTACTGGTAACAAAACTAACAGGATATTGTATCAGCACAGCTCCAAGTCTGTCCATCTTCATCTCCATGCAGGAGTCGTCTGTATTCTGCAAAGACTGCAGCAAAGGATCTGACTCAGGAGGACGTGAATCTGTACTACCACCTGAATGCCCGGTCGGTGCCTGAAGCTTTCCCAGACTTTTACCAAGGGACCTTGGTGGAGAGGGGAGGTTGCAAAGCTCTGCATGTCAGTGTCTCACCACTTGCGCATAGCTTACCACACCGCATGTTGTTTGCACCAGTCTTTGCAGTTGTCCATGCAGCTATTTGCACGTCTCAAGCCTGCCCAGAATGCCAATAGCGCAGATCTGACTGTTCACAACCTTGTTTGTTGACTGCATTCTTGCACACAGGCTGACTATATACGTTCATCACTGTGACCAGTCTGATTCAACACAGACACAGCAGTTGCTGCTTGCATCTGCACGTAGATGCTTCAACCCAACTCACAACTTTCCCTTGCATCAACATGACATTCTCACTGCACCAAGGGCTACACCAATTACTACAAAGGAAAACGACTCCTACTCCCCTCTCCATGCCTCAATGGGGAAGTGACTGTGCAGGAGGAAGCATCTTACACTGGAACCAGTCTTATTCAGTACAGAGAGAGCATATGCCTTCTGCACCTCAAGGCAGAGTCCCGGAGTCAGACGCACATCTATTTGGACGGACCAGCAGGCTGCGGCAAGAGCATTGCTCTGGTATCCCTAGTGGACTGGGCCCGGTCCCAGGGATGGCTGGTGAGCACAGGCGTTTTCCTTGTTTTTGCAATCTTTGTTTGTCTATACTTTGAGCTTTGGCAGCAATGCTTATGTGCTTGAGAATGCAGTCCATGCTGCCTGTTGAAATGTAAATGCTGCAGCTCTTATGTAGACAAGACGGTGTAAGTGCACGCAAGGGGGTTGCCTATTCTGCAGCTGTTGTAGAAGCAGCATGCTACCAATGACAAGGGTGTACTCATCACTGCAGGGTGTCTGACTTCATGTTGGAGGTGTAAGTTGTCTAGTTTTTTTAG
>JAABUO010003017.1_pt1 | contig 20225 bp, 19 predicted proteins | sample 5559291 | NCBI WGS metagenome assembly JAABUO01 (sample SAMN10711878, study PRJNA513372) | rock metagenome | isolation source: Antarctica rocks | place: Antarctica: Victoria Land, Finger Mt sud
ATGTGATCCCGGCGCGCATAGGCAATGTGTTCCTAGCGTCGACCATTGACCCGAAACATGTTATAGTGGAACATGTTTCGGAGCTGGTGCGCCTGGAGGGATTCGAACCCCCAACCTTCTGATCCGTGGTTCGACACTTGTTGCAGCGTAACAGATCTCGACTCATATAGGCTGAGAGTCGCTCCATGTGAGGCGCTATCAAATCATGGTAGTGCGACTGTTCTGGCGTTCGCCCCGAGATCCCCGAAAACGGCTCCCCCGGAAGCTCTTACCGGAATGGCCGGTCCGGCCCTGGTGAGCGAAAGCGGCACCTATTGAGCTGCGCCGGGAATCCTTTGCCAGTAACAACAACCTACCCATGCGCCTCCGTTCTCGTTCGCCGCGTGCGAACGGATTGACCCGCTGATGTCGACGATAGTGACCCGGTATTCTCAACTGCCCACCGACATTCTGACTCAATCAGATGCTCAGGAGCAACTACTGCAAGACTGGGTGCTCTGGCAACGCGGCCGCGGCATGTCCGACAAAACCATTACCGACCGGCTCACCATCATCCGCCGCGTCCCCGACGCTGCCACCATCACCCCACAGGGGGTGGACCGGTTCCTGGCCTCCGCCGCCTGGGCTCGGGCAACGCGGGCCAACTACCACGGCGCGATCCGCGCCTGGTGCAAATGGCTCATCATCACCGGCCAACGCGCCGACGACCCCACCACGATCGCCACGACCCCCAAGGTCAAGAAGGGTCGGCCCCGGCCCGTCGCCGACGAGCACCTGACGATCCTGCTCGACACCAGGATGTACCGGCGTACCCGGGCGATGATCCTGCTCGCCGCCTACGCCGGCCTGCGGGTCAGCGAGATCGCGGCCATCAAGGGCGACGACGTCGACACTGTCATCAACGCGATCACTGTCATCGGTAAGGGCGATAAGGAACGGCAGATACCGCTGCACCCGATCCTGAAGGACCTCGCGGCGGCGATGCCGCGGCGAGGGTGGTGGTTTCCCACCTACGTCGGGAACACCAAGCACCTCGCCGGCGGACCCATGCTCGGCAACTCCGTCTCGTCCTCCATCTCCAACGTCATGGACCGCGCCGGCATCCCCGGCACCCCCCACGCCCTCCGCCACTGGTTCGGCTCCGCCCTCCGCGAGGCCGACGTTGACTCCCTGGTCATCAAGGAACTCATGGGCCACGAATCCCTGGCCACCACCGCTATCTACGTCGACGTCCCACTCAGACAGCGAACGGCCGCGGTGGACAGACTCCCCCGCATGAACTCGGGTTGGGTCCGTTCAAGTACCACCGACGAGCGCAGTCAGCTCGCCCTGTTCGATTGATCGTCAACGGCGCCGCATCGAGAGCTGGAGACGATGGCACGGTAGGGAGTGTGGGCGGATAGTTCGGCGTGGAAAATTGGCCATTGCTGCGCCATCACCTCAGCGGTAGCCAGCATGAGGCCCATCTCGGCGTGTCCGGACAGGCAGGGTCCTTCCCCAACGCTGAACCGTAACCGTTGCGCCAGGGCCGCGGTGTCACCGCTGGCAGCAGCACCCGGTGGCGGTGCCGGTGAAAACCTGATGCGGGCGGCTTTCGCAGGCGATGCAAGAGCGGTGGCCCCCGCATCAGCCGGATCGGCAATGCTAGCGGTTCCGGCAGATCGGGGTGGTGCTGCGTTTGGGACAGCTTTGTATGACAAGGTCGGTGGCCAGGACGGCGGCGGCGGATCGGTCGGCCATCAGCGTCAACAGCACCGCTTTGCTCGGCTCGTAGTGATACAGCGACATCGCTTCGACGCCCAGCCGGGCCGCCAGTCGCCTCATCGGCAGTTTGACAAGACCATCGGTTCGCGTCAGAAGCATCGCTTCGTTGATGATCAGATCGATACTCAAGGTGCCCCGGTGGCTTCCCGGGCCTGCCGGCTCGGGCCAGGTCACAGTCGGTCTTCCTCGTGAGGGTACGAAGCGGCTTCGGGCAGAGTCTGGGTGCGGGCGGACCGTGCTCGGCCAGATCGTGGATTTTCCTGTTGTTGTCCTGGGACAACCGGCGAAGCAACGAGAACGCCGCCGTGGTGTGCTGGTTCCACGGGTGGCGCCGGTCGACCGGATTACCAAGAGGATCCTTCTTGACGAACATCTCCTGATCTTCCCAGTCCTCGTAGTACGAGCTGCCAAGAAGGATGCGAATTCCGAGGTTGATGTCGACCAGGTCGGTGGTGACCAGCTTGCCGTCGACCACGATGCCCGGAGTGACGAACATCTTCCGCCCCCACTGCGTCATATCCTTGTATTCGAAATTGCAGAACTCGGGATCCTGAAATGATCCCCAGCAGGCCAACAGCGTGCGCCGCAGCCCGACCTTGTCGTAACCGGGAAGCGCGTCGTAGAAGAAGTCGAAGAGGTCATCGTGCATCGGCACGACCTTTTTCATGAACTCGACGTACCGCATCAATCGGGTGATGTAATCGGTCATCAACTGGATGGTGGCGGTGGTCCCGACGCCTCCGGGATAAAGCGTCGACGGATGGACGTGCCGACCCTCCATCAGGCAGAACATCTCCCTGGTCCATCGACTGACCTGGAGCGCCTCCCGGTAGAACTCGCCGGTGAACGGGTTCAGTGCCCGCATGATGTCGGCGATCGTCTTGTAGCCGTGGGCGGCCGAATTGGCGCACTGAGTGTTCTCGGCCTTGGCCAGAACTCCGGGATTGGTCTCTTTGACCATTCGTTCGCAGTAGTCCACACCAACCAGATTTTCCTGGAAAATGTTGTGGTCGAACATGTATTCCGCAGCTTCACCGAGATTGACGATCCACTCGGCGATGTGCGGTGGCTTCACCCCGTACGCCATGTTCTGCGCGTAGCAGGAGCAGGTGGCGTGATTGTCACCGCAGATACCGCAGATGCGGCTGGTGATGAAGTGCGCGTCGCGCGGATCCTTGCCTTTCATGAAGATGCTGTAGCCACGGAAGATCGACGACGTGCTGTGGCACTCCGCCACCGTCATGTTCTTGAAGTCGATCTTCGTGTAGATGCCGAGGCTTCCGACGATACGGGTGATCGGATCCCAGGACATGTCGACGAGGTCCTGATTGTTCGGATCGGTCTTCCCATGGTGCGGCAGAATTGCGGTCATTGCTGGACTCTCCTGGCTCTGTTCCAATTCGCTCCGGCTGGCAATTGCGCTCTCATCGGGCTACCACGTACGTCTGGCGCCGCTGGTCAGGTCACGCCCACGCCGACGCCACTTTGGCTCCTTGTCGATGGTCTTGGTTGTGATCGCCCGCAATTTTCGGATCGCTGCACCGTAGGGCACCACCGCTTTGGTCGACAACTGGCCGCCGGGCGGCTCGTCCATGAAAGGCATGAATTTGTCGGGGAAACCCGGCATGGTGCAGCCGATGCAGATTCCGCCGACGTTCGGGCACCCGCCGATCCCGTTCATCCAACCCCGCTTCGGTACGTTGCACTTGACCACCGGTCCCCAGCAACCGAGTTTCACGATGCATTTCGGTGATCCGTACTCGGTGGCGAAATCCGCCTGCTCGTAGTAGCCGGCCCGATCGCAACCCTCGTGGACGGTGCGACCGAACAACCACAGCGGACGAAGCTGATCGTCCAGTGGAATCATCGGGGCCTGGCCGGTCGCCTGGTAGAGCAGATAGGTGATCGTCTCGGACAGGTTGTCCGGCTGAATGGGGCAACCCGGGACACAGACGATTGGCAGGCCGGCCTTGGACTTCCAATCCCAGCCGAGATAATCCGGGACGCCCATGGCTCCGGTGGGATTACCGGCCATCGCGTGGATGCCGCCGTAGGTGGCGCAGGTGCCGACGGCCAACACTGCCAACGCCTTCGGCGCCAAACGATCGAGCCATTCGCTGGTCGTCATCGGCTGGCCGGTGGCCGGGTTGTTGCCGAAACCGCACCAATAACCTTCGTCCTTGATGGCCTCATTGGGTATCGAACCCTCAACGACCAGCACGAACGGCTCGAGTTCGCCACGATCCGCCTTGAAGAACCACTCCAGGAAATCATCGGCCCCGCCATTGGGACCACATTCGAAGTCGATCAACGGCCAGTGCACCGCCACCCGCGGCAAACCAGGCAGGGCGCCGAGCGCGATCTCCTCGATGCTCGGCTGGGTGGCGGCGGTCAGGGCGACCGAATCTCCGTCACACGACAGGCCCGCATTGATCCAGAGGATGTGGATCAACGGCCCCTCGTCGGGCTCGACCGCCGATTTGCTCTGGTCCGTTGCAGTCGACATCTGAGGCTGTCCTTTCGCCCGGAACAATCTTCGAGGCACGGAAGGCAAAGGTGGTCGGCCGCGATCAGACCGGGCAACTGTCCGAGACGTGACCAACTGGTGCTTCACGACGCCGTGCTGGTTCGGACGCTACTGCGCAATTGGGTGATCGGCTACCCGGGAGCAACATCATTTTATCCGGGAATCAAGGAATGGGGTATCGAACTCTGCCGACTCAGCCAGGCGTACCAGTTCTCCATGCCGTCGCCTTTCGTCGCGGATACGGCGCAGATCTCGGCATGTGGCCGCACCGCTCGGACGGCGGCCGAGAAGTGCGCGACGTCAAAATCCACGTACGGCAACAGGTCGATCTTGTTCAACAGGACGAGGTCGGCAGTTCTGAACATGTGAGGGTATTTGAGCGGCTTGTCGTCGCCCTCGGTGACCGACATGACCACCACCCGCACGTTCTCGCCCAAGTCGAACAGGGCCGGGCAGACCAGATTTCCCACGTTCTCGACGACGACCACCGAACCGGTCGGAGGAGCCAGTGCATCCAGCGCCCGGCGAACCATGTCTGCGTCCAGATGACAGCCCGCCCCAGTGTTGACCTGGACCACCCGGCAACCGGTCGCCCTGATCCGGTTGGCATCCAGCAGCGTCGCCTGGTCGCCTTCGACCACCGAGATCGAGATGATAGTTCCCGCCTCGCGAATGGTCCGTTCGAGGAGAGTGGTCTTGCCGGAGCCGGGTGAGCTCATCAGGTTGATGGCGATCGTGCCGGCGGCCGCGAGCCGACTGCGGTTGCGCGCGGCCAGCTCATCGTTCTTGGCCAGCACCTGCTGCTCCAGCACGATCAGCTTGTCCTCAGCAGGCGTGCGGGATTCGATCTCGTGTGGATGGTTGCTGTCGTGCGCATGATCCCCGCCGGCTGAACGTTCGCCGCCGTGTGAATGGTCAGCACCATGAAAATGGTCGTAACCGGGCCAATCTTCATCGTGCGAATGGTGCTGTTGGTCGTCGAGATCGGTGACGATCACTCCGCCGTCGTCAGAACATCCGCAAGTTGCACACACGGTCAACGCACCTCCAGGGACACGATTTTCAGCTGACGGCCATCGATGATCTCGACGTCGGCGCTGCCACACGGGCACAGCGGGAACTCGTCGCCCATCGTGAACCCGACTCCGCAAGTCCGGCAGATCCCGGAACCGGGCGTCTCAAGAATCGTCAGCGCCGCACCCTCAAGAGGGGTCCCGGCACTGACAATCTCGAAGCAGAAGCGAACGGCATCCGGAACCACCCCGGACAGCTTGCCGATCTCCATCGTCAGTTCTCGAACCGATACGCCAGCAACCTTGTCGGCCACCGCGTCGACCAAGCTCTGCGTGATGGACAGTTCGTGCATAGCACCTCATCGCCGCCGGACAGACGCCCGGCCTCGCTACGGCTACCGTACGACTATCCGGACACGTCGGCAATGCACGATGTCAGTGCCTCCTGGCCCTTCGCTTCGGTGCATTCCACCGGCCATCGGCTTAGAACACTGCATGATGAACTCGTCGTCGAACCAGTCCCGATTCGCGGTGAGACCCGCATTCATATTCGCAGCTTCCGTCGGCGCCCACCGGCCGTCAGATTGCCAGGAGTGTCCATCAGTCACGGAGATGCCGTCGAGGCAAAAACGCCACCGTCCAGCCGGTCAGCGCCGTCCAGCGCGAAGGATCGTGCCACCTGGCCGGCACCCATCGAAAAGCCCCCTTAATACTTGGCCGGTGGCGACTTCGCCGGTGGCTAGCCGATACTCCGCCTTGCACAGTGACATTCTGATTCAGTCAGATGCTCAGGAGCAACTGCTGCAGGACTGGGTGCTCTGGCAACGCGGCCGCGGCATGTCCGACAAGACCATCACCGACCGGCTCACCGTCATCCGCCGCATCCGCGACGCTGCCTCTCTCACGCCGCAAGGGGTGGACCGGTTCCTGATCTCCGCCGCCTTGGCGAAATCGACCCGGGCCAACTATCACGGCGATCCGCGCCTGGTGCAAGTGGCTGATCATCACCGGCCGCCGATCCGACGACCCCACCACCATTGCCACCACCCCCAACTACTGATCAGTTAAAAACGTAGCGACTCCGCGCAGCTGGGACGCGACGTTGCACGTTCGTACGTGGTGACCGGTGCGGTGGGGGCACGGTGGTCAACTGCGGCCCCCCGGCGAGCTGAACCGCAATTCCGTCCCAAAGGACGGCCGCTGAGGTTCTCCGAATCAGATAGCGGGCAGGCGCGGTGCCATAAGGTGCGGTAGTGACCAGCGACCACTCCTGCGCCCGTTCGCGTTCGCGTCAAAGCCACAGGGATCAGCTGTGAGCAGGTTCGACGACATCGCCGGAGGCTGCCTCGAACTGACCGTGCAGCGGCATCATCGCCGCCGCCTGAAGCGACTGGGCCAACTCGACGCTCTCGATTCGGTGGCCGCCGGTATCGACGGGTGGTGGGTCCCCGGAATCGTGGCCCCCGCGACGGCAATGACCTGCAGGTGCTCATCGACGGTGAGACCTCGTTCGCCGCGATGCACGACGCACTGATGGCAGCGCACTCCCACGTCCACATCGCCGGATGGCACCTCACCCCGGAATTCAGACTCCTGCGCGCCGCCGAGACACCCACGCTGGCAGAGCTTCTGAAAGATCTCGCCGAGAAAGTGGACGTCCGAGTACTGCTGTGGGCCGGTCCCCCACTGCCGGCATTCAAACCCAGCCGACCCATGATGAAAAAGGTCCGGGCCGCTCTGACCGACGACAGCCAGGTGCGCTGCGTGCTGGACGCGCGGGAACGAACCCTGCACTGCCACCACGAAAAGCTTGTCATCATCGACGACGAAATCGCATTCGTCGGCGGTATCGACTTGTCCAACCTCCACGGAGACCGCTGGGATCACCGCAACCACCCACCCCGGAAGGCGACCGGCTGGCACGACGTCACCACCCGCCTAAAAGGCCCGATCGTCACCGACGTCGCCGAGCACTTCCGGGAACGCTGGCAGGAAACCGCCGCAGAAGTCCTCCCAGAGCCGATACGGCAACTCCCGGCCGGCGCGGTGACCATCCAGATGTGGCGCACAGTGCCGGAGGATACTTACCGATTCGCCTCGAAAGGCGAATTCTCGATCCTGAACGGATACCTGCGTGCCCTGCGCAGGGCAGAAAAGTTGATCTACCTGGAAAATCAGTTCCTGTGGTCCACAGAGATCGTCGACGTACTGGTGAAGAAACTTCAACAGCCACCCGGCGATGATTTTCGGATCCTGATTGTTCTGCCGATGCGGCCCAGCAGCGGCGCCGACACCACCCGCGGCCAACTGGGCCGGCTACTACAAGCCGACAACGGTCGTGGTTATTTGCTGCCGGTCACCGTCAGATCCCACGACACGCAGGCCACTGGTGCCCTGTACGTGCACGCCAAAGTGGGCATCATCGATGACCAGTGGCTCACCATCGGATCGGCGAACCTCAACGAGCATTCCCTGTTCAACGACACCGAAGTCAACATCGCCACCCCTGACCCCGCTCTGGCCAGAAGCACCCGACTTCGGTTGTGGGCCGAACACCTCGAACGGCCCGAAACCGAGATCGACGGCGACCCAACCACTGTCATTGATACGATCTGGGCCCCGCTGGCGCAGGACCAACTGGCCCGTAGCAACGACAACCTGAGAGCGACCGCGCGGGTGACCCGTCTGCCCGCCGTCTCCCGCCGTACGGAACGACTCCTAGGCCCCACCCGCGGACTACTCGTCGACGGATGACCGACGACGACCGAGCAAAAGTACGGTCCTTACCATTTCGGACGGCCAGCACTGTTATCCGCCTCCACTGGAGATGCCGACGACCAGATTGATCGTGATGGGCCAGGATGACCGACCCGAACAAGTAGGACAGCAGCGCGTGGCGTAGCGCCGTCGCCCGGATGGTGTGGGTCTTCAAATCTGTGTCCGACACCTGGAATGTCATGCCGAGAGTGAGAAACTAGGTATGCGAAGTCGGTGTAGCGGGGCGGATCGTCCTGGTTGAATCCACCCCGCCGTCACGGCCGCGGTAGTACAGCAGCGCATACCGCAACGTAACAAGGTGTAGATGGGCAGCCACGACAGGGCGACACTGATGATCGCCGACCCGGCCAGAATCCCGGCGACGGCACCCTTGGCCGAGCTGGCCTGCGCGACGACGACCCCGACCGGCCCCGAGGCTGATCACGCAACCGGTGAGCACCAGCAGGTCCGTAGAACCGCGGGACGGATCCTCTCTGGTGGCGTGCGCCGCGGTCTGCGCAGCGTTCATCCGGCCGATCGTCAGCCAGACCCAGACCGTGAACGTCACCGCCGCGGCGGCCCACCCCGCGCCTCCGGAGCGTACGTCCCGGAGCCCACCAACCCGGCGAGGATCGCCACCACCACACCCGCCCCGACCATGACCAGCAGGCGGAGGCCCGAGCCGGTCGGACGCCACCTCTGAGCGAAGCGTTCCTCCGAACAACGTCGTTTCAGTAGTAGGCACGCTGCAGTCAACCAGGCACCTGCGCACACAGACCGTTCGCCACGCAGGTGGCCATGTCATCACGCCTGCGGACACTCTTCAGGGGCCACAGGCACTCTCGGGGCGCAGCCAATGCTGCGGTGACATCGGCTGTCAGGGGGGCTGTGCCACACACAGTCGTACGCCGCCCGGACGGACCGTGACCTTCAGATTGTCAGCAGGTTCGATGACGTCACCGTCCAGCTGCCGCGGGTGCGGCCGGTCGGAGACAATGCTGATCCGGCTCCCCCGCAAAGTGGTCATCGTTGGAACCCGGGTTCGGCGCAGCACAACCGCCGCGGCCAACCTAGCCCAGTGACCAAGATGATGCGGTCGCAGGATGGCCACTTCCATCTGACCGTTGTCCGGTTGAGCATTCGGCAGCAGCCGCACCCCGCCCTGCAACCGCCCCACGTTGCCCACCAACACCGAGCGGGCTACGTACCTCAGGGGCTCGCTGTCATCGATCTGCACTTCCAGCCGCATCGGCCGGTCCCGCAGGTGCTTGAGCGCAGAGAACACATAGGCGATCGGGCCGATCCTGGCCTTCAGCCGCTCTGATGCGTCGCGCATCATGGCGGCGTCGAAGCCCATCCCCGCCATGACCGCGAACACCTGGCCGTCGACCTGCCCGACGTCCAATTCTCGCCGTCCACCGGCGATCACCAATCGGACACCCTGGACCGGGTCATCGGGCACTTCGAGGTTGGTCGCCAACAGGTTTCCGGTGCCGGCCGGCAGCACCGCCAGCGCAGCATCGGTGCCGAGCATCCCGGCGATCACTGCCCGCACGGTTCCGTCCCCGCCGCAGACCAACACCACCTGCGCGCCGGCAGCGACTGCGCGGCGCGCCTGACCCGTTCCCGGGTCCTGCGGTGTCGTCTCCGACCACGAAGGTGCGGGCCATCCCGCCTGTGCCAGTGCCACCTCGATGATCCGGCGCCGATCGTCCAGGTCGGGTACCCGGGCCGGGTTCGCCACCACCGCGCAACGCAACGCCTTCACCAAAGTCCGATCCGCCTCGCTGATCCCTCCGCCATCGTCGTCGTGTTTCGAGGCCGTCATTGTTGTTCCGTTCCCTGCCTTGGATGTGGATCGAGCTCCGCCCGCATACCGTGGGCTGCAGACCGGCGGTGTGGTCGGTTCGGGAGATTCATTGCGTGGTGCTGCTGAGCACGGTGGAGGTGTCGATCTTGAGGATGCCACCTTGTGCAACGAGGGCGAAGACGGTGGGTTCAACGGCGGTCAGGCCGTCTTTGAAGTAGTAGGTGATGGTTGCCTGGGCGGTGTCCGGCCTGCGGCCTGGGCATCGGTGGCGGTGACACGTTGGATGCCGTCCCAGAAGCGTTGGTAGTACTGCCGGTTCTGTGCGGTTCCGGTTTGAACGTTGCGGGTCAGGTGCGCCCAGGCCTGGTCGGTGTTTCCCGGCAGCAGCGCGTATTAATCGGTGATGGCCGCGGCGAGTTGAGCCGGCGTCGGTGCGACCCGGGCAGGGCCCGATCGTGAGGTGCTGGAAGCGGTTCGGCGGGTGGGCGATGTGGTTGCTGCCGGCCCGTGAGAAGTCGTCTGCCGAGCAGCACCGGTCGGCGGTGGCCCAGGGGTCGTGACGGGGTGCGAGGTGGGGCTCCGTGCCGACGTGGCCGCCGAGGGCGAGCTGTTGGTGCGCACGGGGATGCCCTGCGGCGGGAGCGCTGATATCAGGCTGCGTGTCGACGATGATGGCGGACTCACCGGACTCTTGCCCGCAGCCGGCTGCGCGTTGCGGTTCCCGCCGATGAGCAGCCACGCTCCCACCCCGGCCAGGAGCAGGACCACCGCCGCGGCCAGCACGGCCCCCAGTGGTCGTCGGCGACTGCCGTCGGCGGGGCCTGATGTGGTGAATGCGACCTCGTCGGCCGCCGGAGAAGCGGGGGCGCTGCCTTGGTCGTGCTTGGTGGGCCATTCCCGGACGGTTCGCGGCGGGACGGCGATGGTCTGCAGCTGCGATCCGGGCATCTCGGCCGACGGCTGGCCTTTGAGGTCGCTCAGGAGCAGGGCGACGGTGGACATCGCCGGCCGGGCTGCGGGGTCGGTAGCCAGCATCCGACCCAGCAGGGAGGTCAATTGTCCGCTTCGCCGCGGCGGAATGATCTGACCGGAAGCAACCCTGTGCAAGATCGCCATCGGGTTCTGGTCGGCGCCGAACGGTGGGGTCCCCTCGAGCGCCGCGTAGAGGGTCGCGCCGAGGGAGAACACATCGGCCGGGAAACCGGACGTGGCGCCGCGGGCCACTTCCGGAGCCAGGAAAGCCGGTGTCCCGGTGACCATTCCGGTGGAGGTAAGACTGACATCACCTGCGGCGTGGGAAATTCCGAAGTCGGTGATCATGGCCGTACCGGCCGGGGTGATCAGGACGTTGCTGGGTTTGACGTCGCGATGGATGATCCCGACCTGATGAGCTGCGGCCAGGGCCGAAGCGACCTCGGCGCCGACACCTGTCACGAAACGCACCGGCAGCAGACCCTGCTCTGCCAGCATCGAGTTCAGAGTTCTGGAGGGCACGTACTGCAGGATCAAACACGATTGCCCGTCATGGTCGATGACGTCGTACAAGGTGACGGCGTGCGGGTGGTGCAGACGAGCGGTGATCCGCGCCTCCCTGATCACCCTGCTCCGGGCGATCGCGGCGTCGTCCCAGCTCGAACCCGGCTGGGGACGTAACTCCTTGATCGCCACCCGTCGTTGCAACAGCTCGTCCCAGGATTCCCACACCGATCCCATGCCGCCCGTTGCCACGCGGCGCACCAATCGGTAGCGGCGGGCGAGTACATCACCGGGCACGGTCATCTCGCCTCCGCATGTGTTCTGCGACCAGTGATCTGGTCCTGCCTGACAGCTTCCAGCGACGCACCCGCTCAGGGGCCGCCGCGCCAGTGATCGATGCGGCTGTGGTCCGGGCTGAACCCGTTTCCCACTCCCCACAGCACCGCCTGGGTGCGGCTACTGACGTCGATCTTGCGGTAGATCGTGCGGATGTAGGACTTCACCGTGTTCGGGCTCAGGTAGGTCAGCTTGGCGACGTCGGCGTTGCTCTTTCCCTGGGTGATCAGAGCGAGAATCTCTGATTCCCGGTCGCTGAGTCCCTCACCCCGCCCAGGCCAGTTCAACCCGGTGACGCTCGGTGCTCGCGGGGGTGGGGCGCTGACGACGAGTTCACCCGCGTGCACCGCCTCCAACGCAGTGACCAGCTCTCGGGCGGAAAGTGCCTTCGACAGATAGCCGTGGACGCCCTGACGGCGGGCGCTGCTGATCAGGTCGGGGTGAAAGTTTCAGGTGTAGACCACTACTCGGCGAGCACTCGGATTTTCGATGAGCACTTGAATTTCGGCGTAGTCGGATTCCGGTTGGGCGAACGAGTCGTACAGGACGATGTCGACCTGGTCCACCAACGGCTTGTTGGCATCGATCTCGGCGATCACTATCCGGTCTGAGTACCGATCGAACATGTGCGCCACACCAACGAGCACGACGTCGTAATCATCCACCAACGCCACCGTGATCGGGGCAGATTTTCCAGAGGCGCTCACCAGGCAATATTAACAAACGGGATGGCGAAGATGAACCTCCCTAGGGGTGTACCGGGGCAGCCCACGGGGTGGTGGTTTGATACCGACCGACACCGAGTTGGTCGTCAGCCCGGTTGACGGGCTGGCCCAAGTGGTTGACGGGCTGGCCCAAGTGGTCGTCGGAAACAATCGCCTTTTCAGGAGGAAACGCCATGCTCGGTCTCATCATCAGCATCATCATCATCGGCCTCATCGCCGGCGCCCTGGCCCGACTGGTCGTACCCGGCCGGCAGCACATGTCCATCCTCATGACCATCGTTCTGGGAATCGTCGGATCGTTCGTCGGCGGGTTCCTGGGTTACCTGATCTTCCACAAAGACGCCCAGGACGGGTTCCTCCAGCCGGCCGGCATCATCGGGTCCTTCATCGGCGCGGTCATCGTCCTGCTGCTCTGGCTCCGTCTGGGCAACCGCCGGACCGCCCGCCGCTGACCGTTTCCCGCACCGGGGAAGTAGGCCATGACAGCCTCCCCGCACGCGGCGCGTGCTCGTGACATCGCCTGCAAAAGAACCTCTGTCGCGTTTGATCTCAAAGGTTTGATCTCAAAGAAGGGGACTCCGGTGAAGCTGCACAGTCCAATAGCGCCCGCCGACGGCAGCAGTGTGGCGATCGACCCGGCCGAGCAGGGACACAACGATCTGGTGGGCCAACCCCACGAGCAGGTCGAGGAGGGACCGGTCGCCGAGGCCGAGGCGGTGGCCGCTGCGATCAGCACCGAAGAACAACCCATGGGAACACCGGGTCGCCGGTTCAACCGCAAGTCGCCGTTCTTCCTCGGGATGACCGCCACCGCTGGCGTCGCCGTCACATACGGCGCCATCCAATTACTCGCATTGGCCGGGAACATGCTGATCCTCATCGGATTGGCGTTGTTCCTGGCCGTCGGGATGGAACCCGCCGTCTCGTTCCTGGCCAAGCACCGCTGGCCGCGACCGCTGGGAGTGGCAGCAGTTCTGCTGCTCATCGTGGGCATAATCGGCGGATTCATTGCCGCCGCAATTCCCGCGCTGATCGCCCAGGGCCAACAACTGATCGCCAATGCCCCCCACTACCTACAGCGAGCCCAGGATCACAGCAGTGTCATCGGCAAACTCAACGATCACCTGCACCTGACGCAGAAGCTGCAATCGCTGATCAGCTCCCCCGGCTCAATCGACTTCAATGGAGTGCTGTCCGCAGGAGCGGCGGTGTTCTCCGCCATCACCGACACCTTCATCGTGCTGATCCTGACGGCCTACTTCCTCGCCGACATGCCCCGCATCCGCGCTCTGATCTACCGGATGGTGCCGCACACCCGACGCCCCCGCGCCATTTTGATGGGCGATGACATCCTGGCCAAGGTCGGCACCTACGTGCTGGGCAACCTTCTGATCTCCCTCATCGCCGGCGGCCTGACCTTCGGCTGGCTGATGATCTTCTCCATCCCCTACGCCGCGCTGCTGTCGATCATGGTGGCGCTGTTCGACCTCGTCCCCGTCGTCGGCTCCAGCATCGCCGGTATCATCGTCGCCGCCGCCGCCCTGACCATCTCGCTTCCCCTATGCCTTTCCACCATCGCGTTTTTCATCATCTACCGCGCCGCCGAAGACTACTTCCTGGTCCCCCGCATCATCGGCCGTGCCGTCAAAGTCCCCGCCCTGGTCACCGTCGTCGCAGTCCTGATCGGCGGAGCACTCCTCGGCATCATCGGAGCCCTCGTCGCCATCCCCGCCGCCGCCGCCATCCGGCTCATCGCCCGAGAAATCCTGATCCCCCGCCTCGACGAAGCCTGAGCCGGAGCAATTGACCCTAGGCGTGCCCCGGTGGTACGCCTCGCGCCGCCTACGGCGTGGCCCGGGCCATTTGCCGCGAGTCGCGGCGCTAAAGAGATCTACGGCTGGTTAGGTTCTGTCAGTCGTGGTGCGGGACCAGCAGATCAGCTGCTGGCCCTCTTCAACACAAGGAGCAACGTGATCATCCTCGGAATCATCCTGCTGGTCGTCGGGTTCGTCGCCAAGATCGCGATCTTGTGGACCATCGGCATCATCATCCTGGTCATCGGCGCGATCCTGCTGCTGCTGGGAGCGACCGGCCGGGCCGTCGGCGGACGCAAGCACTGGTATTAAATCGCTGCCGCCGGTGGCCTGAAAATCAGGTGGCCGCCCGGGCCCAAAGCTGGGCGGCCACCTTCACTTCTCGGCGGGCAGCGGGCGACCCGCGACAACGTCGCCTACCTTCAAACCAACCACATCGTGGAGCACCAAAACATCGTCGGTGCAGCTTGAAAACCACCCGTATTAACCCACCTGGCCGGGTGTAGTCAACGCCGGCGGAAAGAAACGTCGCACCTGCCCATGTCCGGTCCACAGCATATTCCGGCCCGCGCCAAACGCGCCGGTGAACGCGCCGGGGATGGCGAGCGGCAGCTGCAGAACAGCCGGACGTTCGACGAGCTTGTCACCCGCCGTGCCGGCGGGAGCCAATCGTCTTGGACGGGGACCTGATGGTTCGTCGCGCCCTGCAGCAGTTTCCGCAGAGTCGTTGCTCGTCCCGCGAGCACTGCTGCCGTCGAGGACCGCTGGCCGTCGTCGGTGTTGCACTGCGCGTCGGCGTCGGCACCCATCAGCGCGTCCCACCAACACGACTGACAGACCGGGCAGTCCCGTTTGCTGGTGCGGGGTGATGTCGGAAACCACGCGGTGAAGCGTCGCGGCCGCCTTCTGGACCGTAACGAAATCCTGGCGACTGCGAATGCTTCGTCTGGCTCACTGGTGCGATCCTCACAGGCGAGGTGAGGTCACTTCCTCTGCCGCCGGCTGCCGCCGTGCCAGTCCTCCTGCGCACCCACCGTGTCGGCGTCGACTCCGAAGGCAGCGAGCTGTGGCTGCTCACGCAAACTTCGCTTGAGCTCGGCGAAACCCGGGAACCGTGCCAGCCCCACCACGTGATCCCACAACTCGACCGCCGCTTCCTCGTGCGGTAGCCGACTGATCACTGGCCCGAAAAAAGCCACGCCAGCAGGTGGCTCGAAGTGGATGATGGGCGTGCCCACGTCCTTTCCCGTCAGCGAGAGCGCCTCATCCGTCTCTCGCCGGATTTCCAGATCCCATGACTGATCATCGACCGCCTCGGCCAGCTCGAGCGGCAGGCCGGCCCGGCCAAGAATCAGCTCCGCGAACTCGCGGGTCCCACGGTGCTCACGCACGTCGCCCTCACGCACGTCGCCCTCACTGCGCGGGTCGTCGGGGTCCGGGGCGGTATCGAAGATGTACTCACCGAACGCGGCGTACAACGGCGCCATCGCCTCACGCCCATGCTCGGCTCGTGCGCGGGCGGCCACCCGCAGGAGCCGTAGTCCGGCGGTGTGGCCGGCTTCGTACTCGGGTGGGAATTGCGCGTCGTAGTCGACCTCGGCGTTGATCAGACGCAGCGAGATGAACCGCCAGTCCACGGTGTAGTCACGCTGCGCCTGCACCTGCCGCACCCACTTGCTGGTCATCCACGCGAAGGGGCAGACCGGATCAAAATAGAAATTGATGTCGGCATCCATTCGCTAACTCTAGCCTCGCACCTTCACCCGGCAAGCGATCTGGAGTTGTCTTGATCGTGGATAAAGGTCCTCTGAGCTGGAGGGATAGATCCTGCTGAGGGACCAACACCAGGCAGAGCCGGAGGATCCGTTCGATGCTAAACCAACTAGTTCCTACCCGCCGGTGACAGTGAACACCACCGCGAAGTGCTTGCTGACGCAGGCCGGAGCGGTGTTGCTCATCGACCTGGCGTCGTCGGCCACGTTGGCTCCGTGGCGCAAGCAGTAGGCGGTCTTGGGTCAGAAAATTCTGATCCGGCAGTAACCCCGCCATCGAAGGCGACGCCCTGGCAGACGACGGCGGTTTGAGCCTGGGGTTCGACGAAGATGGGTAGTTCGGGGTGCGAATCGGCGCCGGGCGGAAGGACGGCTGCCGCCCACGCCGCCGCTGCTGACCAGATCTTTCTTATTCGCATCATTGGTAGTTGCGCAGCCCGTCCGAACGGTGGTGGCTGAGCAGCGCGTCTGAACGGGTTTGCAGCTGTCGACTCAACTCCGGATGTCGGGTTCCGCACCATGCAGGTGCACCTTGCCGTCTAACGGCCACGCGTTTGGGTACTCTCAAGGTGCTGATCAAACAGCTGGCCGTCGGGTCGGGGCGCCGCCACCAGCCGCTGCGTCGAGTGGAACAGAAGACCACGTCGCCCCTCATTCTCACGATGTGCACACCGGGCGGCCGAGAACCACGATGACCCTCACGTCTGCAGAAGGCCCGGATTCCACTGCGGCCCTCGAGCGGGCCGCACCGGACATCGAACCCACACAACGACTGGGTGACCTGCTGCAAGGGACCGCGGCGGGCCAGCAGGATTCCTTCGCAGCGTTGTACGACGCCACCGCTGCACGGGTCTTCGGTTTGACCTGTGCAGTGCTGCGCAATGCCAGCCTCGCCGAAGAAGTCACCCAGGACGTCTTCCTGGAAATCTGGCAATACGCCCGCCGATTCGACCGCACAAAGGCACCGCACTGTCCTGGATCATGACACTGTCCCACTCCCGCGCCGTGGACAAGGTCCGCCACCATCAGGCGGTCTACCTACGCGATCACCGCCACGCCGTCACCTCCTCCCGACCCGACGTCGATGTTGTGCTCCACGACATCCTGGCCGCCCAGGAGCGCAGCGAACTGCACGCTGCGCTGCAGACGGTGACACCACGCCAACGCGAGGCCATCACCCTGACCTTCTTCGCCGGGCACAGCTACCCGCAGGCCAGCGCCATACTGGGCGTGCCCCTGAGCACAATCAAGACACGCATCCGGGACGGGCTAATCAACCTGCGGACCGCCCTGTAGCTTGCCGACGAGATAACACCCCGCTCCCGCCACGGGGACCCCCGGACCGAGGTAGGGCAGTCCCGTCCAGGGCCAGGGCGTGCGGGTTGCTCCCCCAGACCCTCGTCGCCACGGCCGGCGGCACAGCTCGGTGACCTCGACACCGGAGCCGGCCAGCTGCGCGCGCAGCGCCTGGCTGTAGCGGGTGAGCCGCGGCCATCGACGCGCCGTAGGTGGGCAAGACCGGGAAGGGAGAAGGCCGATCCCGGAGCTGACGGCGATGATCTGGCCGCGGCCGCGCGCAAGGAGGTGCGCGGACAATGCGTCAACGACCCGGAAGGGTGCCAACGGCATCGACGGCGATCGTCGTCCTCCGTATCCGCGAAGTGGGCCGGGTCCCGCAGGTCCTCAGCCAATCCCGCGCTCGCCGTGGTGACGACAGTGTTGAGATCGGGACACGCCGGCAGCACCTCCTCGCCCGTGGGTTCCCGGATTCGAGATCGGCGACGTCGATCTCAACAGGTCCGATCCCCTTTTTTGGCGAGCTGCGCGGTCACGTCCGCGCGGCGGCAACGGATGACAACATTCCTGCCGACCATGAAAACGGAACGGCAAGCGATCCATGCTCAAGGCTAGTCGGCTCCGCGCAGACTGAGGAGACGCTGCCAATACCCCGCGAATGCTGCACCCCGGTCATCCCCCGGTCTCGGCGGTAGACCGAATCGGCGCCGCCTACCAGAGGTACAACTTCTCCAGCACGGCTGCGGCATCCGCGTCGGTCAACGGCATGGCATGGCTGTAGACGCGCAGGGTGGTGGCGGCGTCTGCATGTCCCAGACGTGACTGGGCGTGCAGGATGTCGCCGCGTGATACGAGGTTCGTCGCCGCCGAATGGCGCAGGCGGTGCAGCGTCACATCGGGGTGGCCGGCCTCATGGGCGAGCGCGCCGAACCAGTGACCCAGGCAGCTGGTCGTCAGCCGGACCTGGTGACCGGCCGCTGCGGAGAACAGCCAAGGCCCGAACCGTTCACCATCATCACGCCGTTGCCAACGCCCAACGAGCTCCCGCCACAGCTCGGCTGTTTCATGCCCCAGCGTCAGCCGGCGGATCCGGCCGCTCTTGGTACAACCCAGGATCTCATTGGACGTACTTCGCAAGATAGTCAGAATGTCGCCGTCCAGATCGCCGAGCTGCAGGGACGCCAACTCGGCCCGGCGGGCACCGGAGTTGGCGGCCAGATGCCCGAGCAACAGCATCTGCTCGGCCCGGTGCAGACGCGCCGCAGCCGCGCCGGTGCCGTCGAAGTCGGCCTGCGCATCGTCGGCCTCGATCTTGGCGTGGTGCAAGATCTCCCGCACCTGGTCCACGGATGCGTGCAGCCGCACCCCGGCGTGCGGCGGGTTGCGCATCCCGTCCAGTGGGTTGACCTCCACGATGCGTTCAAAGTACGCCCAGCCGACCGCCGAGCGGATCAGGCGGACTCTGGCCCAGATGGTCGGGTCCTTCCACCCGTCCTCACGCCACGCCTGACACGCCGCCCGCAGCACCACTGGACTCAGATGCACGACCCGCCGGGCTCCCAACTCGTCTAACGCCACATGCTTGGCGGCGGATCGATAACCGACGACTGTCGACGGGCGCCAACCATGATCGGCGGCCAGCCACTGAGTCAACAACTCGGCCACGGTCATCCCCGGCCAACCGTGCCGCCGCATCCTGGCAACGCCAGCCTCAGCCGCCCACCGCGCCTGCGCGGCCTGCGCCATGTCTTGGTCACCATGGACCGTGATCGACCGCACCCGAGTGCGGCCGCTCAGCGGATCTGGGCCCAGCGCAACCCGTACCTCCCACACATCGGGTCGGCGCTCACGCAGCGACCCGGCACCTCGAATATGTCCCATGTCCAAGAGTAGGAGCCACGCACCCCACGCAGCGCCTGGGCCCACCGACGCCCTGGACCGAGCCGGCCACCCGGCCGCGCCGTCGCCGGGCTCCCGAGGTCCAGTGGGCTCCGTCTACGATGCGGGCGTCGAACTCATCCCAACAACCGTTGGGATGTTGTTGGGACAGTTGTTGGGATGCGATCTTGGACGCCGCGCGTCAGCAACGCGAGATCAATTGCACTACCATTGATCTCGGAGTGCGCCTGGAGGGATTCGAACCCCCAACCTTCTGATCCGTAGTCAGATGCTCTATCCGTTGAGCTACAGGCGCATGTTCAGTTGTGGTGGTGCAACTGGTGTGACGGTGCTGCTGGCTCCGGCTGACGGATCCCGCGGCAACCCTCGAAAGGACCAACCAGCGCGGAAGCGGAGGGATTTGAACCCTCGGTGCAGTTGCCCGCACAACACATTAGCAGTGTGTCCCATTCGGCCGCTCTGGCACGCTTCCCAGGGCCACCCCAGGGAGGCCACCGGGTCGTTACCCTACCCGGCTCCGGGACCGGTCCGCAAAACGGCCGGTCGGCTCCGTCTCGGCCCACCCAGACTGCGAATCAGGACAGGCAGCTGGTCATCGCCAGGGTCTGCTGGTCGGGCACCGCCGCGCCGGTGCACCCCTTGACGGCGTATCCGCTGCCGTCCCAGGCGTAGACGACCCACACCGTCGAACCGTCCGCCGCGTCTTGCACCGCTACCTCGACATCTCCCCCAACCGTGAGCGTGCGAGCCTCCGAAGTGACGGACTTGAGGCCCGGCTGTCCGGTGACGTCGGCCCAGTCGCCCCCGGCGTGGAGTTGATACACCGAGGCGATGGCGGTGCCGTCGTCCTGCTTCGCGAGAACGATGCAGCGGCCGGCCGCATCACAGGTCAGCTGGCCGCCGGGCGGGTTGGGAAACGAGTTGCCGTACAAGACATTCGCTGCACCGGAGACGCTGCCGTCGGCCCGCAGCGACAACAACGCCGCCCGGCGCTGACCGGTCGACACGAGCGCCGCACCCAGGCTCGAAGTGACCC
>JAABUO010003018.1_pt1 | contig 20225 bp, 26 predicted proteins | sample 5559291 | NCBI WGS metagenome assembly JAABUO01 (sample SAMN10711878, study PRJNA513372) | rock metagenome | isolation source: Antarctica rocks | place: Antarctica: Victoria Land, Finger Mt sud
AGGTGCCAGTGAAGCCTGTGATCAAAAAGAAGAGGCTCATCTGGGACATTCAGATTGATCCTGATGATGCTGACATGGCTGGCGCCTCTGAAGAAGCAATCAAGATGATGACTCAGAGCCGCAGGGTAAGCTGATCACGCTGTTTGCCATTTCTCACCCATCTGCAAGTGCAAACTAAAGTGCGTAGTTGCAGCTCAAAAGCAACCATGAGGAAGCATGGCATGCACACTCACACAGGTCAGAAGCTTGCCAGCTGTCTGCATCAAGACTTCCATCCTGATTCCAGCTGGGGCTTCTACCGCTGCAGATTCTGTTGTGCAACAGCTGTACAAGCAAGCTAGGAGGCTTGGAGAGAGCTATTGTAAAATAGAATGGCAACTGCAGAGCAACATCACCTGGAGGCTCCACCTGTCGCGAATCTATCAGTGCTTCAATCCCTGTGCAGGAAGATCCTGAGCGTATCATCATCTTCAGAGGACTGCGAGTGCGTATGTGCGTAGTGACAGGAGTGCCAGACCCCAGCGCCAGCGCCCTGGCCAAGCCTGTTGACAAGTACCCTGCACTGCTGCCCATTCTGAAGGCTATGGCAACCGTTGCACAAGGCGGTCAGGTGTTATGTGCCTCTAGCACCTACACTCTGATCAACAGCAGGCTCACAGATATAGCTCGCAGAGTTCCTGAGCAGCCCAATGCGCCCTTCAACAGTATGCAAAGTGCTCTTCATGGGTGAGATACCCTTACGCTCTTAGGCGCCGCAGTGTGCTATCTTGCTGCCGCTGCAAATGGCTCTCAGAACAAACTGGTCTTGTTGGACTTTGTTGGTTTTGTGGTCAAATAGACATTCATAAACACCCGATCAATCTGCAATTTACTGATTTAACAATCACTAACTGGATCTGGTCCAAGCTGTGGTGAGGAAATTGTTCACAACAAAGCAGTGTTGTTTGCAAGAAGCAGAGAGACGGCGATTGCCAGAGCTCATGTGTGATACTGCTTGAGTTGCTCTTGAGCAGCTCTTGTATACCCCAGTGTTTTTGCGCACAGTCATTTCTACAGCGTGTGCACATCAGCAAAATTTACAGCCACAGATTATTGTGCTCATGAATTGCCCGCAGTCTGGCAACAAGGAGCTTTTAGAGTATGTCCAGGGACATCATCCCTGTCTTGCTGCTTCAGGATGGATCAGGCTCCCAAGGATACTGGGTTGGGCGCTCAAGCCAGCTTTGACTCGCTGAATGGTGACAGTGACGATGATGCCTTCTCAGAGGTGACGGGCATCAGCAGACGCAGCATGTCAGGCTGGGGCTCCTTTGCAGGCCTTCAGGGAGCAGAGCGCAATGTGTCTCGTTTCTTCAGGCGCTTCATCCCATCGCACACCACAGCTCAGACAGGTAAGACCAGCCCCTTTCCCATGCTGTCATGCTTGATGCTCCCCTTCACTTTGTCTCATCCTGGCCATACGACATGTTATTGCAGTTGACAGGCTGCTTGTGAATTTCTTGTTTTAGGTTATGAAACCCAGGTAGCATGACTTCTGACTGTAGCTCTGTGTGTCTACACCAATGCCATGATGTATAGCAGCATGCATGCAACTTGGTCCCAGTCAGAAGAGTCCGACTGTAGCTCTGTGTGTCTGCACCAATGCCATGATCTATAGCAGCATGCATGCAACTTTTTTCCAGTCAGAAGAGTCTAGCGTAAGGTAGGATAATGCCTGCAGGTTCTGAGCCTGACAACACCAGAGAAGGTGTGATGGTGATGGACATGGGGCTGCATGCCATCCCCACTCTGGTTGAGCCACAGCAGATCATCCAGGTCCTGATCCCGGGAGTGGAAGAGCGAGCACGGCACCTGCCTCCGCTTATGTCCTCCAGCAGGCTCATGCCAGGTGAGTATCTTGCCCACTCCTGATATGGTATGGCACCCCTGGCTGACCAAGTGACTGCTGCTCATGCTTGGGGTCCAAGCTTGAGTGTTATCAAGCGTCGAGAGTCTAAGGGTCACTTTCATCGCCGTCAGCAGGCTTGTGCTGCAGACCAGCTTTTATGCAGCGTTGTTTGTTTTGTTGCAAGCATCCTGCATGTGCCAGTCTGGCGGTCAAGTAGCCTGTAGAAACACTGCCACCATCATCGCCTCTAGCAACGCCACCACCACCTAGTCGTCCAATTGCCTGCAAACTTCACATAGGCTGCTACTGCTGCCTTGAAGCATCATCAAGCCTGCCCACTATGCTGCACAACAAACACCCCCCCCCCCCCCTGTCCCCTTGGCCACTGCAAGGTCCCACTTGTATAGCTGACTGCTCAGACTGGCTGAAGCTAGCATTTGTGACACCCGGCTTATCGCCTTTTGACTGCCATCCAATACCATTTGACCAAGTTTGTGCTGCTGCACAGCTGAGCTGAATGTGCACAAACACGTCACGCCAGTGGTGCTGCAGGCTACTTTGATGCCCCTGGAGCATCTGAAGCAGCCCTCATGGTGGCAACAGGCCAAAAGGACACATTTGGCAATGTGGTCATGGTCTTCTGCAACATTGATGGGTAAGCTGCCTCAGACTTGTCATCTCCTCCAGTATTTCATCACTCAACCCAATGATACGTGTAGGACTGTCGCTCAGAGAGGCTTTGTAGCAGGGTGCAGCCCGAGGCATCAACTGTTGTTAGCTGACAATGCAATGAGTGATGAACAAGGCACGTGATGCTCAGAACAGACTGCTCTGGAGAGACAAATCTGGCCCTGCATGTACCTAGCTCATCATGAGCCGGAAAGCAATACTTTCATTGTTATTATCATTATTAAGGCGTTGTTATAGATATCACCGATGAAGCTCTGCTCTGTATAGGTTCAAGGAGATGCGAGAAGCCAACCAGGCAATGGCAGAGGTGGCCCTCAACCTGTACAGGGAGTGCCTGCGCAAGGTGCTCATGCAAAGAGGCGGTTACGAGTGCCAGGAGACAGAAGGCTCCTTCATGCTGTCCTTCTACAGCTGCATCGACGCTGTGCAGTTCTGCATTCTGGTAACCTGTTTCTTGCCTGTGCATTGCTCCTAGACTGACAGTCTCATTCATCTGCCTCTTTGCAGCAATCCCTCCTGTTGAACTGGCTAAATCTTTGAAGCATATGTCATGACACAGGCATCCCTGTGCCCGGCATGAAGCATCCTTGGAGAGGTTTGCCTCCATCTTTTACCCCAACAAAAAAGTGGAAAAGATGGTTGAACACGTTTTAGTTCTTACATATTTTGAAATTGGGCTCTCCTGTGCAGTGCCTATCCACTGCGTATGTCTGTGCATACCGCATCACCATGTAAGTACGAGATTACCTTTGTGCACTGTGTACAACTGACAGTCTGTGCTGTTGCAGCACAGTGGCTACCGTAGTGCCTTTGTGTGGCACATGCATTCTGTACTTACATACACGCTGTAAGTAAGTAATAAGTACTTACTACTTACTACACGGCGTTCTTGTTTGCAGGCTCAGCATGCATTGCTGGCGGTGCCTTGGCCAGGCTCTGTGTTGGCTCTGCCAAAGTGCAGAACCATCCTGGGAGCTGACAGACGGGTGGGTGTTGCACAGTCAGGCATTGCAACCTGCTGTATCATGTGTGTACATATGTATGTGTGGAGCCTGCTTCCTGCAATGCCTTGCTAGCTTGAGCCCCATCTTCCAATGACATATATGCTTTGCGATGTAGAAGAAGATATTGGTTGTGGCACCTGCTTGCCGTACCCAATGTATGCACACGGCAAGGGACATTGCTGTCACGCATATGACTGCCAACATGATGAAATTGCATGCAGCTACACTAGGTCACATCAGCTTGCTGAGTGCGGACACAATTGCGCTCAGTGCTCACTAAGCCTCCTATGGGATATGCAGATCTTGTTTCAAGGGCCACATGTGAAGATGGGGGTGTACAGGGGGCGCCCCACAGGAGTGTCACCCCACGTCACTACTGGCAGAGCAGACTACTTTGGGCCCTTTGTCAATAGGTTTGGTGCCTTGCTGGCTGTCAGCATACTTGTCACTCACTCCTACACCACACAGAAACTATGATGGCACCAAGATTCAGGCTTCTCCAGAAGCTTTGAATCCAAACATACCCCACAAGCTGACATTTCACATTCATTTTTCTCGGGCAAACAACAGCATGTTGTTCAGAGCCAGGCAGCTCAGCTGCAGCTGTCACAATCATGTACAGCCAGGCTGATTACAAGTGCTTTGCTTGTTCAGGACTGCTCGATTTTGCAACGCTGGTGCGCATGGCGGTCAGATCTGTGTGTCATGGGAGGTGGTGGAGCAGATGCTGAAGGACTGGGGCCAAATGACCGGGGCCATAGAGCCCAACCTGGTGTCTATGGCTCCCATTGCTATCACTGCCAACTACATGCAGAGCGTGCTGTCCCGTCAGAAGGCCATTTTGGATGCCATCACACTTCGCGCCACAGGGTGATCCATCTGCTGGACTTGTTCAAGTTCATCTTGTAAGGCAGTTCCGTTTTGCAAAGCAATTTGTTGCTTCTTGTATCTAGACTGTGCACTGTATCAGCAATAGCTGTGGCTGGAGACCTTGCGTGTTCAGGGTGATGTATGTGCAGACAGACATGATGCAGTGTCCAGGTCATGGTGTCCGAGTGCAAGCTGCTATCTACTGACTGTCTTTATCTGACTTGACAGAGCGCAGTGTTGACCAAAAGAACAGCACCCCCAGGCGGCAGACTTGACTGCACATGAGTACTGCACATAAGTTTGCCATCGAGAGCAAAGCTTCAACTGACAACGCTGAATGCGCTGTCATATCTGAGTGCAGGAGTAACCTGAGTAGCTTGTCGTCAGCCACTTTCTGGTCCAACGGAGGCTCCACTGATGTCAATGACATGAGCAGCAAGCTGCTGCATGGCTTGTCTCACATGGATGCAGACACCCTAACATCCTTGTCATCAGGTCAATGCCCTGACTCAGGCGCATGCATGCCTTGCCTGGAAACAATGGAGTTGCATCTGTTTCCTCATCCTTGCCAGTGCATTAGACAGCAGCTGCATGTCACACAGCATACTGCATGAAGGACACACATTCTGCACAAACCAGCTGCGGCTTTGCTGCTCAGAGATCAAGCAGATGTGTCTTCCTATCTTCACCTCTTTTGGCGGCTATGCAAGCTTCTCACATAGGTGGTAACCTGTGGCGTCAGTCCCAGTGCCGTTTGGATCTGCTAGTCCACACCACTACATACTGACTTGATGCAGGTCACAGTCAGTCACCCCTGGAAGGTGTATCTTCTGCTGACATATGCCGTGAGTGGTGCAGGGGTATCAGTTCCAGCGCCACCCCCCTCCGAGGCGCCCACCAGCCCCAGGCTGCTCAAGACTTTCAGCTCCAAGCTGTTGCGCTCCATGAGGCGGTCCTCTGAGGCCAAGGAGCCCTTGTCCACTCAAATGTCCAATCTGAGTCCAAATCGACAGCATGCGGAGTCAGCAGGTACACCAATAGTCATACTGTTAACATCATCATTAGCAACAATGTTGATGATGATGATGATAATGACAACTATAAGTAACGTTAACAATGATGATGTAATAAAAACACGGGCTTAGCAAGCAGGCACCAGGTACGTGCGACGCAAGTCAATGACCAGCCTGTGTGCCGGTGCTGAAGACTGAGCAATGTGTCCTACGCATGATTGTTTTGTCTCCCAGAAGGTCGGCCTTCATGGTGGCTCCTCAAGATTGTACACCGCTGCCAGGCGTAGCATTGAAGCTCAAAGTATAGCGTCGTACAGCAGCTGGTTAGCAGCCAGCTCTACCTACATTCCTCTCCTTGCACACAACCCATCAACTGTGTGGCAAAGCTGTGTTGGACTGGAACATACATATCTACATACATACACAGCTGTGAAGTACATGTCAAGCCTGACTAGCTATCAATCACACTCTGCGCCGTACGTGCTTCTGTTGGCATTCCTGCAGGAACAGCACCTCCACCGCCCATCAAGGGGGGTTCTGGGGGGCTGCTGAGTAGCCCTTCAAAGAGAGGCTTCTTCTTTGGAGGCACCCTGGTGAAGGCCAACAGTGACCCCATTCCTGACTCACCCAGTGCCAACTCAGAGTCGCCGCTGCTGAACTCACGCTTCTCTCTCAGCCGAGTGTCAGAGGACAGAGCCATGTTGAGTAGAGAAGCCACGGCTTCTGGTGCCCTTCCTGACATTGAGAAGCCCGAGGACAGGGTGAGAGTCTGGCACATGCTGTCACATCTTGTCCATGACACAAACAGCATGCATAGCATCTCACAGGCTCACGAGCTTGCAACAGCCTCAGACTCAGAGCATAGCCTCCTTGTCATGTCACCATCTTGCACTGGATTGGCTGTTTGAAACATGCTGCCATCTGAAAGATGCAGCCATCAAGCTGAGACATCGCTCAATTGGGGTTATGGTCAGACACGTTTTTGTAGGGCTTGCTGATCATGCGGTAGGTTTGAATGCTTCAGGAGTATGTTGGGGATGATCTGGGCACCCATGACTTCTTGCGCACAGACAGGGAGAATGGCCGGATCTCTTTTGCCTCTGTGGGTGAGAGTTTGAGAGGGGCTGTGGGCCATGGTGCCAGGGCAGTTGCGCGCCTTGGCAGGAGCCACAACACGCTCATGCGCACACTGCCAATCATTGACCAGTAAGCCATGTTGCTGATGTTTTTGTCATCACAGGTCTTGTTTAATGCCAGTGTGAACTGGCAGTCTTGAGCCAGATGTAAAAGCTGAAGCTATGCAACAGCCACCATCATTACACTGTGCAGCGGTGCACAGTGTCACTGCATCAGCTGTTGTAATCGCATCATCCTTTTTTCTCCCAGCTGTATGCACTCTGTGACATTCTGTGACAACACAAGCATAGAGTAATGCCATGCAATGTGCCCTCTGCACAGCCATGCACGCACATCCTTGTGTGCTTTCTTACAAGCTATCAGTATCAGTCTAGACAGAGTAAGAGGGATGACTGCTGACTACTTCTCGTTCTGTATAGGGGAGCAGTCAGGGAGAGCTTGCATGGGGACAAGCTGAAACGGAAGCAGCGTGAGCTGCGCTCCTTTGCAGAAGGTGCAGCCTCGCTGCATGTCCTCAATCAGCTGGACACCACAGTGGATCAGTTCCTTCAGGTGTGCTCAAGCTGCCATTTGCTGACAGGCTGGCTGTGATCAACATCTGTGAGCACAGTGTCATTTCAGCGCTGTGAAGCAGCACATAGCTTGCACAATCTTGCAAGCAATGTGCTGCTTGCAAGATTGTGCAAGTTCCTGTCTGACACTATGATGGCATAGCCACAGGATTTTGCCAGCATGAAATGAATTCAATATTCCATATGACTCAGCTTCACCAAATCCCATATGCAGTATCATAGTCAAAGTATGCTGGCACAATCCTGTGGCTACAGCATCATAGTGCTGCTCTGCAGTTGAGCAGTGTGGTAGCTAGCGCCGGCAACAAATGCTACATCAAGGAATTTGATCCACAAATACAATGCAAAGCCACATCGCATAAGCCATACGCTGTGCCTTGCAGGACGAGTGGAGGAGCATTTCTCAACTGGAGATACATCACAGAGGCCAATACAATTTCAAAGGTCTCACAGAGGAGCAGAGCGTCTGGCAGGTCAATAGTTCCCTTCTGGCCAACAGGAGGTTCCCAGCTGGAGTATCCAGCACTGCCAAGGGTCAGATGGTTGAGCCTGGCCAAGGCCTGGCTTACATCATCAACTTCACAGATAACGCAACAGAGACCTCAAAGCCTGAGCCTGGAGCTGGGCTTGCAGATGAGAGACTCACCACTACTCAGTGACAAAGGCGCTGAGTGCAGAGAAATGACACGCGAGGCAGCATTGGCACATGCATGTATGCTACCATCTGTGCTACCAAGAGCATCATCCAGCCTCATATACTTCCAGTGTGAACAGTGATGTGTTTGTTTCAGCAAAGTAAACCAGCAAAGCAGTGTTCTGCCTGCTGCCTGCCAGCAGTACATGCTGATGGGGTGATGCAATTCATATGGGAAATTCAGCACTGGATGAGCAGCAATGATTATGCATTCAGCATACAGATGTGACTTTCTTTACCTGAGAGCTGCTGCCACTAGTAGTCAAGAGGTGCCACGAAATGGTGCACGGCTGCATGGCTCAGGTTGCCCTGCAGCACGCCTGCGCTGCTGATAAGTGTGTATCCATGTCAATGTTTCTTATGGTTGAGCTTAGTAGTTCAGCTGTCTCAGAGACAAAAAAAAGGTTGTGCAACATGCCTGACGTTCAGTGTAAATGACAAAGTTTAATTCCATGCGTGATGCGAGCAGAGCAATACCGTAATCCCCATCGCTTATAGCACTAGGGCGCGCCTCGTGTACCGAACCGGCCCTGAACAGTCCACTCTGTATGTGAACATTCAAGGGCCTAAATGTGTGCGTCTCAACAATGTAACAAGTGTTGGTAGTTTAGCGCGGTGTTCCAGCTAGCGTGAAGCTTGTATCTACTGGGCTGCATATGCACATATGCGTGCGTGCAGCCTGACGACAAGCGCAAAACAAAGCGTTGCCGCCAGAGTCAGCTGCTCAGCCGTATATCAAAAAGGTGCTAAGCAGACTTGGCAATGTACTTGAATCAAGAATTCGAGCGATCACAACAAGATCAGGGAAGTCCGCCCGGCCCACAGCAAGCGCCATTGCGCTCTCAGGTCAGCAGCTTGATGAACAGCTCACCAATTGGAAGGACAGCAAGTGGCTTATCTCCCTTCACAAGTCCGCAAGGCCTCGGATCTTTGGCTCCAGCAGTGCTCCCAGGACTGTGGAGGCGGGCATCCTTGGCTTCTCAAGTCACCTTGCAGCAGCAGATGTCCAGCCTAGGACAGGCGTACTTGCCTGAGGATAGTTTGGACTCAATGACCCAGCTTGTTCCCTATGGTGGTACACTCAACCTGCCAGGGCAGATTGAACAAGCACAAAGCCCTCGAGGTGACAATGATGCGCCTCTTACTTGCAGTCAATCTGTCAAGCTGCGGACTGAACGCTGTTTTGATGTGACCATTGACTCAACAATGTAGCTGTGCAAGGGATCACACCTATTGTCAGTGCTCCAGCAACAATCAAAGCAAGGTCACCACAGAAGCGACCGCAATCCAGACAGTTTTCACCCAAGGTTGCGGTCCAGCAAGCTGTGAGCCCCATTTCTGAAGCTGACAGGAATGGCTCGGCTGCCGTTGCATCGCTTCACAGCAGCGAGTCTGAGAACTCTGAGAGCAATTCTGCTTTACCTGTCACTGCAGCCAGTCTGTCCACAGCAGGCACCATTTGGCGCAAGCTGTTGCTGGTGAGCATGCTCTTCAGGACAGTCAAAAGCTTTCATTGCAGCAGCTGTACCAGTCAGTTGCTCCTGACAATGCCATTGTGCACCTCAAACAGCTCAAATGGGATGATATCAGCTAAGGCCAGTTTTGACCGCAAGCATGTATGCTGATCTGTTTACACCTCCCGATTCAACTCAGGCGGATACAGCATAGATGTATATGCTATATTGGTGTCTTTACAGGCTGTTGCTGTACTGCTGATCATACTCGCTCACGATGGCCTATTGATATGGGGTGGGTTTGCCTTGGCCAACAAGTACTATGGGCTCAGGTTGGATGCTAGCCATGTGGCTGTCAACCAAGCCCTGCAAGTCTATGGAGACCCAACAAGCGGCAATCCCTTCCACAGCAGCCAAAGGTACCACCTTTTGCAGTGCAATAGCATGTTGTGTTACTGCAGCCAGGCTGCCAGCTGCTGCCTTACACATCTCCCTGTCATGCCCATACGGCGTGTCATGTACCTGTGCAGACCGATACAGCAAAGCTGCATGGATGCTTATCTGGAGCTTGTCTGTGTCAATCTCTCTTGCTAGCGTTGTAACACAGCCTTCAGTGCTGTACCAAACTGCCATGTGCTGCAGGCTAACCAGCATGATGCTGACTAGGGGTGTTATGCAACATCTCATCTGCCGCACACATGACCTCCTGCATGAGCTCCTGCGTGCTGTAATCAACTTGATGTCCATGCTGCAGGTCCCAGGGCTATTCTGCTCATGTCAGGATTGCGTCCCAGGACCGTGTCATGCTAGCACAGGACACAGATGAGGTGCTGTCTTTTGGAACCTATCCCTCTGCTCAGGGTGGGCCCTTTGAGCCTCATGCTAGCCTCAATGCTCAGGCCAATGGCAGCTTAGCAGTCAAAGCTGGAGGCCTCAACCTGCTGCCAAGCGGTGGAGAGACCATTATTGGTTCAGGTAGGTCTGTACCAGACGGCACGGTAGCAGCTTGAATAGTGTACGCATGTTGCTTGAGAAGTGCAAGCGCGTTGCTTGGGAGTTGCAAGCTTGTTGCTATGTGAGTAATGCAAATGTGTTGCTACATGCTGCCGAGCGCTCATGCACTCTGCTGGTGCAGCAGTAATAGCCTGTCACAAATGAAGACTAAATCTGGTACAATGCGCTCTTATGCATACTGCACGTTGGGTACTGCTTACAGTAGACACCGTCTGAGTTTCACTCTGCATACAGCTCTCCTTTTGTGTATTAGGCATGTAATGCCCTTCGTATGAAGTTACAACGGGTGTGAACACGCTGCAGATGGCAGTGAGGCTGATTTGACAGTGTATGGCAATATCTTTGTCAGACCGCGGTCAAACATCACCAGGGCCACTACAACAGCAGCGCAGAGGCGGCGGCGGCTTCAGCAGTCGAGTATGGTCACTCTGCAACAGTACACACCTTCGAGTAAAAATGCGCACGTCACATGCAACACAACATCTGTTGCTGAGACACTGTTGTTGCACGCGCCTTATTGCACGCACATGTGCATGAAAGTCATGCAGCCAATGCTGGATGCATTGGACAGGTCTAACCTCGTGCATGCAATCACCATTGCAATCTTAGTCACTTGCATGCGTGGACTAGTAACTCTTATCCATGAGCTTGGTAGCACCTTTGAATGGGCGTTCTCTTGCACAGGTACATCTAGCACATCCAGCAACACGACCAGCTCTCTGTCAGCCAATTTGACACAGATCACCAACCTGACAAATGCCTGGCAGCTAGATCCTGCCAATTTGACACAGCAATTTGGACTGCACATCTATGGTAGTGGTGCAACCACTGGCCTGATTGTCGAAAGCGGCAATGATCAGGTGATGTTCCACATGCGTGCTTACTATGCTTGCAAGCATTTTCTTGTTTGTTGACCACAGCTGCTTTCCCTGTGTTAGCATGTTTACCACAGCTGTTGCAGCTCACTCAGCCTCAAAAGCCAGCATGCCTTGTTGTACAATAAAACCTGTATACACTTCAAGCAAGTTGTCTGTTGCGTGCATTGGCTGCCGTGTCTGTCATCTGCGGATGGCAACAACAAGACCAAGTGGAATTGATACGACGTGAATACCTAAGTAGCACCTGCTTGTCAGTGCGTTCCAAAGCTATTGCCAAGACCTGGACTGCTGAAAGGCTCTTTGCTCACTCGCCTGCAGTCCCCTGCCAGCCTCAGACTGGGTCCCAGCGGTGGAAATAGCACCATACGCCTGGCCAATTTGGGGTCAGCCGCCTCTTTTCTACTAAGCTATGGCCAGCAGCCAATCATGTATGTCAACACCACCCACACACTAGTCTATGGAGTCAATGGTTCCAGCAGCATCAGTCTCACCACCAATAAACAGGGAGCTTCCACAGTCAATATTGCAGGAGATGTCATCAACATGCAGTCTCCGCAGGTCAGCTTTGCAGGGAAGCTCGCCCTTAGCAATGACACTGCTGCTCTGCTGCTACAGCAGCTCTTGACATCTGACATGTCACCATCGCTATCAGCACTGCTGTCATTATCATCACCACCGCCAGCGTCCATGCTGTCACCACCACCACCACCACCAGATATATCACCACCACCACCACCGCCCATGTTGCCATTGCCACCCCCCTCACCATCACCTTCAATGCCACCACCCACAACACCTTCACCTTTGCTCTCACCACCACCACCACATCCCCCGCCGCCATCCCCGCCCAGATCCTCACCTCCACCCCCAAGGTTGTCCCCACCACCACCATACTTTCCGCCACCTTCATTACCCCCACCACCACCGCCCACACCTGTTGTGTACCCTCCTGCTCCTCCAACAAGTGCCGCCGCTTTTGATGCAGCAGCTTCGTTCAGTGGCATCCTGCGTGGGGACAGGCCTTTGACCTTATATGGCAATAACAGCATTGCCGGGCCGATCACACAGGTCAGTGTCTTTGGCTCAGCTCCATCCAACATGTTCTCAATACAGCATGCAAGATGATGATCAGAAGCACTGTATGCATGATTTGTATACCTACCATTGCAGATACCGCCCATCAGTTACAATCTTGCATAGTCAAGCCTTGTGCCATCTGTTTGAGACAAGCAACACTGCAGACTTGCAAGCCCAAGCCCAATATGTCTGTCCTTGTCAGCAACCACAACTGTCCTAGTCAAATGCCCTGGTAGAAGGAATCAATGCCTATGTGTAGAGATGAATGTTGACAAAGTCTGTATACTGGCTCCAGATCTGGGTGGACGGCCCCTCAATGTCAAACAACATTGCAGTACCAGACGCCAGTGGCGTCTTTGTGGTGGAAGCCGCTGCCCCCCTGTATGTCAACTCCTCAGGCGCTGTCAGCCTTGCTCAAAGCCAGATCCTGCAAGTGGGTCAACTCATTGCTGGGAGCATTGGCCGCAGCTTTGGTGAGTCATGCTGTAGCTTGCATCAAGCCTGATGTTGACGCATTCTCTGACATGCACTGCAGCAAATTGCCTGTTGCATGATGCCAAGGCTACACAAGTGTCCTGCAGAAAGGGAAACATATACATGCTTGCGTGTGTCAGCCAGAATCAATGTAGCTGATCTTGTGCAATGAGCAATCAAGGGCATGGTGCAGGCAATATCAATGCCCCTGGCAGCAGCGTCACCACACAGCAGCTGAGCATCAGTCAGGCAGGGGTGGCACAAGATGGGTCACAGGATCTGATTCTTGGTATCCTCAGCGCCAGCGAAGCAAGTGGGAGCCCAACCACTTTGACATTGACAGCAGCTGATGGCGCAGCAGGCACAACAGGAGGTACACTCTCTGCAAGCAGTCAGCATAGCCAAGTCACCTTGCAACAACTGTATGGGATTGCACAAAGGCAACATGTGATGAGGTCCAACATGACCAGTGGAAACGAATGAGGGTGTTTCCCCGCAGGACCCTCATGTAAATTGCCCTCAAATCCAATTGATATCCACTCTTGTGCCATCACTACAGCAGCATGCCACTGCAGCAAAGCTTCTGAAGACGAGCAAGGTCTCAAGATGCGCCGGGTCATGTGCCTGTTGACCAACATCTGAACTCATACATGCGTGTTGAAGCTTTGCCACAACGAGCATTTTGTCTTTCACAGTCAGCTGCGCTACTGTGCAGGCAACTTGGCCCTTGTTGCTGGCGACAGCTCAGGCACAGGCGCAGCTGCATTGGGAGGAAGTGTTACCATTTCTGCCGGAACAGCCTCAGCAGGCGGTCAGCAGTCCAGCCTACAGCTGCTAGGCACAGACTCCACAGGCAGCAATGGAAACATCCTCCTATCTAGCACAGGCAACATCCTGCTACAGTCTCCTGTGTTTGCCACCAGCAGCAGTACCTTGGGCACAACTGCCACAGACACCATGACGGTCAATGCCCTAGCGGCCTTTCAAGCTGCAGCTTCAGTTGCCGGTGCCTTCACTGCACAGAGCAATGTCACACTAGGAGAATCCAGTGCCCAGAGCCTAACAGTCAATGCCCAGACTACCTTTGCGCCAAGCTCAGAGCCAATCACAGCCAACGCAGCTGTCTTAGCAAACTCAAATCTGGCAGTTGCCGGCAACACAACCCTCGGCAGCACAATGGGTGGACAAACCCTTACAGTCAATGCACTCACCACATTTACACCTACTGCTGGCCCTGTGACCATCAATGCAGCGCTTCTTGCCAGCTCAAATGTCACTGTTGCTGGAAGCTTGTTAGCTTCAGGCAACACACTTTTGGGCTCTGTTGCGGGCTCTCAGGCCTTGCAGGTCAATGCTGTGACTACCTTCTCACCCACAGCAGGACCCATCACAGCCAATGCCCTCTTGCTAGCCAACTCAGACGTGACTGTGGCTGGCACCCTAACTGCAAACGGCAATCTAACTGCAAACAGCAACACTGTACTGGGCAATGCCTCTGGTGGTCAGAGCCTGACTGTGAATGCAGTCACTACCTTTGCACCTACGTCAGGACCCATCACAGCCAATGCCAACATCTTGGCAAACTCAAATATTGCAGTTGCCGGCAGTTTGATAGCCGAGGGGGACACCGTCCTTGGTACAGCTGCTAGCAGACAGACTTTAACTGTCAATGCAGTCACCACCTTCACGCCAGCATCAGGACCTATTACAGCAGATGCTGCCATCATGGCCAACTCTGATCTGACTGTGGCAGGCAGCACCGCTCTGGGCAACAGCAGCAGCAGCGCACCATCCACCTTGACTGTCAATGCAGTCACTACCTTCGCACCCAGCTCTGGACCTGTCACAATCAATGCCCCTGTTGTTGTAAATGATGGTCTCACAGTGGCTGGCAACACAGTCATTGGCAGCTCTGCTGGTAGTGGTCAAAGCCTGACCATGAACGCAGTCACAACCTTCTCCCCAGCATCTGCTCCCATCACCGCCAACGCAGACTTGACTGCCAACTCTGATGTGACAGTCAATGGGCAGCTGACTGCCAATGGGAACACAACACTGGGCAAAGCAGGAGGCTCTGACACGCTCACAGTCAACTCAGCAGCTGCTGCCTTCACGTCCACAGCAGCCGATGCCCTGACAGTAGCCGGCAGCACAGTCTTGGGCACAGCAGGGGGCAATCAGAGCTTGACAGTCAGTGCTGCTGTCACCAGCTTTACATCTACAGCACCTAATGCAGTCACAGTCGCAGGAGCCTTCACAGCAAATGGCAACGCCATTTTTGGCACAGCAGGAGGCAGTCAGAGCATGATTGTCAATGCAGCAAACGCTGTGTTCACGTCTACAGCATCCAATGCTGTCACTGTGGCGGGTGGTCTGGTAGCAAACGGCAATGCAAGCCTTCTGGGCAACACTACTGTCGGCGCAAACAGCAGCAACAGTTTGCTGGTGTACGCCAATACCACCTTCAAGAACCAGGTGCAGTTATACAGCAACATCAGCATTCCTGCAAGTGGGTTGGTCCTGGGCTTCCAGAGGCAGAACGCTGGCAGTGCTGTGAGCAGTGGCTTCACACTGGGCAGCATCCTCTTCAGTGGCTATGATGGCTCTGTGCAAGGACCCACCGCTCAAATACGCTCCCAGTTTACAGTAAGTCTCCTGCCCCTTCTAGTACATTTGTAGCCATTGACAGGTGAAATGCCGTCATGAACCTTCGTGATGTCATACTTGTTGCCTGATGCTTGTCACACTGCTTCTGACGCATTGCAACTACTACGACGCTGCCATAACTTTTACCTGCTGTTTGTCACACTGCTTCTGACTCGATTGGTACTACAATGCTGCCAAGCATCTGTTGACTGCATGTAAGTGTGCAACTGACAGCATTGCTGATCACTGCGCAGCTTTGCTCATATCAGCTTGTTTGTCATGCAGGATGTAACAGGCAGCTTGGGTGGCAGCCTGATATTGAGCACAAGTGGGACAGGCAGCACCAGCGCCAGCAACAACCAGCCAACAGACCGCCTCATCATTGACAGCAATGGCCTAGCGTCCTTCACAGGCAGTGTCACACTCAGCAGCACCTTGAGTACCTTGACCGCTAGTGGCAACACTATCCTAGGGACAGATGGGTCCCAGTCCTTGACAGTCAATGCCGATACCACCTTTGATTCAACAGCACCGATCACAGCAAATGCACCCGTGACCCTCAATCCCTCAGCGCCCCTCACAGCTCAAGCTGCAATCTCAGCCAGCAGCAGCATGACTGTTGCTGGGAGCTTCACTGCCAGTAGTAACACAGTCCTCGGCACAGACAGCACCAGCAGCCTGACAGTCAACGCAGCTCCCACCTTCAACGCTGCAACTACTTTTGCTTCATTGGCAGCCATCACTGCCAACGCGCCCATTTCAGCTTACAGTGCAGTCACAGTCTCAGGCCTCTTCACAGCTAGTGGCAACTCAGTTCTAGGCACCAACAACAATCAGACCCTCACTATTAATGCCAACACCACATTCACTAGCAGCTTCCAGATGTACAGCAACAGCCCCACACCAGGCAGTGGGGCAGTGCTGGGCTTTGGCAGGCAGAACAACGGCACTGCAGTGAGAAGTGGCTTCACATTGGGAAGCATCTTGTTCAGTGGCTATGACAGCATTTCACAGGGGCCAACAGCCCAGATACGCTCTGTAAACACTGTAAGCCCATGGCCTATACCTGCTTCTATGAGGGGCACCTGTATGCGTTACCTGTGAGCTGTGAGCTTGTTCAGAACAGCAGCCCCACAAGGAAGCCCAACGAACCTCACCTTTCGGCTTTTGTTTGACCAATGCTGAAAGATGTAGTAACTTCCCGGCTTTGCTTAAACAGCAGCCTTGGGCGTGTCTGACCGGGCTCAATCTGTATGTGATCGGCTGTGTGTCATATGCCACAGCAGAGTGCACTGACTGCAATTGACTGCCGTGCTGCATGGTGCAGGATGCAACACACAAATGGGGCGGCGCCCTGATCCTGAGCACCACCACAGCCGGCAGCAACAGCACCAACAGTACAGGCCAGCTGATAGACCGCTTCACCATTGACAGCACAGGCTTAGCAACTTTTTCTGAAGGGCTGAACCTCACCAGCATCTCCAGCACCCTTACAGCTGCCGGCAACACTGTCCTGGGGACCACCGGGTCACAAACCCTCACTGTGAATGCTCTTACCACATTTGCCGCCTCAGCGCCTGTGGTTGCCAATGCTGATGTTGGCATCAAGGCTGGCAGCAACCTGAGAGCAATGGGCAGTGCAATCATTGGCACCAGCTCCAGTGATCAGTTGACTGTCAATGCTGCCAGCAACTTCACCGCACCGCTCACAGCGAATGCTTCCTTGACAGTCGTAGCAGGCAACACCCTCACAGCCACAGGCAATGTGGTCCTTGGAACAGATGCTAGCAACAGCGTAACAGTCAATTCTCCAACCACTCTCACCTCAGCAGCAACTCTCACTACAAGCGCGCTCTTCACAGCAAATGCTGCAGCCAGTTTCAATGCAGCAACTTCATTTTCCAGCACAGCACCCATCACAGGTAATGCTGCACTCACCATCAATGCTGTCACAGTTGCTGGCACACTGACAGCAAATGGCAACACTGTGCTTGGGGCTAGCAGCTCTCAAATGCTGACAGTGAATGCTACTCCGACATTCTCTGCCCCTGCCTTGTTCACCAGCACAGCACCCATCACAGCCAATGCTGCAGTCACAGTCAACAACGCCATGACTGTTGCCGCCACACTGACAGCTAACGGCAACACCGTGCTTGGAGCCAACAGCTCTCAGCTGCTGACAGTCAAGGCTGCCTCAACATTCTATGGCGCCAGCGCCTTCACCTCCACAGCACCCATCACAGCTGCAGCACCCATCACTTCCTCCAGTGCTGTCAGTGTTGGTGGCTTGCTCACAGTCACAGGCAACACAATCCTGGGTATCAATAGCACACAGGCACTGACTATTGGCGCAGCAGCAACCTTCACAGCCCCTGTGGTGATGACTGCCACTGCTCCTCTCACCACTAATGGCAATGTGACACTGGGCGGTGGCAGCAGGCAACTCCTGTCAGTTCAAGTGGCCTCTAACTTCACTGCACCAGTGTCCATCAGCGGTCCGGTCAGCATCACAGCAGGCAATGCACTCACTGCGCTTGGCAATGCAACCTTAGGCGCAAGCAATGCCAACCTCATGCTGGTGAATGCCAATGCAAGCTTCACAGGGGCAACTACATTCAGCCAAGCGCTGCAACTGTACAGCAACAGCAGTACTGCTGCCAATGGGTTGGTCCTGGGCTTCCAGAGGCAGAATGCTGGCAGTGCTGTGAGCAGTGGCTTCACACTGGGCAGCATTCTTTTCAGTGGCTATGATGGCTCTGTGCAAGGACCCACCGCTCAAATACGCTCTGTATTCACGGTGAGAGCAGGATGACTACTGGCTCGAATTCTGAGCATGCATGTTGTCCTTGCTGACGGTGCATATCTGGCTTGTTCAAAGGCTGCACTTCCTGCATGAGGGATGCTGTCAGGCTGTCTGGCAATGTCACGTGCAGTGAGTTGCGCATTAGATGGGACAGATGCATGCCCGCCTGTCCACCTTTCACATAATGAAGCATATCAACCAGCAAAATGCAAGCTCTTCCAAGCTGCTGATCATCAGATGAACTAGACAGCAACTCGCTCACAAGTTGATCGTTCCTGCAGGATGCATCGGGCAAGCTTGGAGGCAGCCTGATCTTCAGTACAAGCACAACAGGCAGCACAAGCACAGGCAGCAGCCAGCTGGCAGATCGCTTAACCATTGACAGTAGTGGCTTGGCTACCTTCACTGGCAGTGTCGCCATCCCTGGAGCATCAAGCACCCTGACAGTCACAGGCAACACACTCCTTACCAGCCTGTCCACCAGTGGCAGTACAGCCATTGGCATCAACGCCGCACAGACTCTGACGGTCAACGCTGTGACGCTGTTCACAGCAACAGCTGCAGTCACTGCCAATGCTCCAGTCAGCATCACTGCTGACAATGCTTTCAGCGCGCTTGGAAATACCCTCATCGGCACAAACTCCAGCAACACGTTGGGCGTCAATGCAATCACCACCTTTGCAGCGCCAGCCACAGCCAATGCTGCTGTCAGCATCACAGCAGGCAATGCACTCAGTGCTCTGGGCAATGTCACAATCGGCACCTCAGCTGCCAACAGCCTGTTGGTGAATGCCAACTCCACCTTTACTGGCCCAGCCACCTTCACTCAGGCCTTCCAGCTGTTTGGCAACAGCAGTACTGCTGCCAATGGGTTGGTCCTGGGCTTCCAGAGGCAGAACGCTGGCAGCGCTGTCAGCAGTGGCTTCACACTGGGCAGCATCCTCTTCAGTGGCTATGATGGCTCTGTGCAAGGACCCACCGCTCAAATACGCTCTGTCATGACGGTGAGCTTGCCGTACTATGATCCCTCTCCACACTTGGCTCGTACTAGTCCATTCTTGATGCACAGCTGCAAAAGCACTTCAAGCTGTCTTGTCCTGTTTCATTTTGACGCTGCCAAGTGTGATGAGCTTAGCATCTGACATGGGCATCTGGAATGGGCTTGGCGTGTCCAGTTCATGGACACCATTGCTGCTAAATAGGCACTGCATTCTTGTTGTCCTGTTCCTTATTTTGCTTTCTTTGACTGGCTCAGCTGCTCTGCAGGATGCTACCGGTAGCTTGGGGGGCAGTTTGATGTTCAGCACAAGCTCAGCAGGCAGCACCAGTGCGTCACCCAACACTCAGCTCATCAACCGCCTCACCATAGACAGCAGCGGCCTGGCCACCTTCACAGGAGGGGTGACTGCTGCCAACCCTTCAAGCACTCTCACAGTCAATGGAAGTTCAGTCTTGGGAACCAATGGCAGTCAGACCTTGCTGGTGAATGCTGTCACAAACTTCACCTCCACCGCCCCAATCACTGCCAATGCTCCAGTCAGCATCACAGCTGGCAACGCATTCAGCGCGCTGGGTAACACTGTCATTGGCGCATCTAGCAACAACAGCTTGACTGTTGCTGCTACCACCACGTTTGCAGCAGCAGTCATTGCCAATGCACCTGTCACTGTCAGCGCAAGCAGCGCCTTCAGTGCATTCGGCAGTGTGAGTCTGGGCACAGGCTCAGCCAACATTATTACAGTCAACTCACCTGCCACTTTTACTTCAACAGCACCCATCACAGCCAGTGGCAGTGTCAGTCTTGGCAGCACCAGCACACAGACGCCGTCAGTACAAGCCACCTCCACCTTCTACTCACCGGTCACATCCAATGCTGCCATGATCATCAGCAGCCCCAATGCTTTCAATGCACTGGGAAACACCATCATAGGCACTAGCAGCACTAACACCTTGACCATCTATGCCACCACAACCTTCAATGCCAGCTTCCAAATGTACAGCAACAACGCCA
>JAABUO010003019.1_pt1 | contig 20218 bp, 28 predicted proteins | sample 5559291 | NCBI WGS metagenome assembly JAABUO01 (sample SAMN10711878, study PRJNA513372) | rock metagenome | isolation source: Antarctica rocks | place: Antarctica: Victoria Land, Finger Mt sud
CTATATGTGAATTCAAGCTAGACAGAACTTGGAGTGATGCCACGCTGTGGCGTCAACCAAGCCATCAATCAATCAACCAAGCAATCAATCAATTCACCAATCAATCAACCAACCACCCAGTCAGTCAATTTGAATTTGTGTCTCTAGGATGACACATCATGACCAACTATTGGTCACATGCAGCAGCTGACAGACTGAGTTGCAATTGAGACTTCACCAACACAATCGCATCCACAACAGGTCCGCAGCCATGTAATCAGCTTGTGCCTCTTGAACAACAGCGAATCTGCATACAAAGCAAGATACAGGCTATGCATTACCTGTACTCAAACACACATGGCACAACCAGCATGGCAGGACATCTCACTGCACTTCCTACACTGAGGATGATCCAGTGATAAGCGGTTACTATGAGACCTGCTTTGCAGCAATGAGCATGTGTGCTGAAAGGAAACATGTTGAGACCTGAGCCTTGACCACATCAGGTTGCTCACAGCAGTCACACCCCGTGCAGGAGCCGTGAGGCAGGGCTTCCCCAAAGTGTCCTAGCACCAGGGCCCTTCTGCACGTCTCTGTCACACAGTAGGCTATCACCCGGCTGAATGCTGCCACAGCTGCAGCGCTGTCTGCCTCTGAGTCATCTGCACCATATTGCATATCTCTGTGCTATGCCCTCTGGTCAGCAGCAGCAGCAGCAGCAATCATTGACTCAATCATTCATTCTTCAATAACATGTCATCTCCTAGGGGCAGGTGCTGTCCTGAGTAGGTTCCTGTTAGACGTCTTGATTTGGCAGTCAGCGTCCCAACAGTAATGTGTGGTCTGTGCCATCATGCATGGTAGACAGTAATCCTCCATCAACACAGATTCAAGAGAAGGATCAATTGACACAAGACAGCTAGTCCAAGGACAGACAAAACACAAAAATGAGCTGCACCATAGTTGATGTTGGCATGAGCAAAGATCTCTGCAGCAAACCGAAGAAGAAGACCAGCAGCTGCTCAAGCTGCTCCATGCTGAATGAGAGTAAGCTGGGGGACAACAAGATCCCAAACAAGACACAAGTCACCAACCTGTCAGCTGAACAAACTGCTTTAACCTCCTGATATGCGCTTGACTTCTACACTTGCGCTGTGCGTTACGTGAACGGTTACCTGCTTTGCGCTTTCTGCCTTTGCTCTTCTTCTGCTTGGCCAGAATCCAGTTCATGCGGTCCCTGTCACTCAGACCATAGAAGACAACACTCTGCGCTGGCTTGCCATCCCGCCCAGCTCGGCCAGATTCCTGATAGAAGCCCTCTAGGGTTTTGGGCAGGCTGTAGTGAACCACCAGCCTCACATCTGCATCATCAGGCTTGCTCACATGTGGTAAAAGAAATAATAATAATAACAATAGTATTAGTAATAGTAATAATAAAAAGAATAATAATACTAATAATAATAATAATAATAATAATAATGATGATGATGTTTACGCTGTCTGGCTCATGATGGGCTAGGTACGTGCAGGGCAGGTCTTGTCACATGGGTGTATGCCATGTGGCTGTAGCAGGTGTCCGCCATGTGGCTGTAGCAGGTGTCTGCAAGGTGTATGCAGTATGCATAGGGCCCTACAGCTGAAAAATCAGTGATATAATACTGTCAAGGGGCTTCATCCACCTGGCCGCCCTAGGTCTAGATTCAATGGTGTTGCATTACATGGCTGTCAACACTGTCATATTAGTAGGCCTTACAGGGATGCACAAGACAGGTTGCTCTGGAGAGACAAGACTTGTCCTGCACGTACCTAGCTCATCATGAGCCAGAAAGCATTAGGATTATCATTGTTATTGTCATTATTATCATCATTACGATTACTATCATCAATATTGTTATCATTATTAGTATTACTATCACCACCAGGACCAACCAGGAATGCAGCACAAAAGATAATTGGCCCCTGTTCCAACGCCAAACTTTCCACTACAAGCATCCTGTTTAGGCTCCACAGCAGCCAGGCTGCAGCACATGGGCTGCTGCTGGCTACACAGATGTGATGTAGTCAGGTCAAAGCCTTGCTCTACACAGCCAAAACAGGTTGAGCTTTACTTGCGCGATCTATGCCCATCCCAAATGCAATGGTAGCTGCAACTACTGGCACCCGCCCCTCGTTCCAGTCCTCCAGTACTCTGCTTCTCTCCTTTGCAGGCCGCCCAGCATGGTAGGCCTGACAGGGAATGCCTACAAACAAATAGCAGGCGGTTTGGGACATCAGGCAATCCCAAGTAATCCAAACGAATAGAAACAACAAGACTTTGTTTTTTTGGCATTGTCTTCACAGATAAGCCCGCTCCCCTGTATGGAAACCCAGAATGCCTTGCAAGCAGCATGCAAGGACTGAGATGCCCAGTGACTTCAAATGTGGGTTTCCCCTTGAAAGCCGATAATTGATTGTTCTGTAGTATAAAATAAACGCTTTCAAGGGGAAACCCACATTTGAAGGGGAAAAGAAGGGGGGGGGGGGGGTCAGCATGATCATGTGTGTGTTTGCGGCCTTTTGCTGATGCGAGGTTGGCTGAAGTCTGTGCATCCTGGCAAGGGTTCTAAACATTTGCCTTGAATGCAGTGCCTGTGCCAGCAGTACGCAGCATGCATACATTTGCCAGCAGTGCTGATTGTGACATGGTCCACCAGCACACAGGACTATTACAGCATATGATGCTGATGCTGGCAAGCCTGCACAAAGAAGCCACATCAGGTTCGCGTCAGCATGGATATTTTACCTTTGTGGGTGAGTCCTGCTGCTATCTCCTCTGTACTCTCCTTCTTCAGGGCATAGATGATGCTGCAGGGCCATGCCCCATCTGGCTCAGCCCTTCTGCCCTCCTTCAGTAGAGCCACTATACGTGGCAGAGGCTCTGACTGTGCTTCTGTGACTACCTTGACTGAGTAATGGATGTTGGGTCTGTTAAAGCTGGATACTAGCTTGACAGCACTGGGGATCTTGAGCTGCTTCATGATGTCATCTTGGACCTGCGTGGCATGGAGTTTCAATAGTGATCCATGGCAAGGAGAGAGGAGAAGGAGGATTTAGTTCTTCAGCCAACCAACTAGGATGTACAGAAGTGCTGATAATGTCTACAATAAATTGCGACATGACATGCAGGTGGATGGAACTACTGACCAAACGACTGTCTCACTCAAATAACTTTTGTCAATAGTGATCAGAGGGTACATCATCAGGCAAAATGCAGAAAGAAAGTCTTGAGCAACAGGACCCAGTGAGCAGCCAACCTCACAAGGCAGCAACCATTGTCGCACCTAACTTGCCAGTCAGCTTGTTTGGCATGGCTTACTTTTTTGGAATGGCTTGTTCGGGATCAAATGAAGACTGTAAGATGCAGAAGGGACAGTCTTGACTGATGTCTGTGCGGATGATGGAGGTCACCTGAGGTGCAGCAGTGGCAGTAAGAGCCATGATGGGGACGCCAGGCAGCTGCTGTCTGATCATGCCTAGCTTCCTGTATGCTGGCCTGAAGTCATGTCCCCTGTGAACATAACACAGATCTCACACTGTGCAAATGCATGCAGAGCTGGTGATTGCAAGTCTACCCATGTTGAGGATGACAGATAGCTGCTGCCAAGTTGTGTCAAAGTAGTTTTTGATCTGACAGTGTGACCGCTAAAGACTCAGCAGCTGATTGACTGCATGCTTACAGCATGTGACCTGTTCAGATTCAGACTGGCTATGATGACATACACAGCCTGGAAAGGCAAGCTATGGGTTGTTGTGTCAATGTCTTTGGAACAGTGCCAATGTCTGTGAAACAGTGCCATGCCTACCGCTGAGCAAAGCTCAGAACGGCTGATGTATACCTGGTGTCAACATTTCAATGACATGCGCAAGGGGTATGTGCAACTGGCAGATTGAGCACAGCAAGCCAAGCCAGAGAGGCAGGAAAGCCGGTATCTCAACGCATCATGCATGCGAAGATGCATTGTTCAGCTGCTGCATCTTGGTTTGGATGATCTGGCATTGCTCAAGGCACCCTCTTGAACTTTGACATACCAGGAGCTAATGCAGTGAGCTTCGTCCACGGCAAACAGGGTCAGAGTGCCTCTTGACTTCATGGCCTTTAGAGTGCCCATGAAGCCCTCAGTGCTCAGCAGCTCAGGTGTGATGAAGAGGAGCTGAAGGGCAGGAGCGGCAGACTTGATGTCTTGCAGAATGCTGCTACGCTCTTGAGCAGTCTTGGTCGAGGACAGAAAGTTGCACTTGACATTCTTCTTCTGTAGATTGGCCACTTGATTCTCCATGAGGGCTGCAAGAGCAGCATCATTGTGTGGCAGGACGCCAAACCCAGGTGCGCATTTGATGCACCAAACATTTCAACTTGTGATAAGCATAGGACATGACTTGCAGAAAGTGTGACAGAACTGATTTCACATTTTCGACAGGCTTGTTATGATGACCGCTGCGTACAGGCAAGTGTCGCATACCAATGAGGGGAGAGACAACCAGGGCAGTGCCTGATTTGACCAGAGCCGGAAGGCTGTAACAAAGCGACTTGCCTCCACCAGTAGGCATCAGCACAAAGACATCCCGTCCTGAAGCAAGTCAGCTAGATCTACTTGCCAGCGACGTTTGCCATGGCGTGTGAGACAGGCAATCCAGAGAAGGGCGTAGCAGCATCACGTCCCTGACCTGATAATACAGCAGTGATCGCCTCCTGCTGCTTTCCTTGAAAGCTGCCAAAACCTGTGAACGTCATAAAATTTTGGTCTGAAACCAAAGCGGGATGCAGCCGACCCGGGAGCCTACCAAAGACTTCTTGCAAGAGGCGTCGAGCTCTATGTACAGGTACGTCCATGATGACGCTTGGGACCGATGCAATGGGTTCAAGAGGTCATCACATCAGCAAAACCTCAGGGCCGTGCGAACGCTGCAACCCAATGGGATCAATACGTGCGTGCGCAACCTGAATGCAGCGACGAGCTCGAAGGTTGAACTTGCTCCGAAATAAACAATAAACATGCTCCGAAACCAGCCACAATCGCATTTTAATAGAACTATGCACGCATGTGCACAGGGTGTGAAACAGTTGTGTAGCCGCATTCCTGCGACTGTGTACGTCCACTGCAGATACCTATGTGACATGCTGGTTAGAATCCAGAGTAAGCTTCTCACAAGCTTTCAGTACATTTTCGTGCTGCATCAGTGCACAGGCCATGCACTGCAAATGCCTCTGGGAGCCGCACGATATGCTTTCAACGCATTGGACCGGAAGCATGTCAGAGAAATACACAGCACTGTAAGATGCTACGTTGGGAAAGCTTGAGGAGAAATCAACTGACACATGTACATCTCAGCAATAAATGGGATGCCTAACGCATTGCAAACGTTAAGGAACACACTCTGTGTGATGGACAGCAACCCTGCACGATGTCAAACTTGACTGGCCCATTACGGTGCCTGAAGACTGTAGTTCTAAATATTTTTAGGATTTATTCATAAGCATAGGCATAGGTCATGATGCTGGAAGCCTGCATCTGACTTGCAGCTCTAGATGCCTGCAATGTGGTCATTGACTCCAAGGGCAGTTGTGATATCAGCAGCTTTCTTTGCCATGACTTCAGGGCTGTTGGCAGATCCAGCACCACCATAGGCTGCGCTGTGTGCATTGTCAGCTGCACCTGTGAAGCCAAAGCTGCCAGCTGCACCCGGTGTGTAACGCCCAAGTCCAGTGTGGGCAACTGTTGTGTCTATGGAAACAATAACTGGGAGGTTGGAAGAAAGATCCTCTGCTGCTCGGACACCGGTGTATGTGTTGGTGCCTTCCATGGGCACTCCAGCAGGTAGTGTGATTCCATACTTGCTAGCTAAAGTTGGCTCCGGCTCCTCCTCCTGCTGCTTTGGCTGCTGTGGCTGAGGTCTGGCAAAACGCTCATCTGGAATGATAGGCTTGTCGGATAGCTTGTGGCCTTCCTGCAGCATGACACTACGTGTCGGATAAGAGCACAAAACGATTAAATGTCCCGCATCAATATACAGCAAACGCAACTGTTAGGGGACTGTGTTAGGTCTATGTGTCAATGACATGCTTGCTTACATATGATAGCTGGGAAGCCGACATGGGTGCAACCTAATCTCGAAGATCTCGTTTTCGGCCGAGGTGACAGCAACGTTCAACACCAAAAAATACACGGTACCTGGGATGCACTGCTGTTTGTGTTCTGGGACTGCTGTTCTTGAGGCTGCTGCTGCTGCTGCTGCTGCTGTGCGTTGCTGTCGTTGTTCTGTCCCGACGGGACGCTTTCAGACCCGGCCTGGGGTCCAGCCGGCCCCGCTGGGCCTCCGCCCATAGCGCTTGTCGCCATGTTCTTGAATGCCTGCATACCTACCACTTGTCGGGGAGGGCCTCGCGATCCGGGAGGGGAGTTTGTTTGGGGGAGAGCTTCGAGACGTTCCGGGAGACGGGGTTTGCGGTCGGTGCACAAGGGGGCAGATTCGAAACTCAAAAGTACCTTTTTTGTCAACGGGCGTACTCACAAAGACGCGACTCAAATGTCGCAGAGTGAGCCTGCGGGACGGCGTGACAGAAGCTGTGCTGGTGAGTAGTTAGTGTGTCAGCTTTTGGTTGCCATCGATGATGGTGAGGATACGCGGCGTAAAACAGCATTTAGAAGCCTGCATTCCGTCAATATGCATGCAACAGCCCTTGGATCCCTCACCAACGGCATCAGTGGCGCAAAATCGAGTGTAGACATCGCTGTTGTGCTTGCCGCAGCTCGAGCACGTTCGTTCCTGACAGCTGGAGCCTTCAAACAACTGCTACTAGGAGGCCTAGCATGCGCAAGCAGTCACTGCTTTGCTCGAAAGTTTCTTCGCGGCCGTAGCGAAGTCCATTCGTATGCTTCACTGCATTCCCATGGAAGGGCAGGAACTTCACAGGTATCACGCCCAGTGCCTCAAACAGTTGAAGCAGACCAGCACACATGCCTACAGCTTAAGTAAACCCCACCTGCCAACGAATCCACCTTTTGTTGCAGCGTATGCATGCCGCGCTTTGGTCTGGAGCTCCACGGCATTCCCGGCAGCTCACCCAACTGGAGAGTTGCATCACTGGGTGGGGGTCACCTGGGCCGCAGACACACCTCTGAGCCAAAAGTAAGCCTCCTTGCAACAACTGCCAGCTAAGGTCTAGGCGTGTGCATCTGTCCACGTGTTGCCCAATCATCCACCAACACTTGCGACAGTAGCCCTGCAAAGCCAACACTGTCAGCTCACCATTGTGCAGAACTTCAATAATGGACTTGACCTGAGCTCCTCTCAAGCACCCCGGGCTCCATTGCCAAGAAGGTATATCTGTTCCCCATTACACAGTTGCACCCTTGGTCAGCTTGACTGGCCCTGGATATGTTTGAAACACATGATTTCCATGTCTGTGACACAGGCGAGCCATCTCACCACAACACCCACACGAATCTGCAGAGCCTGCGGTACTGGGCTGCGACAGGGCTTATTATGTAAGGCGGCAGCTGCATCCAGAGTACAGAAGGCACCTGGCCTATGCAGGTACAGCTCTTGTCTCTTTTGTCAGGCTTGACTGAGGAGCAACGTGAAGCAAAGCGGCCTATGCAATCAGGAAATTATGTGTTGTGCCCAGCTGATTGAATTTCGACAGTCTGCTTAGATGCTAGATCTGCATGTAGCCTGATGCATGCAAGCACAGAGGCATGACTCTTCAGGCCACTAGATTCATAAATCTTGAGGTGACTTCATTTCAGGGCCGTCCTCTAGTGGCCCCAGGGCAGAGGGCAAGCGCCCTGTGCCCATGCCTCAGGGTAGCCCACCCCCATTTGAAGGCTGCAGGCAGTTCCCTGAGCACAAGATGGAGACGACAAGTACGGTGACTGTCAGCTGATCTGTCCTTGCATACGTGCATGTCGTGTGTGACTCTGTATTACATGCTCATTAGTATGCCAATTAGTCAACGTTGCATGACCACGGCTGGCTCATGCCTGGCGCTTTGCCTGAGCATAGTACAGTTGTGTTATGTCAACCAGCCATGAGCACCGATGATGTCAGGTTTTGAGATGCTTCAAACTCTCCTGTGTCAGCATGTGATGCTCATGATGCGCTGACTGCCAAAGCAGGACCTCGTACAAGGAGCTGCTCGGGGCTGTACTTACCTGACTCTAGGGGAAGACACATGGTCCGTGAACAAATAAGTGGATGAACATGACGCTCACAGTGTCCATGTATGCATTAGCAAAGTCTGCAAATGAGTGTTGCTGGCGGGAAGTCCAATTCACCCCTGCAGGGACCATTCCAGAGCCTTTGATACACAAGATGGCTCGCTACACTGGTCAGGCGCGGCATATGGAAAGTGAGAGTGAGTTCTCCCTGGACAAGGCTCTTAGCAGGTGCAGCCTTCCTTCTGATTACTGGTTTCACCTGCTTTACATTACCTCTTTGCTTTGGACATTTTCGTCAGCTGCTGTCCATGCTTTGCATAAGGAGACAGGCAGACTTAGGAGCTTCATAGTTGGAAGAACTCAGCTTGGATCTGGATGGCATTGAAAACAGGGTGCAACAATAGGGATGCAAACCGGCTGAAGCACAAGTCAACATGTTGTTGCTGTATATATGAAGGACAAATATACTTGAGACATAGCAAAGCTTCTGATTGCAAAAGAATATCTACATGCAGTCAGACGCGCCAACAGCCAGAGACACAAAATGCATGCAGGAAGGTGCGAGTCTCCAGAGACAGCTATGCCCAATCAGGCAGAGCAGGAGACCTGTCCATTAGGACAGGTCCAATCCCTAGAGTAGAGGATGAGTCAGCATACCGGCAGCACACCATTGACAGTCCATCCTTTGTGCGCTTCTGTCAGAACCTGCCTAAGCTTTCTGAGGTTGGCCCACATCAGCGGCACCATGCAGCTGTGCAGAGGCAAGAAGCAGCTGTGCAGCAGTCTGCAGCAGAGGAGGTAATGAGGTTGGATGCTTGGGAGGACAGACAGCAGGAGAGATGCACAGCAGCACTTGCAGCACAGCAAGCTGTGCCAGCTGGAAAGAAGAAGTAGGGCCAGCTGGAAGCATCGCAGGGCATGAGCATAAACTGTTTTTGTAGATGCAATTGTAGCATGCAGTGTTCTTTACAACCAGAGTCTGTGCTTGTATGCAATGAGTCCGGCCTGTTTAGTTGTGTCATTGTTGCTTCATCATGATGGTCTCCTCTCCCCAGTCGGCGATCTCAATTGTACATGTGTGTGAACATATTGCTTTGTGGAGTCACAGCTAAGTGCTACACGATTTCTTGCTGGAATGTCAGAGCATATATAGCGCTATCATTTGATCTAGCATTACAGATCTGGCAAGATGCATTGCTCCAAAACAATGACCCCAAGGGTTCAAGACCACATCCGACTTCTTCAGATCTTACGACCTCAGAACATAACTGCATCGAGATTCCGGACCGCATTTGTGACAAGAGCACCAAGCTCGTTCGATTCCTTGCTTGAAAACACAAAACAAATCACAAGCACCAAACAACCTCCAGCTCCGCAGCTCTTATGTTCTAGCCTTCTCACAAATTCAAGAGTATTTCGGAGTGTTCATTTGAATGGCTGCTGCTCTAGCTTTTGAAACATGTAGCATAAGGATCTAGCTCTAGCTGTCGGCACAACTTGCCATGCTAAGGTCATTCTCAACTCAGGCTGCACAGAAGCTACCCTGCAATGTCTAGCCAATGATACAACTGATCCCTAAGCATATTATACATGTGATGCAGAAGGTGCATTGTCTAAGATGATTTCTTCAATCTGTTCAGGTTCTGTAGGTGCTGCGTCACCACGTCAGGATCTGTGATGCTGAGGCAGTAGTCAAGAAGCTGCTTGGCACCCGCCTTGAAGCTGTTCAGCACAAAGTACTGCTTCTGGTAACCATCCTTGTAACTCATTTTGGGCTGTGCCGCAAATGGGTCAAAGTCCACCAGTTTGGGCTTTCCTGCAATGGCAAAAGACAGCTTTGCAAGGTTTGCACAATGAGCACTTCCCTGCCTGTGAAATGCCTGGGAGTACCAGCGGCGTATGTTACAAGCGAGGCAGTAACACATGCAGCTCAGATCAATGCCGTCTTCAGTGTTGACACACAGTGTAATGGACCAATGCACATGGTGCTCAGTACTCATGACCACCAATTGGTCACACAAGTCTAAACCACATGACCAGGCTGCGCAATGAGGCTGCAACAAAACAAGCACGCACACAGACGAGCCATCTCTGAGCGCCAGCCCCAATTTGCAGAGTTGGGTCGCAAAAAACTGTGGGGATTTGAATAACAACAAGTTCTCACCTCTAAGCCATCGACCTTAGAGTATTGCACATTGCACACATTGGCTGCTGATGCAACACATAAATTCTCTGACATGCATGTCACTCCAAACCATCAATCAATCCAATACATTTTGTGCCCTTGGACATCATCAGCAGACCCAACAGGCAATATCTGAAGTAGAAGTCAACAGCATAGGAGCTACTTGAGGGTATACAACGCAATTGCCAGCCTCAGAAGCAGGCATGTATGCATGCTGTACACCATTGCAAGACGTCCTAGCCGTCACCTGCTCAAGAAGTTGCATCTGTCTTACTAATGCAGCAACTGACCTGAAGCCATGTGCTGCAGCTCCCCATAGCTTGATAAGACCCCAGCCCCAAACCCCTTTGCCTGGTCCCCCTCCCTCACCACCCCAAACTCCACTGTGAACCAGTACAGCTTGGTGAGGTGCCAGATCTGCTTCTCATCAGCACCCAATGAGGCAACCCCAATGTTTTGTACCAGGTCACAGTAGGAGGGGTCTGCCAGCATGGGTACATGGCCTGCACCACACACAGATAGACATTTTCAGCCTGTTTGTTACTCTTTTTAAGTTGAAGATTCCCCAGGTGCAAGTGTATTCCCAAAGGCACTACTGACGCCTGGGGTGCTACAGACGCATACACCTCAAGGAAGAGTGCTTGCTGATATGGTGCTGATGCTGTAGTTGCAGGCTCTGGCCAACATGGGGAATGATTCTGCGCTGCTGCCATGATAGAGCTGTCTGTCTGGTGCCGGTAGCAAGATCCAACAAAAGCGTGATCCCACCACAAGTGTGAGAGCTTGGGCAATGATGATCCACATAGCAAGCAATTGTGCAGAAGCTGGACAAGAAGCTGATGACCCATCAGCATCAGATGCATGGCTGCTGCATGATGAGCGTCTCACAAGGCTTGTTTGATATGGTAAGTGACACTTCTGATGTGCGAACAAAATCTTATATACGCTGGGTGGCAAGGGCAGCATACCTAATAGTTCATGGCAGACATCAGGCTCAGGAGTGTACATGGGTTTACTGTGGTGTCGCACATACTGTGTGCTGTGAAAGGTACTGAAGGCTAGCCCATTCAAGAAGTCCCTTGGATGCAGGAGGCCCGCCACTGGCCGAATTTGCCATCCTGTTGCATCCCTGCAAAACATGCGCTGCCAAGTGGTATGGGCAACTATGGAAGTGATTTCATTCATGCAAGTGATTTCATTCATGCATATGTGGCAGCACTGTGTTGTATCCTTCCTCAAGTAGCACAACTGATGCACGCTGTTTGTACCTGTTGACTGAGGAAGATGCATGACCTGTGTCAGAATACTGGGACTTAAGGCACAGTGGCAAACGATTGAAAAAGTCAAAGTGATCATACAGCTTATCTCATGTGAGTAGTATAAGGAGTTTGACACCTCTGCAAATCACATGAGAGGACGCTCACTTGAGGATGCGCGACATATCTTCCAGTTGAGGTACTTCTGACTCCTTGAAGTTGAACAAGGGAAAGTTGCGCAGATACTCCTGGCATGCATGCTGAGGGTACAGCTGTGTCAGCTCCCTCAGCACAGTGCCCCAGGTCTGCACTTCTTCAGGTGTGTACTCAATATGGGGGATGGGGTTTCCTCTGCATGTTGGACACAGCATGTCATGCTTGTGCCAGCCCCAGTGTGCTCTGAATGCATGTGGCTGTTCAGCCAAGCAGGACTTGGGACAAGGTCATGTTCTGTTACAGTATCAGCATTGCAGTACTGACAAGAGTGGTATGTTCTGTGCCTGATATTGCGCAAGCGATGAGCAGGGACCAGAGACTTACACTTGGTGATCTCTTGCTAGCTCAGCAATACTGACTCTGCGCCTCTTGTATGGCTCATCACCAAAGCCCTAAGGAAAGCCAACTGACCATCAGTGTTGCAAGTCAGCATGTGTTGCAGCAGTATGGGCAAAATCATGGTCACAAGCGGGCAGCGGACGCTCAGAAGCTGCAGCTTACAGGGTGGTCAGCTGCTAGATCGGCGCCAAATCCTAGTATCTTCCCGTTATCGATCTCGCTCAAGCTGCTGGGAATCTTTCTCAGAGCTGGCAACGGAGCAATGGGCGCTGCACGACAACATTGCAGACGGTCGAGGCTGAAAGTGGACGGCGTGTCGCAAAGGCAGGCGTCCTGACTTGCTTTTTGATCCATACCTGCTGCTGCAAGTACTTGTTGAGCTGCGATCGGCACCCTTGCTGAATGGCTGCGGGTGAATCTGCGACGCAAAAGATGATTGCATTGCTTAGCCTGCTTTGGCACACGTACCAAAGTCACTGGTGGACCTGAATAGGTCTTTACAGGCATCTGCAAAACCAGCTGTGGGGCAGACGTGTTCCTTCTGCCTCAGTACGTGTTTGGGACACAGGCAGCCGTACATCAGTTGGCCACACAGGTGTTTGAGACACCAAAACCTATGCGGTGCAGCTTGTCTTGTCAGCTCCAAGTCAGCTTCGAAGTGTAGCTTCGAGCGTTACGTGTGGCCACGTAAAGGCGTTACGCCTATTTATTCACGAAAGGAGAAAGGTAGGTATTGTCTGAGTCTCACCACACGTAGCGCTGAGCTGACTGCGGGCGATGTGGTGCGTCCCTATTTGGGACTGCCGCTGAGCCATAGCAAAGGTATGACAAAGTCCAAGTAGCACAAGTGGTGGTAGCCTTCCGCTGTAGAAGAAAAAGATATAAGCATACCGAAACGTCGCTGTATTTAGATTGAGACTCTATTTGTGGCGTCAAAATGCCTCCAAAAGCAGGCGGCAAGGCTAAGAAATCGAAAAAGTCCGCCAAACCAGCATGGATGGCAGATGATGTCTGGGCTGTCAGCCAGGACTTGCCTACTTTGCTCAATAGCTTCGCAGGCACCAAGTCAGACAAGCCAGCCAAGTCTGACAAATCAGTCAAGTCAGACAAGGCTGCACCTCCTGGCAAAGGTAGTAAAACCGAGCCCCTTCCTAACATCCCAAAGGCCCAGGTACTCCTTGCACGTTTCGCTCCCAGCACCGTCAAAAGCTTGCAGCATGAACAAGGAATTGCAACATGTGAACATCACAACGCTACTGATGCAGCACACTCTATAGATGCATCTCTGGCGCACTCATACGGTAGATCATAGCCTGTGTGTAAAAAGTGACAGGTCCTGCGATGTAGCTTTGATCTCTTGCAGGCTGGTTTGATCCTGTGGCAGCAGTTGCTCCCAAAAAAAGCAGCAGCTACCAGGGAAGAGTTGCTCAAGCTTGACCTTGCTGGGGTGAGCCATCAATGCAAAGCCACCGTGCACTTGCATTACACCATTGGTTTGCCAGCCTCTGCACGGTTGGATTCCTGTGCTGCTGCAAGCTTGCAGCTATAGCAAGTGATAACCAGGCCCTTTGTGTTCAAGGCCTTGTGTCAATAAGCCTGCTCAACTCAAATGCATACGAATCAACACAGCAGCTTTGCTGAGAGGAGTTGCTCTTGGCTGTATGTCAAAGTTAACAAGCAGGTCGACAGCATGTGCAGCATGTAATGTTTCTGTTGATGAGGTTTGCAACTCACACTGTATTTGCTCTGCGTACCAGAACTAGCCAGACTTTGCAAAGCAAAGGGGCCATACAACACCACAAAGCACCTGCAATGCCTACACTCACCTTCGCAACTGCTGACAATGCTGATGCCTGATGTCCATTGTACAGATGTCATGGTACTAGCACCAACAGGCGCAGCAGCACAGGGGTGCTTGGCTCCTATCTGCAATGTGCTTCATTCCAATCCTGCATGTGTTTTGCAAATGTGACTTGAGCTTGTGCACTCGCTTGCAGATCACAGCCAAATGTTTGGCCAGCAATGTGGTTGGGGACATGACACCGGCAGCAGGAGTGTTGAGCTGCATCACCAACCACTCTGAGGCAGCCAGGGAGCTGGTGTTCTCTGCCAGGCCTGCTGTGCTGCCTACGCTGCTAAATGCTTTGTCTCTGGGCAGCCCAAGTCTGACTGCTGCTGCCATAGGTAAGCACGTATGTGGTGTAAATCTGACACATTTCCAGGTGGCAGAGCGCATGCTGCTTAGATTAGTAGGGAAGACGTGCATGGGTCATTAAGTGCATGTCATGTGCTTTGTGCTGCCGGTATTGACCTGGGTACTGGGTACCTGTGTATTGGGTACCTGGAGTAGTAATCGGGTACTGAGACCTGGGGTCTTACCTGGATACTGGGTACCTGGGGTGTTACCTGGTACTGGGTATCTGGGGTATTGCCAGGGTACTGGGTACCTGGGGTGTTACCTAGGTACTAAGTACGTGGGGTATTACGGGGTACTGAGTACCTGAGGTATTATCAGGGTACTGGGACCTGGGCACTGAAAACCTGGATGCTGGTGTGATGTGTGCTATGTCTCATGTGTGACAGCTGGAAGCGACAACATTCTTTGTGGGCCTAGTGCACAAGCTATCCCTTTAGGGTGGTTTGATGCTAGTGTGCATCCTTGTAGGAGCTGAACCGGTTGCACTCCCGGCGCCCACTCTGGACTTGACAACAACCATGACACTGCAGCTTTTGTATTTATGCTCCAATGTGTACACATGGGAGTGTAATTTGTCAGTCAAGATGATGCAGAAGCGTCAGACTTCTGTGCCCACACGCGCCACTACAGGCAAAACAAGGTCCCATGACTGTCACCAATGCAGATGTTGGTGATCCATACAGTGAATGTAGTACACACTGTTGCAGTGTGTTATTGCTGCAGAATTTGTCACAGTGCTGCATGCAGCAAACTTGTACATTTGCCCATAGGTGCGTTGAAGGCTTTAGCTCTGTATGAGGACTCCCGACCCAGAGTGGTCAAGGCCACTAAGGAATGCAATTGGAGACCCCTCGTCAGTGTCCTAGAGCACGAAGATGTAATTCCCCCTGCATCTTGCCCCTGTTCCCTTTCTTTCTGCCTTTCATGCTGTTTGAACCGCCTTAAAGTCTGTGGCCAGTTGCAATGCTAAAAGCCTGCATATGTTGCCAATGAGCTTTATGGTCTGCCTTGAGTTAATACAGAACATTTACTGTGAGTCGGATGTTGCCGGCAGCTCTCACAGGCTTGGCACATGCATTCCATGCTATCAGAGACCTGCAGCAAATGCTGCAGGATTTGCCGCAATGTGGAACAAATCTGGCAGCTACGGATGGAGTGGTGATGGTGCAAGCACTCATAGCCTCTGAGCCAGCGCCAGATGCCATCATCACAGCAGCTTCCAAAGCAGCTGCTGCAGCTGTCGTCACCAGGTTTCTGGAAGCTGGAGGCGTGCCAGCTCTTCTGCAGGTGGAGTGCTGACCAAGCCTGGTCAAACACATTTCAAATCACATTCAGTAAATCCCAATAAGTATTGCAAACTGTCCAGTGCTTGAGATCTCTTTGGCAAACTTCAGGCTCAAGAGTGAAAAGTGCAGCTATCAGCTTCAAGAGTGATGCAGCGCAGTTAGACACTGTCTGTGTCCACCACAGTAGTGGTCTGTGCACAGTGAGATGTCAGATTAGCAAGCACACATTGAGACTTTCAGCTGGCCTATGCAAGCAGTAATTGAGGACCACAAGGCAGGGACTACGCATGTCAGCAAGGTGTACAGTCACCAGTTGACTGTACACATTGAGTTTGCACAGAAGGCATACTGCAACTGGACACAGATACAGATATATACAGTTAAATACAGAAAAGTACAGTCAGACATAGATAAGTACAGATAGATACAGTCAGGTACAGTTGTGCAGTTATATACAGTCAGCTACAATTACATACAGTTAGATACAGATAGAGGTTGGATGTCTGGCTGCAGCAGCAGCAGCAGCAGTGACGGCAGCAGATGTCATAGCAGCAGCAGATGTCATAGCAGCAGCAGATGTCATAGCAGCAGCAGACATCATAGCAGCAGCAGCTGCTTGACAGAAAGCAAAGTGTGATGCAGTTTTGTGAGTGCAGGTGTGCGGAGGCAGGCATAGCAGTCCTACAGCTCTGGCATCTGCTGCGCACACGCTGCTCTTCTTGTTGCACAAGCTGCCTGACAGAACGCTGCAATCCTTTGCATCAGGTGAGCCAGTCTTGCAGGTGTTTGTGTTTCAGCCCAGCTGACTTTCTTGCATTGATAGAAGATGTGCAGTTGACAATCTTGCAGATCAGGGACTGCTAGTCAGACATCATGCATTGCTCGCATAATTGCTCGCATCATAATTTGATGCTTTCCAGCTCATGATGAGCTAGGTACATGCAGGACAAGTCTTGTATCTCCAGAGCAGCCTGTCTTGTGCATCATTGCTCGCATGTGATTTGCAAGCGTTGTTTGTCTGTGCTGGATTGCGTGACGCTGTCTGCAGGCTTTAGACATCATAGGTTGTTTGCATGTGGCTTGCAAGTCATGTGATATGACCCATGCTAGCTTACATGTTGCTGTCTGCCGCTTGCATCCATATATGGTGTTGCTGACTGCCAGAACAGGACCTCATATAGGGAGCTATTCAGGACTGTTTGTACCTGACCCTAGGGGAGAACACATGTAAAGCAAACGAATGAGTGCCTGCAGCTTGTATCACAGCCCAGCATCACCAAACTGTACAAGCACCACATCCTACAAGCACCACAGCATTACAGCTAGCTGCTGAATCGACACTACTTGGGCTTTCGTATTGCCCATTGCAAGGATAGTGCTTAATGCTGCCTGTGGCTAACTTGCCACGGCCCAGCATGGATGAGACATCTTCTGTGGATATAGGTGGGGGTGTGTTAGCGGTGGCAGCAGTGGTCAGAGACACCAGGGTCAGTCTGAAGGGCCGAGCATGTGCGGCAGGGTGCTTAAAGCTCTATATGGCTAGGACTCCTCAGGAGCTGATTGCAGCGGGGGTAGTGACTGATTCTGCAGCATTTCCTGGGGCAGTTCCTGGAACAGCCCCTGTACCAGCATCACAGGCAATAGCCCTGGGGGCTGGTCCAGACCAAGCAGCTGCTGCCTCTGCTTCTGCTCAGGGGGTACCCCAGGCTGCTGCTAGTATGAACTCAACTCCTGGGATGATACCCAGCCTTGGGGCAACAGCTGGAGGGCTGTCTGCTACTAGCCCTGCTCTTGCCTCTGCTCCTGCACGGCAGAAGAAGGCGAGACCGCCTGTCGGCAAGGCTGGGGCGAAGAAGGGTGCATCAGCAGAGACAGTTAGCTTTGCCCTGGGATGGTTTGCTGACAGTGGTGAAGATAACGGGGAAGAACGGCTGTGGCTGGAGGAGCAAATGCTGGTGGCTGATGGTGTCAAGGAGAAGGTACAAGAAGCACTTCCTGTATTGCACTACATGCTGCTTGCAAGTCGGCATTCACAGCCTGTCATCCATCAGGCAGCACTGCCAAGGTCTTTGTCTATCAAGCTGCTAGCCTTGGATGATTACACATAGTGTTGTACGCCTGGCATTCTGGAAACAGGCCGCTCATGCAAGCCAGCCTGGCAGCTTGAAAGCAACATACTTTTTCATTTATATATCACCCACATAGCTTCAAGGGGACTTGAATGCTAAAAAACGCTATTTTCCCCATGTTAGGTCGCTTTGCCCGAGTGGTTAAGGGGGTAGACTTGAAATCTACTGCCGAGAGGCGCGTAGGTTCAAATCCTGCAGGCGACGAATATTTTGCCCACCCCGCTGCGATTTCTAGCGTTGAAGGAATACCGATGTACCACTTCCCGCGATCTTGTGCTTTTTGAAAATCGTCACTGCAGATCATGTGTACTGCTGCACCAGTCACACAGCTATCATACACAAACTGAGGCCAAACCTCTGTACAGCATCCTGTGCTGTCTTGAACAAAGAACTGTCAAGCCCGTTCCGCTGACGAAACAGACTGCAATCCCAGTGCTCAACCTGAATTTCATTTTGTACACAGGTGCTGGCTCGTGTGCAAGAGGTTGTGCAGAGTAAGGTCATCCCGCTGCTGGTCGAGCTGTGTAATGGTCCAGCTGGTCCCTTGGCTGCCATTGACCTCAACAGCCCCCCACCCCTTGCCGATGACAAGAAGAAAAAAAGCAAGGGCGCCAAAGCCAAGAAGAAGGTGCGCGGTAGCCCGGGCAACCATTTCTGATTCTGTGCAATCTGTACCTGTTGCAGCCTGGCTTGCATGCAAGCGTGGGCGCAAATGCATTTTCATATGCGCAGTCACACCACATTGTTGAGGCCCTTGTCAATAATAGGCCTGGCCAGCACACAATGGCTCGGCTTGTAGATTTTGTATCCCACACAAAGCAGTCAAAAGCCAATCACATGTGCCTGCATGTGACATGGAAGGGGCCCCCATAGTCTTCGTCGTAATCATGTCACAAAGATGGCACAAACAGCTTTGGCAAAGACACATCAATCAAGTCTTAACTATCTCCATGCTTCAAACCAGTCTGCAGCATGTCCATGATTGATCCTGGCAGGGGTGGCGGCATTCAGCCTAGTGTGTTCTGCCCTCACAGGGCAAGAAGGCGGGAAAGATGGAGGATGGCATGGCAGAGGCCCAAGCCCAGGCAGCTGGCTGCCTCAGATTACTCAGCCTTAGTGATCTGGCCAAAGTTGATGTGATGGCGGCAGGAGCTGTTAGATTCCTAACACCCTTGCTGGAGTCCAAGCTGCATCATGCTCGCTGGAATGCTCGCCAGGTGACCCATGCAAGTCTTGAGATGCATGCTAGTGAAGATGCTACGCACAGAAGCCTCTCACCCGCTTCTTGGCAGCATCTTGTTGAACAAACACTGCTGTTGATTACCAGACACCACATTCAACTTCAAGCTGTGACGACGCCGTGCACTGATGATCTTGTTCATACCAAAAGGTGTCTCAGCTTGGTCACTGATGATGATCCGCACACCCCATGCATTCTGCCTTGGCTGTCATAAAACGCAACACTCTGTGGTGAGAACTATGCAGTTTGAAAGCCTGCCCTGCTGACGCTATGCAGGCCTTGTTCAATTTGGCCATGCTGCCAGAGCATGTCAACATCATGACTCGCTACAAGGTGCCAAACTACATTCACATGGGCAACATGCCCCCCAGCCACCTCAGACCCCTCACTGCCCCCCCTTCGCTGGGGCATAGGATGGCTAAGCTGGGACTGACAGGCACAGCCCCGGGCAGGGCCATTGCAACTGCCCCTGCAGGCATTGCTACTGTATACAGTGGGCTAGGGTAAGCATCTTGGATTGCATATGCTTTGGCCTTTTGTCCATCTAGATGAGCTATGGCTTTACTTGCCCACCTGAGCACTGACCATCCTTTGGTCACAATTAATATGTCCTGAATCATTTGACTCTCGCACCAATGAGCTGATGCGTTGCACGGTGGCAGTGAAAACATCTAAATGGCTGATGCATCTTGGACCAGTGCATTATGCCAGTTCAACAGATCAGGTGAATACACAAGCAGTGCCCTGTCTATATGGAAATCTACTCAAGACAAACATGTACCTGTTAAGGAAGTGGGGTGATAGTGAGGCATGCCTGCAGGGAAACCGACTCTTCAAGCTCGCGAAGGGGCTCCAGCATTGTGTCTTCCAAGCCTGGCAGCAATGCAGTCTTTCCCTCCTTCATGGATCAGGCGGGAAGCAGCAGCAGCTCAGCCATTCCCGCCAACCCAAGCTTGTCTCGTGGCGGCAGCATTGCGTTCCCCACCAACATGGTCTCAGCAGCCGGCAGCAATGCAGCCATGTTTCCTGTGCTTGAGAGACCCATGACAGCTGTCAGTCCTCTGGGTATGCCAGTTGGCAATGCAATGGGCATCGCAGGGACTCTCGGAAGGAATGCAGGGCTTCCACCAAGGCCCGGCACTGCTGCTGTGCCCTCTGTGTCTAGTATTTTGGGAGGATTGTAGTGCTAGTGT
>JAABUO010003020.1_pt1 | contig 20217 bp, 18 predicted proteins | sample 5559291 | NCBI WGS metagenome assembly JAABUO01 (sample SAMN10711878, study PRJNA513372) | rock metagenome | isolation source: Antarctica rocks | place: Antarctica: Victoria Land, Finger Mt sud
GTGGCAAGTCTGCCTCTTTGTTTGCTTGGTCAACACTTTTTGTGGTACCATTCTTTTTCAAATGTTTCTGCTCTCTTCTACATACTCCCACGAAACGCAACATTTTTTCTTTCTGTACACGGCGTGTCATCACAGCAAAGGTCATACAATAAAACAAAACCCTGCCAGCCGTAGAAATGAAGGGCTAGTACTGTCCACTGCAGGCAAGCCTGACCCATACCTCAGGTTGCTACAAGAGGTCATCTCCAGGACAGTGAAGCTAGTTGCCAAATGGCAAGCAGTGGGCTTCACCCATGGCGTGCTCAACACAGACAACATGAGCATCCTGGGTGAGACCATCGACTACGGTCCGTTTGGGTTCATCGAAAGATTTGACCCCAACTTCACCCCCAACACCACAGACTTCGCCGGCAGGAGATACGCCTTCCGGAATCAGCCGCAGGTCGTCCAGTGGAACCTCATGGCGCTTGCTACCAGTCTTGTGACTGTTGGCCTGATTGAAAAGGTAACCCTTGCTCTGGTGATGTTTGACTGTAGCCACACATGTAGTGGTACTCGCATGCATCTTTGACTGTAAGCCTGTCAGCAACGCTGATATGGCTGCATTGTCTCTGCACCTTGTCAGCGTCCAATTTCACAATGGCACTGCTGCTGCTGTTGCTGCTGCTGCTATACATCCTCTTCTGTGGGCTTGCTATCACCTGCATTCTCCATGACACACATTTTTGCTTTGCTCACCCCTGGGGGGTGGTCAACCCCAGGAGACCCTGAGATCAGCTGAAGGCCGGGCATGGCTTGAAATTGGTACTGAGTCAGATCTCTGAATCAACATGGGCAGGAAGCAGGAAGCTGCTGAGGATGCTTTGTCCATGTTTTCACAGTAGTTTTGCATGCAGAAAGCTGCTGAGGATGCAGTGTCCACGTTTTCACAGCAGTTTTGCATGCAGGAAGCTGCTGAGGATGCACTGTCAATGTTCTCACAACAGCTGAACACCCAGTACACAGCCAACATGATTGCCAAGCTAGGTCTGCAGAAGTACGACAAGGACATTGCTGTGGACCTGCTTACCAACATGTATGAAGACAAGACAGGTGTGCAGCAATCTCTGAAAGCAGCATCTGCACAGCTGTCGCCTGCAGCCAAATGTCGTACTGCTGTGCATGCGCTGTGCTGTCTGGTGTCAACCTTGGGGCCACACAGAGCACCCTGGTTCAGCACATGCATGCTATGCCTCTGGTCTATGAGGCCAATGTTGCAGTCTGCTTGTGCAGCACAACAGCAGCTGCTGCGTGACGTAGTCTACCAAGCCCTTGCCTGTAAAGTTGCAACTTTGCCTTGTGATGTTCTCTCTGGATGTTTTGGCCGTCTGACTTTGATATGTCATCTTGCAGATTTCACAAACACCTTCAGAAGCCTGGCCAGCGTCCATCCTGAAGATAGCAGTGATGATTTGCCTGGCCCCTTGCAAGAGGTGGGGCTGCCTATTCTTGCCTTTCCCATGTTGCTGTTTGCCTTCTAACCCCCTGTCATCCCCTGCCCATTGGATTTTGCCTGTCACATTCCTGCCGACAAGCTGCTCCCTTCAGACCCTGACCACATGCCTTCACTTTTGGTCCTTGCTTTGTTTCCTCCCCAGTGGCCCTGCCTTTCAGGTCCAGCCCATCAGCCACTGTCTTCCTTCAGCCCCTGCCTGTGCCTTCTCAAGCAATTGCGAGCTGGCGTGAAGATGCTGGCAGCTGCTGTGCTCACCACAACACTGTAGAGCTGGTCAGCATTTGTTTCGGCAGCTGCACGTGTTATCACGGCAAGTTGCAGCGTTGCTGTAAGGAGCATCAGTAATTATGTCACAGGCTACATGAATGATATCAAGAAGCAGTAGTGCATTGGTCTCCAGCATTCTGAGTTGACGGTTTGTGACAACTCAGAGCAGCATGTCTCAGGCTGGCAATAAGCAGTGTCCACTTGCTGTCACAAAGAAGGGCATGGCTCAGCACTCACTCAGAGTGGGGAAAAAAGGAAACGAAAAGTTTACGCTTTTCGGCAATTATAATGGGAGCCTCCTAAGGCGGCAGCCTGGAGCCTCACTCATAGTGCTTTGGCTTTGCAGGCAGTTGGGACAGAGCTCACACCGGAGAGGCAGCAAGCTTGGAAGCAATGGCTTGGTCAGTACAAGGCTGCCCTCAAAGCTGAGGGCCAGAGCCATGAGCAGCGAATACAAACGCAGAACAGCGCCAACCCGTGCTACATACCCCGAAACCACCTGCTGCAAAAAGCCATTGAACAAGCAGAGGCAGGGGACTTTTCAGAGGTAACAGGCTGTCTTTGCAAGACAGACAAATCACAATATCAAATCGCATGATCTGCAGACATGCTTGCATCTTCACTGCCTTCTGTGCTGTTGCCAGTGAGCTTGCAGTTGATCTGCAGCATGGGCACTACTGGTACATTGTTGCAGGCAGAGCGTATTGATCTGCTGCCGTTAGGATTACTTTTGAGTGCGGGCTGCAATGTTGCTGCCCTTGCAAGTGAGCCTGCGGTGAAACTGCAGCATGAGCATTCTTGATGCAACCTTGCAGGCACAAGATGTTGCTCTTCTGGCAGAAAAATCTGCTTCGTCTGCAATTTTGTCTGGTCTCTGCTACTCATACAGGGTTTGAATTCTGCACAGTTTGTCGTCATGACAAAGCGGCAGCTCAGCAGTATGAGCTAGACCATACGCCTCTGATTGCAGGTGAATCGCTTGATGCAAGTGTTGAAGAAGCCTTATGAGCAGCAGGAAGGCTGTGAAGCTTACACAGAGCCGGCTCCTGTAGAAGTGCGCATGGGAGTGGAGTGTTTATCATGCTCGTCTTGATTTCAGCTCGTTTTGGTGTTGATTGACACGACGCTTGATATTGCAAACACGTGTTGACAAGGGTTTTGGTGATGCGCAAGCAGACCTTCACCAGCTTTTTGTGCTGTCTGACGGCGCTTTTTCTGCCCTCATGCAAAATGCTGATCAGAACTTACAGCTGAAGCAGGTGCGCAGCATACTACTATCACTACTGGTACTTACACGCAGCATGTGCCATTACAGCTGCTGGCTTCATCAATGAGCAGTATTGAGCGGTCAGCTGCGGAAACTTGTTCATGGGAACTCCTAGGCCTGAACTTGGTATGGGTCACATGCAACGTGATGCATCTCCAAAATATGCATAATGGTTCAGGTGTTTGCACGGCCTTTGTGAGTTTTTCAATGCAAGCGCAAAGGGAGCCACACCGCAGCATCCAGCCAATAGTGAGCAATGTGACAGGAGGGCAGTTTTATCGCCCTGCTGGAACGCAGGGGGATAGGTTCAGCATGGGGTGTGCACAGGCATTGTTGTAAAACAACCACCAAAATTGCTAACAACTTTGCGCCAAATGTGTCGTTAGGCAGTGCTGCCTGAATTGTTGATTATAGCCCTGCCACCCGGGAAGTTCTGGGGTACAGTGCAAAAATTGTTGTTGCTCGATAGTAGGATCACTGTAGCGGTTCATAGCCTTTTCGGTCGTGTGCACAGGACCGAAAAGGCTATGCACCGCTACAATAATCCGACTGCCATGTCGCCAGTGCGCCTGCCGATAGCATGGTTACTGAGTCCAGCTTGCTGAGCCCATGTGATATAGGAGGCTCTGACACTGCAACAAAGCACGGTTACTGCACGGCTGTTGGCAAGACGCTAGCTTGCTGACATGGTAGCATGCAGTCATGTGATTATACTTGACAGTTGCTTCTGGTGATGCTTGCACAGTCGAACCCTATTGGCACTGTCGGTGCTTAGTGTGCTGCTCCTTTGCAGGAAATGTACCCTCCACAGCAGCAACTTGGTAGTGGCAGACTGCATGCACCATAAGGTGGCTATGGCAGATGAGGGACCACCACAAGATTGAAATCCATCCATTCCGTTGAGTCAAAAGTCTGCTTTCACTAGCTATGCTGCATATGACAGAGTTTGTTGGCTTCGCTACATCACAACAATTATGATGTCCTCACAGCAGTTGATGCTCAGCGCCAAGGTCTGGACTTGATTTTGGCGCACAGAGCTGTGCACAGTTGCATGCATGCTCCTTGGCTGGTCTCTGTAGGTGTTGAGCAGTGCATAGCAGACAACTCCATTGATAGAGAGTTGTGGTGCAATGCTTTTGAGGTGTAGGTTGAACGTCTGAAGTTGATCAGAAGCACACCAACTTGGAAGCTTTGAAAGCTGAAGATATCCTTGATGTAGTCAGCACAAATCTAAGTCCAATTCTGCCTTCTGGCCTGAACATCATGAAGTGTCATCGTCCTTGGAGCTCTACGGTTTGACTGTTGGACCTGGGCAGCTCGGTCTAACACTTGGCTTCTCATTAATTAGATGCCGAAAGGTGTAGTCTTTTCTTTTCTTTTCTTTTCTTTTCTTTTCTTTTCTTTTCTTTTCTTTTCTTTTCTTTTCTTTTCTTTTCTTTTCTTTTCTTTTCTTTTCTTTTCTTTTCTTTTCTTTTCTTCGACTGTTGGTGGGTACAAAGACTGCTCTGACTTGGTGCAGGACGCAGGTAATATTTAAGTAACCCTTTAAGCAGATTGTCATTCTTGCAGACATTGTGGATGTCACGAAGGCTGTAGACAAAGTTTCATGTACGTGTATGCAGATGACTGCACTACAATCACAGGCCTCCTCAAGGGGTATTGAGATACACGATCTCGAGGATGCACTGACAGTGTGCTGTAGATCTGCTCTGCAGTGCAGTGAAATTGCCTGGAAGATTGCATTCGACAGTGAACACAAAAGCTGGCCTGTAACGAGGGTGGAAGCTCGATCATTAAAGACGGTATATGAGCAGAAGCTGACGTTCCGTTTGTACACGCAGAGGCTTGCTGGAGCACATTATGTCAACCTTTGGCACAGCCTCAATCGTTCACAGCATGCTCCTCTGCGATATTGCTAAATATGGTGGATTATTGGCATGACAGCTGGCCTGCCTTACCTGCTAAGCACTGGTGTTGTGAGCCTGCTCAACAGCTTTTATCTGCACAGCAGAAGTAGATGTGAAGTAGATGTTCTGCTTGCAGCGGGCTTTCGGTACAGTCCACAGCTGTAAGATACGCTTCCTGGATCAATTTGATTGATTCGTGGATAATCAGAAGCGTCCTGGATCCATCTGATTAATCATTGCTAGCGCATGCTCGGGCAACTTCCATGGCATTTCAAATAGTACATTGTCCAGTACATATGCACAGGATTCTGGAAGAAGCTTTGTACCACTGAGGTCAGTGGAGAAGTCGTCGTTGGGGTCTGCACGGTTGCCGCGTTGACAGCAGCAGTGCCACACGAGTCAGGGTGTTGACGGGACAGGCTAGACACGCGATCACTCTGCAGGAAAGCCACAATGTTCAACCTTGCGGGCGGAGGAGGGAATGTGCAAGGTTACAATGCCGATTTCACCTGGGTCGCTTTTTTCTGTTGTCTGATAGCGGCCAGCGGAGGCGCGTTGTTTGGCTACGATAATGGTGGGTGACACTTTTGCATTCTTACTGAAGTTTGCCACAGAATGCCGCAATAGCTCTGCTCCGGCGACTCACGTGCACGTTGTGAACAACGTTGATGTGAGGCATGCGCATGTCTCGTTTTGTTGATCCCAGCTAGACTCGCGCACAGCAGAAGCACGCGCTGGGAACGGACCCGAATTGAGTTCTTGTTGCTCTCGCCATATCGTATCGTATGTCGACTCAAGTGTTTATGACCGTATCTGCAGTCATGACCTTATCTTCACGGAGGTACCGTTCAAGCTTGAATGACCTGCAACAGGTGTCATGGGAGGAGTTACGTCCATGGACGGGTTCCTGGATAAATTCTTTCCCAGCATCAAGAAGAGGGAAGCAGAGACACCTACAGTTCACAACCTGTACTGTCAATACAACTCGCAAACTCTGCAGCTCATGACGTCGTCCTTGTTTATAGCTGGCGCTCTCTGCGAGCTGAGTGGCACAACAGGCAAGCAGTATATTACGAAGTCGATAGAGATGCCTCATCTGTCTGGTACTCAACGCAGCACAAAGTTGTGTCTTGGCATCAGACTTGCTGACACCAGCAAACCTGGACATGCATGCATGCCATATGGCACCCAATTGCAGTCAGTCACATCACCCTGTATGTTGCATCTAGAGTAACTCCAGGTGCTCCATCACTGTCTGTGCTGTTCCCCATGTTGGGGTGATGTTGCCTCACTGACAATGTGCCTGCAGCTTGGCTGAGCCGGAATCATGGACGTAAGCGTGTCATGATGTAAGTCTGAGCATTTTGATGTGGTCCACGCTGTGTACCTTACGAGTGCCATTCATTAACGGCATAGCACAGCAGCTGCAGCAATTATGTTATGCATCAACTACCTGACATGTCAAGAGACACATAACACGTATAGCTTGTGGACATGCGCCTTGTAGTCGTACAGGACTGTTCCTGCATCTGAGCAGGACTTGACGGCACCATGCACATTGGTAATGCAGCATGCATGTCGCTACATGTCTTGAAGCACATTGCTACCATGATAGAGGAACTGTCCTGATCACTCATTCAACACAGTCTTTGCTGACGTTGCTTTCTCGATCCTGGGGTGCAGGTACAGCGGTGCTCTGTTCATGATTGCTGCCATCATCCTTGCCTGTGCAGAGCACATTGCCATGATTGTGATCGGCCGAGTCTTCCAAGGAGTGGCTGTAAGCTCCTGCCATGCATTTAGTTCACATGTTTAGATGCTGTCGACACTGTGTACCCGTCGGTCATGTCACTGCGACTATGTCTCTGACATGTGTGCAAGAGCTAGAAATGTTACACATGTACATCAGTCAGAATTGTACTGACAGTCGCTAACCGAGTTCGACCTGCCACACAACCAACATTGCAGTTTGCCATGCGTTTGTTTTGCCCAAAATGGGATTGTGCTGTTGACCGTACACTGAGAAATATGTCATGTTTAGTAATGTTTAGTAAGTGTGTAGACCAGCTTTTCCAGAGCCAATCATAAATCACCAAAGCTGCAGCAGCATGTACGGTCACTGATTGACTCAGCCTGTTGCGTGGATGCAGATCTCCTTTGCATCTGTTTCAGTCCCCATCTATAACAGGCAAGCTCTCCCTACTTCAAATTTCAAATCAGATCTGTATCCCACTGGTCAATGAGTGATCAACATTGCATGATGGGGGTAGGATCACTCAGAGTCAAAGTGATACATGAGGTCATGCACCAAGTCATACATGAAGCTGCACATGAAGCCACACATGAAGTCGCAAATGTTAGCTTGAAAGTAGCAATGAGCCTGTACGTGCATTGTACACATGTGTTAGTACACATGTGTTAGTCTGCACCACACAATGCCAGTATTGCAGAGCTGCAATTTGCTGCCTGAGGCTGCATCATATACATAAAACATGCATGCATGCATGCACTCATACACACAATGCAACTAACTGGTTCATGAGTGCATATCATCAGAGTCATGCTAGCATTATGACAGATCTTGAGGTTTCAGATGATGATGATGATGATACAGAATTGTGCTCAAGCAAGAACGTTCGGCTTGTGGTGCAGTGAGATGGCTCCTCCTCACCTACGTGGCAGATTCAACCAGCTCTACCAGATTGTGCTGACGCTCTTCATCCTGGTAGCTCAAGTCATCAATCTGATCATCAACCTGACCAATGCTGTGCGCTGGGGATGGCGCCTGTCCCTGGGATTTGCTTTTGTACCTTCTTCAGTGCTCTTTCTGGGCGGGATCTTTCTGCCAGATTCGCCAAACTCTCTCCTGGAGCGCGGCTTTCCCGAGCAGGTACTGTGTCAAGCTCTAGCAAAACATACCAAGACTGTTGTCTGGAAAAATTCGTATACAGGTGCAGCTGGTGGTCAATGAGCTGTTTACCTCTCTGGACTGCTGTGAGTTGCATGTGCACTATGCAGCATGGCATACAAGGGAAGCAATGCTTGTGTCCACCTGGCCGCCCTAGGTCTAGTTTCAATAATGTTACATTACGTGACTGTCAACACTGTTGTATCAGTAGGCCTTATAGGGATGCACAAGACAGGCTGCTCAGGAGAGACAAGACTTATCCTGCACGTACCTGGCTCATCATGAACCGGAAAGCATTTGACATCATTACTATAACTGTGATAATCGCTTTTATTATTATTATTATTATTATTATTATTATTATTATTGTTATTATTATTATTATATTGTTAATATTATAATTGTTATTGATCCTTGTGTACCTATTGTTCCCTCAACTTGACTGGTCGGCCAATACAGCTTGAGGGTTCAGCATAACCTACCATCCAATGGTTGTTTTCACTGCAATCAGAGACACTCGTCTGATTTCCTTGCAGGCCAGAAATAATCTAGAATACGTCCGTGGCAGGAAGGACGTAGACAAGGAGTTCAACGATCTGGTCGAGGCTGCTCACATTGCAGCACAATGCAAGAACCCTTGGGGAACCATTTTCTCCAAGAAGTATTGGCCCCAGCTGGTGCTGTCTGCCTTCAGCACAACCTTCCAACAATGGACAGGGTAAATGTCTATTGTGCATATGTGAATGAATGCATGCACATTTGCCAAGAAACAAAGGAATGCATGGCCACAAGAGCTCCTTTTGTGATAATGTTGCAAGCTTGGTGAGCTATATGTGTTGTCACTGAATGGGAGTTAATGTGCTTCACTCCTGCTTGAGTCAAGCTGACCTTCATGTGCTGAGTCAGCTGCAGCCTTGCACATGCAGCTGATGATGCTCTTCATCAAACAGTCACTGATCTGCATGACTCATGCATGTTGCGCAAGTTGTGTTCTGCTTTTGCTTTGGTGGGCTATCAATGCCTGGCTGAACATATGTACAGTCAGTGACAGGTGTAGCAGTGCAGTGGTAACGTCTGCATGACGTGAATGTCTTTTGTGTTGTGCAGGATCAACACCCTCATCTTCTACGTGAGTCTAGCTGCTCAGACTCAACAGACTCAGTTCACAGCTCTGAATTGCTGCCTTTTGTGACACGAGCCTGCCACAGCAAAATGATAACACCATGTTGTGCTTGCCTGTCTATGATTGCCTGTTGGGTCTGTGTCAGCTGCAGTTGCATTTGGAGCATGTCACTGCTTGCAAATTGCATACTATGTCTCGAGGAACATGCACAAATGATCAGCTGTGTTGACAAGGAGGGTGATGTTCTGCCGTCAACAGTGCATGGGAACTGATCAAGCATGCTTAAGTGAGTGGGTTAAGCAGTAAACAGACTGTTAGATGTGCTGCGTTGCAAGCTGAGTAGATGTGCTGCGTTGCAAGCTGAGTGAATGATGTGTGCATGTGTATGCAGGCACCACAACTGTTCCTTGCTCTTGGGGTGAGTCTACTCAACCTGTGCACACATATCACGTAGTATGTGGTCCATGCACAATGTTGCCCTGTGCATCACTTGCATGGCTTTGCTTTGCAGTGCTTCAACAACAAACCCACATTTGCTGTCTCATGATTGCTGTGAGCTTGATCATTGTGGCCCTCAACAGCATGCAATGAGCTTGACAGACCTTCATCCGCGCTGGACATGGTGCTGCTATATGCCTTGTTGCTTGGTTGCTTCACATGTGTGTGCATTACAGTGCATTACACTGCATTACGGTGTTGGGTATCCTGTATAGACACAATCTGTACAGATATCATCTCCACAGTGACAGACCAGTACCAACTCCTGCAAAACTCCTATCACTGCTAGCGAAGCAACCCTCCAAGCTGTCTGCTAATGCGTGATTGTCCGAGAAGGCTATCCAGCACAGCATATTCACAACAATTTGTTCTGCACTTGCAGACAACCAAGAACATCTCCCTTATAGCCGCCATCATCCTGGGCGCCTGCAACCATGTAAGAACCTCGGTTCCTCAATTCAACACTTCTTCTTCCCAATCTTGCCTGCTTGGTGAGAGATGTACATTACCAAGTCCCCGGTGCCACTCATTGTCTTTTGCTCTGCTTGCATCACCCTTTTCAGCTGATTCGCCCTGCCTGTCAGCTCCACTTCCCAACCATCAAGTGTCTTAGCGAAAATGTTCTGCACAGACAGCTCATCAGAACCTATGTGAGCAGTGCTCTGGTAGCATTCATCAGTCTGCTACTTCAGGTTGCTTGGTATGTTGCAGCAGGCTGTGCTATCTCCTCATGTCAGGCATATGCACTCTGTGCGCAGACAGTCTACTCCACAATATTTTTCACAGTATAGTCATGGCTGCTGTTATGGCTGTCATGGCGGCAGGTCATGTCATGCCATACTGTCATGGCATCATCTGGCATCAAGGCTGATGATGAAGACAGGATGGTCTATAAGCCCTCATGCACTCAGACCTGATGCAAGAACGCTGCACCAATCTACTGAGAGGTCTTGGTTGACAAGCAATATCAGTGGGCAGCAGAGCTGTATTCTGCCTCATCAGTGTTACCAGCTAGCAGCGCTGCTGATGACTTGCCATGCTGCAAGCTGCCATCAAGTCTACTGTTGTCGCTGCAGCTGTCTACTTATGTGGCATGGTGGACCGCCGACATCTTTGGAAGGCGCACCTTGTTCCTGCAAGCCGGCTTCCAAATGGCAGGTGCTCTGATAGTGGTTGCTGTCTCTCTCAAGTGCCTGGGGGAGCAAGGAGTCTGGATGGCTTGGTACATCCTGGCAATCATCTGTGTCTATGACATGTAAGTCTCAGTGTCACAGTGAATGTTACCACAGCTGAGCATTCAGTCGTGTGCTCAAACACAGTGATCAGTCCTTTTTGCAGTGCATGGTTTGCTGCGTAGCTTTGTAAAATGTCCTGTGCAAGGGATTGCCTCTGCTGCCTGACGTATGCAAGGGCTGGGATTTGTGGCGTGTTTTGTGCATACACTAGGGCTTCTGCCTGTCTGTTGTACAGAAAGAACGGCTTAGTCCATGCTGACGTTCATTGGTGCTTCACTTTCTGCCATGTTGTACATCAACATGTCTGCAGACTCACTGAATGGCTGCCCAGGCAATAGAAGTTGACTTCATTGAACACTAGCCACATCTGCAGTTACGTAACCACAGTCTCAGCGACTGACACCATGTGAAACGCCGTCCTTTTCAAGCAGGTACAAAGGAATGTGCACTAGAAACTGGGATTGGTCTACACGTATCTACAAGATGCTGTACTTGCTCTAATCGTACAGACTGCGACTGCTGTGGTGTCAAAGCATAGTCTAGAAATTATGTATACCTCCTGATGGTTTTGTGTGCATGATGGCAGGGCATATGCCTGGTCTTGGGGTCCTTTGGGGTGGTTGTACCCCACTGAGATCCAGACCCTGGAGACCCGCTCCTGTGGCTTGGCTGTAGCCTCCTTCTGTAACCTGTTGTTCAGCGCAGTCATTGCACAAACCTTCCTTACAATGCTGTGCAGCTTGCAGGTATGGTCCGAATGCTATGTACCATGCATGCATGTGTTCTGTGTTGCAATGCAAAAAGCGGATCAATGGGTGTTTACTAGAGTACTCATGCTCCAGACCTGCATCACGTTGAATGGCCTGCAGGCTCGCGATGCATCAAATTCTGTGTGACACTTTCTTTTGTAGTGCCTTGCAAATGTGGCAAATGCATGCTGTACAACAACGCAAGCATGGTGTTTTGGGTGCTGTAACACACTATGTCAAATATACAATGATATGCTGACAAGGACAAAAGTTTGCTGATCTGTGTATGTGTTTGGCAGGGACCTCACAGCTCAAAGCAAATGAACGAGTCAGCATGAGAGGCTGGCTGACTGATGGATGTTGTGCATTGCAGTGGGGCACATTCCTCTTCTTTGCATGCTGTGTGATCGTGGAGACAATTCTGGTGGCCCTGCTGTTTGTGGAGCCCAAAGCTGTTCCCATTGAGGATTGCCCCTTCCTGTTCAAGAAGCACTGGTTCTGGAAAAGGTGCTTGACTCACACTCACTCGCTCTGTCTCACCCACATGCTCATCCACTCACTCACCCAACCACCTGCTCACTGACTCACACTCACGCGCTCTCTCTCACCCATATGCTCGTCCACTCACTCACCCAATCACCTGCTCACTGACTCACCCAATTAGCCACTCACCCACTCACTCACTCACCCACCTGCTCACTGACTCACTCAATCATGCAATCAACCACTCACTTGCTCACCCACTCACCCAATCACTCAGTCACCCACCCACCCACCCTCTCATCATGTGGACGTGAATTGCTTGCTATTTGCCAGTTGTAATCCAGGTCAGCAGGACAAGGCTCTCATCATGCCCTTGAAACAGCTACTACAACATCCCATAGCCCATGTGGATTCTGAACCCGTGCAGGTACGCCAATCGTGGGCTGGGTTACCAGGAGAAAGCGGTGTTGATGAAGAAGATTGAGGATGCCAAGGCAAGAGGGGAAGCACCCCCTGACGAGCCGGGCATGCAGCAGATCTTAGCAGAACTGAAGAATGCCAGCGCTGTCTCTGAGCTCCCTACCAATGAGCATCTTGTTGGCCTGCCAGCAAAACAGTTATAGGCAATCACATCTGTTATGGAGCTCAATTCGTGCAACCCGATACGGTCACAGCGGCAATGTAACATGTTCTAAGGTGGCAGGCTGCTGAAGAGGGGGTCAACAACATTGGTTGATGAAGCTACCAGGCATGCAAGAAGCCATGCAGTGATGGTGAAGTTCAAGAGAGCATTATGGGCTGATTGAGTTGTACCAGCAGTCTAGCCAACAGGAGGCAATGCAGTTCATCTTTGTTCCGTAGAAACTTTCAAGACTCATGTCCAATCCTCTGTGATGTCAGCCTTCTGTACTGTTCAAGAATTTTACCATTTGGCTGCTTTTTACCTAGTCATGGTTAATTGTATATTAGCATGTGAGGAGATGTCATGCATATGCACATTTGGAGTTTGCTTTGTTATAACTGAGTTTTTACTGTCCCAAGGCGTTTCTGAGTTTAGATTTCCACTGTAGAATGGACGTTTCTGGGTTAAAATCGACGTTTTGGGATTGAAAAGAGCTGTAAACTTCGCATGCCTTCACCCGTCAAGAACATTGTCTGCAGTTGTAATACGCACTTGTCAGCATGGTTGATAAGCTAGATCATGATGTAATTGTCGTAAAGTAGAACCTGAAGGCAGTACCCACACTGCTTTGCTGAACCCAAAATTGCTGCATTGCCAAACCCTTGTATGCTGCCTTTATCATGATCTGTACAGTCGTTGACCAATATTGCTGCAATGTGATGTACATGTGCACTGCATACAACCTGGTCATTACAGTTTGTGGCCTGTTTGTACGTACTTCAATGTACAATGATTGGAGTCCATTGAATGTTGGTGTAGTGCTGTTTGCACTCCACAAACCTGCACTTGGCTAAGCGCCCAGCAGCATGATGTAGACATCTGACAATCTGCATGCAATGGCATTGTTGTGACTGATGTAAAGCAATGAAGGCATACAAACTTTGCTGCTCTCTGCTTATTATTTCTGATTCAATCATTCCCTGCTTTTGTGCAGACAGCTGTTTAAACTTCAAATTTGCTTCAGTTCCTTGTTTGGCTGTTCAGATTCATCCCATATAGTCTGTCCTACAGTGACAAACTGCGCATGTGCCATCGACTGACCCGTGGACACACAACTTTCTTCCAAAATCGTGGCTAAACAAGGCATTTGACAGCACAATCCCAAAACCCGTGTCCAGGCATTCTTGAAGCAGACCTCGTCTGATGTTCTGCTGGCAAAACAGCATGGTGGCCTGAATTATATGCCACTCTGTTACAACATGCAAAAAGCTTTGTTCGCATATATGTAGATCACATGCAATGCCTGGGGCGCCTCTAACAACTCAGATACATCATCCTGTGGCAACAGACTTGCAGAGAGAGCGAGATAGGTTTTAGTGCTCAAGGCAGTGTCTCAGCTTCAGTGCTTTTGGTGGAGCCCAACTCCTGTCTCAAAGATTCTGAGTATTGCCTCTGAACCATGACCAATGCACCCGCAGCACATGGCCCTTCTCACCGCTCATGTAACTATTGCATCAGGAGCTGGCCGCAAACCTAGCTGCAGCCTTACAACTGAAAGTATGGGTTAGGTGTTGTTGGCCCCAGAAGGGACAGCACCAGAATGCACTCTGCCCACTGAGCAGTCCATTGGGGGTTTTCTGTAGTATTTGTGACAGTATCACAAACTGCAGAATTCCATCTTCACCATATAGGCAGATTGTCCGGGGGATATGCATTTCACCCTGCACTACCAAGCACACCCCTCAGCTCAACTGCCCAAATTGAGTGTCCTGAACTCTACTTAGTCTCTGCCAATCTTACCATGTCAACCAGGTGCTCATGATGGCACAACAGTCATGCGCATCACAACACAAGCCATGCCTTCTTGCTTGACATCGACACTGCTTGAGTATGCATGAGGCGTAACGCATGTACAATCCCATCGATACAGCCAACTGGCTCAACTTGCAATTCAGTGTATCTGTCACCGATGCAAAGAAGAAAGCTTACATCCAGGTTATCCATTCCCTCCCATCCACCACCATCAATTGCTTCATTGGCTAGCCGATCTGCACTTTGGTTGGTATGCCTGCATTAGCAGCACACATGAAAGTTGCATGGTGGTTACAGGCAGAGGAGAACATGGATCTCACATGTACAAACACAGTGGAAACAGTACACTTGACGACTTGCATTTGTGGCATTCAGCATGTTGCAAAGATCAGGCGCAGCAGCGAGCAAGCTTGCCGTGAGGAGATGTACCAGACGCACTGATGTGTAGCATCCTTCACTACTGTACATGCACATTTGTATGCATAATGAACATGCAAACTATGCAAACAAATGTGCATCAAAGAGACCAATGCTGACGTCGACATCATTCATTCCTGTGCAGACAGAGTCTACACAATGTACCTGTAGATATGTTCAATCTGGAAATCATGAAAAATCAGCCTTTGCATCACAAGCATGGTCATACAGGTCTCGCAGGAGCTGTGACTTCCTCTGCCAGCGCCCTTGCACCTGCAAGCAGCACAATGCCTTTTGGCAACTTCCCTTGAAGTGCATGACATGCACTGAATGAAACCATGGCAAGGTATGCAGGCTGCTCTGGCTGTGAGTGTGTCAACTATTCCAAGAGGAAATGTGGGGCAAAGAACCACCTGCAGGCAATGTTTCAGGTGGCAGGATTGGGTGACTCAGCTAAGCTAAGCCAAGCCGATTTCTGCATGGTATGATACAAGGCACACATGCAGATCCTGATCCACAAGCAAGTAGTGCAAGATGCACATAGAGGCAGTGTAAGACTATGTCTATTCAGATCAATAACAAAGCAAACTGGATTCAGTTGTTGCAGGGTGGGCCACAGATTTTGTTGATCTCGGTACACACCTGCTTGACGACTAGGTTGGAGTCCCCTCTGACTTGGATGTTCCTCACGCCAGCATCATATGCAGCCTGCATTACAGTCAGCTTCAAGTTTGTAATGCTATGTGACAGAGGCACTCTTTCCAGCCAGCGCTGTACCAACATTGGAACAACATGATGATGAATGGAATTTCATGCGATGCCTGCAAAAACCTATCATTGTCTGCTGCATTTCTGAGGCAGAGATTGCAGGTCCAGCGTGTAAGCAAAAACACACCTCCAGGCCAAAGACGAGGGCAGAGTATTCCGCTTGGTTGCCTGTGGCATCGCCCAAATAGGTGGAAATGACCGCTATCTGCAACGGTGTGTCTGACTCACACAGGATACGATGTCGGGTCTGCAGGCGCAATTGCGAGCAACGACACCAAGGACACTGGAATAGAAATTTGAGCAGAGGGCGCTCGTACGCACCTGACTCCAAGTCTCATCGTACTCTTCCCACACATACAGAGCTGCTCCAGCACCAGCCTGCCTATCGCCACTGTAAAGATTAAGACGTGAGGCACCGTCAAATTCCTGCAAAAGACGAGAATGAGCTGCATGACTAGCCGGCTGCAGACGCTGGGTTTGTCGTTAAAGCTAGATCCTGTGGATACCAGTAAGTATAGACAGTCCCCGTAAAGGTCATCGCCATAGTAAGCCATGTAGGCCTCTGATACTGGCTAGGGTCAGAACCCGACACCCTTCCGCAAACTCCGCGATCCCGGATCCCGGATGCAATTCGGGCCCACAACAGGCTGCTACCTGAGAACACTAAGAAACGAAATCAACCGTGGTCCTAGCGCCCATCGGCACCGACAGTAGCAACGGAGAATAGAACAGTGCAGACAGATCAGTCATCGCCCACAGGAGCACTGCAAATCCTGCAGGGATTGCATAAATCCCTTGGCTGTGAGTAGGAAATGTGGACTAGACGTTGTGTTTCAGCAAGAAAGCTGTAAGGCTCAAGCGATGAGCAGTTGACGTCTGTATTCTGCATTGGAAGCAACGATATGCCGTGGACCGTCGCAAGGCTACAGCATTTGGACAGCAGCAGAATGGGCACTGAGGGCTTGCAAATGCATGTTCAAGAAGTGGATTGGCATCATCACAGGCTTTGATGTGGCCATATTCAGTTGGAGGAACTATGCATGTCACCTGTGAAATGTCTTGAAGCAGGTGCAATCTAGAGAGCTACCTGAATATTTAATGCATAAGGGCAAAGCTGGGCAAAAAAGGACAAAAGCCTTGGCAAGACTGCAGCAGATCTGTCTAGACAGGCTTGGAAAATACCCAATCAGGCAGTTGATGCCCAGAACCACGATCGAGCCTTGGAGAATCAATGCGCCTTACCAACTCCCACGTGCGTACTCAGTCTATCCTTGAATCTGCCTTGTCCTATTTACCAATTGCTGTCTACCAGACTGTACATGTCATGCCAACTACATGTCTGCAAGTGCCTGCTTGAGCCTGGTAACGCTACCAGTTATGCTGCCAGTTACGCCTAGTGATGCTGCCACCAGTGAACATAGCCTGTTTGTTTGTAAATTCTTGAATCATTTGCCAAAGCACCCATCACTATCTATCAACATATCTCTCATATGCTGGCTTAGAGACCATACAGTTCTTGACAAACACTTGACTCACAGAAAGATGAGTCATGTGCAAAAGTTTCTGGACAAACACCTGGTGTATCAGGGTGTACTGCCCTAAATTTGCACTACAAAACAAGATTGTCCATGAAATGCTCTGCCTAAAGGTGCCCCATCATCTGTATATCCATCTCCATCACCATATCATGTGATGATCTCTTCCATCTTTCACAACCAAGGTGCGCTGCTATCTCACCGCTGCCCATCTTCAAGGTGCGCTGCTATCTCACCGCTGCCCATCTTCATGTCACTAGCTTGAGCTTGTCACCTCATACAAACTTTCCATTTTAACTAACTTGCTTCTGCAGTCCTCTTTCCCGCAGGGCTCAAAGTCAGGGCACTATCTCAATGTGCCATATGCCGTCAATACGAGAGAAGCCAAAGTAGCGACGATGAGCAGTATGACCAACATCACCGGTCCACTCTGGTCATCATAGCGCACGTTTGCACGCCGCAGGATTTGAACAGTGCGCCTCTTGTACATGAAGAGGGCGTACATCATGAACAGGATTGCAATGGGAGAGATGATGACTCCAGCATACTGCAGGCAGACGCACACACACATTGTCTCTTGAAAAGCTTGTATCCCCAAAGTCCTTTCGCTGCAGGCAGCCTTGCACGCAGACACACCTCTCCTGAAAAGCTTCTACCCACAAAGTTGTGTTGTTTCAGCATGATGCAATCAGCCTTGCATGCAGACATAGTTGGAACGGGTCTTCTCACAAAAAGTCATCACAAATATTGTGGACTGCCTGTCTTGTGATGCACTGTCAGGCGCTGCACAGTGAAGTGTGCAGAGGTCACAAGAACAGGCTACAGCGTGGACTTGATGGTGCTGCAATGGCTGATGTGGCAAGTCATAACCAGAGGCTGCATAATGGTCATGCAGGAGCTGACAGACCCAGCAAGCCTTGGAAGCATGCAAGTGTGTACCATGCTGCCAAGCGCACCGGACAGATGGCAAAACAGTGGCGGGCCACAACGAACTGTTTGATAGGCAGTTGCAGACCACTGACAGGCAGATGCAGACCATTGAAAGGCAAGAAATGGATATTCCCCGGCAACTGACCTTGCTTGCTTTACAGGCAGTGTCGTTTGAAGCGCATGTAGTGCTGCTGCCTTCACTTGAGCCCCCCTTGGACCCCCCCACGCTTGACCCCCCCAAGAGTGACAGCCCAGTGAACATCAGCAGCACACTGATTTGCAGCCACTGCAGAAATGTTCTCTCATTAGCAAAGAAGACTTTAGGTTCAACCCTGGTGCGCACTAGTCCCCTTGCTCTTCGCTCTGCTTGCTCAGGGGAGATGGGCCTGTCCTGATCAGGCGTCTTGGGGTTTTGGAAGATTCCTGACCTAAGCAGAGCTGATTTGGGGCTGCACCCTGAGGGTGGGGAAGGGTCATAGGGACCCTGAGCTGAATTGGGGGAATTTGGCCTAGGGTCTGTACCAGCCTCAAGGTCTTTGGGCTGGGTCTGCTGCTTAGGAAACCCTAGGAAGCCAGTCACCATGGACAAAGTCCTGGTGCGAATTGGTGATTTGGCTGTTAGGGTTGATGGCATGTACTGAGGGCTGCTTTCATAGAAGGGCACCTGCTGCGCAAGCTCAGGGTATGCAGCTGCCTGACTAGGTTCTTGGCTTTTGCCACTCACACTGCGCTGAGGACGCTGTGCTCGCTGTGCTTCAAAGGAGGGCGCCAGATGTGATTGTGGAGCATTGCCCATGTCAATGATGTGGTCCCTATCGGCAGCATATGGTAGCTGCTGCTGATGCTGCTGTGGTAGCTGCTGAGGCAGCTGCTCATGGGCCTGCTGCCATGCTGCCTGCTGTTGTTGCTGCTGTCGCTGCTGCTGCTGCCTATCTGGAAGCTGACTGTGCATTGTCGCAAAGCCATCATACCTACCAGGCCGATAGTGCTCTTCCTGCTGAGCTTGCCTTTCAATAGGCAGATCTCCTTCCCACAACTTTTGCCTTGTGGGCAAGGCAGGGCCTGCTTGGACCATCTGCCCAGATGAGTTGTGTGTGTACAAGGGTGCTGTGAGAGCGTCTGATTCAAATACAGGCTGGACAGCCGGCAAATTAGGCGGCCTCCATGGCCCTCTGCTCTGTTGCTCTTCTTCTTTGTCTGGGGCGGGAATGCCCCTCGGCAATGGGCTGTATGGCAATGGCCCAGGGCCTTGCTGAAGGTCCTGACTAGGCAAGGCGTGCAGGCCAGATGGCAGTGCTGGGCTCACGATGGCAGAAGAGGAGGGATTGTAGGGCATTTGAGCAGCGCCCTGGAAGGGGGATGCCTGCTGGTAGGGCACCTGGGCAATGCGCAGCAAAGAAGAAGAGGCGTTTGGGAGTGAAGAGCTGGCCTGGCGCAGGGGCGGCTGGGAAAGGCCCTGCAGGGCACTGGAATGTTGACTAGGCAGTGGTGCAGAGGAGCCTTCTTTCAAAGGAGCTGTCTGTCCCCTTGGCAGTATGGAAGCAGGCATTGATTCTGCCTGTGCTGTTGCTGCCTGTTTAGGCTGCTGCACTGAGTCCTCAGGGTCTGTCTGAGGCAGCCCTGTATCAGACGCTGGACTGCTTGGTAGTTGCTGCTGAGGGGCTGTGCCAGCTTGCCCTGTCTTGGACAGGGGCCTGGGGCTGCTCCGTGCATCTGCCCTGCTCTGCTGCCCCAAGGCATCCAACCCCTGCCCTTGCTCCTGCACTAGCCCAGGCTGCTGACCCCTAATCCTTTGCTCGTCTTCACCCAGCATGACATCACTGTCAGGCTGACTCACACCTTCCTCTGAGCTTGCCTGTTCTGGCTTCTTGCGCCGGAAGAAGTGGTTGAAGCGCTGAGTCAGCTGCTTTGACTTGGGCTCTGGCTGCAGCAGGGCTGTTGCTCGCGAGCCCTCAGTGGTAGGGAACAGCCATGCTGCTGCATCCTGCACACCACATGTCTTGGCTGTTGACCTTCCCCATTCATACACACGCACATCATGTGAGCGGCTTTGCCTGGGATCAGAGGGGATCAGAGGGTGATTAAAATGGATCAGGCATTGCCACCAGAACTCAGACATACCCAGCAGTTTCTGGTACAGCAGGATAGACACGACGCCAGAAAAACAATGTCGAACGCTTTCAATGTGCAAGAAGAGTGTG
>JAABUO010003021.1_pt1 | contig 20208 bp, 29 predicted proteins | sample 5559291 | NCBI WGS metagenome assembly JAABUO01 (sample SAMN10711878, study PRJNA513372) | rock metagenome | isolation source: Antarctica rocks | place: Antarctica: Victoria Land, Finger Mt sud
CCTGGAGCTGAGTGATGCTGCCAGGCTTGTCCAAAGGTATTGACCCAGGCTTGCTTGCTTATGAATCAAGTCAGCTACAGCAGATGCGGGCTCCATGCAGCATGGGAGCTTGTGAGAAAGTTTTGGCTACCTCAGACAAGATTGTTGGTCTCATGAAGGCATGGATTGACAGCTTGCCATCACCTACCGTCGTTGCTGCATCACGTTCTTCAATTATGTTGCATGGCACTGGTGCTCTTGGTCTGACAGAAAGGGTGTCACATCCACAAGGCTCTCCAACACATATTCTCTGACATAGCCAGTGAACAGCAGTCCAACATGGCATAACAATTTTGTGTACGTGCCTCTATGCAGGGTTGCGCCATCCCCATTGCCTTCCAGGCCAGCATCTCAGACAGGTAGCTATGCCTGGTCAGAGGGCGGCAGCTCCAGCATGCATGAAGGCAGCAGCCAACAGTCCAGTGCTGCACCCTCCAATGCTGACTTCAGTCTCCACAGTCCAGGTCAGCATCTGCAACCTGCTCCACAAGTGCTCATGCTTTACGCATTGACACAAAGGCACGGTGTCAAAGTAGCATACTTACTGCTCTGCCTGACAGGCCAAGCATTGCATCACATGGTTGTATCACATAGCATCAGTGAGGGCAGGTGCTACAGCAGCAAAGCACGAGATTGCGTACCATCGTCTCTCACAAACTCACAAGCGTCACTGCTGCTGTGTGAGGGTCATCACCCTAGCAGCAGGCACAAATTGCCATCACATGCTTGACATCTGTTGCAACATGATGCGCTGTTATATTCAGCTTGCAAACTGCGGCTGCATTGCACATGCCAGCTGAATACGTGTCCTGTTTCGCTAGTTGCTGATTGGGAAGAATAACATGCAGGTCTAGATGGATTGCCATCTGTGCGTCCTGGCTTGCCTCCCTTGCAGCGATCAGCATCAGACGGCACCCAGCAGATATCTACCACACAAGGGCCCCCCTCAGACACCCACCCACAACCCATGGCCAGAAGTGCCAGCACCAGTGCTGGCACCAGTGCAAATGCCAGTATAGCAAGCACAGCTTCAGCGCACCACACACACGCACAGCCTGCAAGCCTGAGTTCGGGCATGGCAGATGCAGCGACTGCCACTCAGGAGCCCAGGATGCGACTAGGCTTGAGAGTGGAACAGAGGGTGACTGTCAAGCATCATGTGAAGGCTCTGCAGCAGCAGCTTGACAGGGCCGCAGGTGATATGCCAAACCTTGTCGGGCCCTAAAGGACAGATTTGATGCTTTGGTGCGGAATGGTCTGTCATTGGCAGCTGCAGCCGACAGGCAGCTCTTCTGGACTTCAGATCATGATTCCATGAACAAATGACTTGCAGCTGTCTAAGCATTCAACATGCATCCATGAGCCTGCACCCATATGCTTGCCAGTTAGAGCGTAGCAGCTTTGTATGGTATTGTGTGAGTTTGTGCATCTGAAAGGATTCCTGTTCTGGTCCAGGGGATTTGCAGGATGCCATGGAGGCCATTTATACTGAGAGGCATACTAAGCGGCAGCTGGCAGGGCAGCTGGCTGATCTGCAGGCCAGGGCATCTGAGTCAGGAGTTACACAGGCAGCTGCAAGAGAAGCTGATCTGGCGTCTTCTCTGGGACAGGTCAACCTGTAGACATGTTGTGCTGTATATGACGTGGTTGTGGGAGCCAACATGGCTTGTGGTCTGTGGACATGAAGCACATGATAATGGTGTGCCATGCTGTGCAAGCACATGGCAAGAAACTGCATATCGATGGCACCAAAGTGCATCATGCCTGATTGTAGTAGCGCTGTTGGGACTGGCAGAGTCTCTTACCCCTTGCTGATGCCAACCCTGAGATGCTTATGCCCTCATCATGTATTGTGCCCCCAGTATGAGATTGACTAGAGAAGGCACCTGCTGACAGTGTCCAGCAAGCTGACAGTGACTCGACCTGCAGGCACGTGACACATCAGCTCAGCTGCAGCAGGATCTAACCGAGGCCCAGGCAAGCATGACTGACCTTCAGTCACAGCTGTCAGACAGCAGAGCTTCACATGCTGTCACACAACAGCAGCTCTCCACCCATCAAAGCAGCATCACTAGTCTTCAGTCTCAACTGCAGCATGTCAGAGAAGAGCTGATGGCGTCGCAGCAGGCAGCTGCCGCAGCTGATGCTGCACGCCGGATGTCTGACACAACTGCTGCAGGCATCAGCCGGCAGCTCAGTCAGAGTCAGCAGTCTGTGTCAGATCTACAATTGCAGCTTGAGCAGGGCAGAGAACAACTCAGTCAGGCAAAAAGGGCGGCACTGGCTGCTGAGGCAGTGCACAGGGATTCTCAAGCCAGTGCTGCTTCAGAAGCTCAGAGGCAGCTGGACGCCAGTCAGCAGCAAGTGACAAGCCTGCGATCAGAGCTTGATGCCGTGAGAAAGGAAGTGGTGCAGGCACAAGAGGCTGCAGCAGCACAAGCTCAGCGGAATGAGCAGGAGCACATGCGGTCTGCAAGTGTGTCAAAGTCTGAAGTCAGAGACTCAGATCAGCCAACTGTGGCACCACCAATGGATGCACCCTCTGCCATGCAAGGTATGCAAGCAGTTGACCATGAACTGGATTTTGGCTTGGTTGCATTGTCTGGTTTCCAGAGCACAGCTTTTACAGCTGTTTCTAGACGTAACAAAGTCCTGATGTGCTTCAACGGGGGAGAGCAGCAAAGCTTGCTTGCATATACATGATGTCACACCACTGAGTGTAAACTCAAGTAACACCCGTAAGCGCATCAGACATTGTCAGGCCTTGTCACAATTGCCCTGGGCATTAAGCATGCATCAAGTGTTGAACTCCTTGATAAGGTTTGCAAGGACACTTCACACTTACGCGTTTTCTCCCTGACTTTCCCCTGCCTCACAATTCAGGTGAGGTAGGATCAAGGGATGCCACACCTTCAAGTCAAAGCCTGCAAGACTTGCAAGCACAGAAGGCAGCAGCAAGAGAGAAGGCGGCTGCTATGCATGAAGCGATGTCGGCCTTCAAAAGACAGGTGGCAGATGCCGAGGCCAAGTCTAGATCTGACCGAAAGGTCAGACCAATCAACAGTGCCTGCAGCTGTGAGCTTGACATGCTACCTCAGGCCTGCTGCCAGGAAACACAATATGTGCCTCAGCATTTTGAAGGCATTTGTTGGTCTTCTGTTCTGCAGTGTAGTGTTGCGCGTTGATGCAGTTGAGGCGGCTGTGGGCTCCTTTGGTTAAATCACAGCCCAGTCATTCAGAGAAACAGCTCTGCATCCGTCTTGCCTTCCAGTTACATGCTGTACAGTCCTGAATGGCCCAGTTTTGTCTAATCCATTGCCTGCTGATTCTCTGCCAGTTCCTGAGTACTGATCTCAACGTTGTGTGGCAGTGGATAGCTTCTGCTTTGCACATAACCCGCCAGCTCAGTTCACAAATCCCTAGACAGTGCTTCATGCCAGGTTTCATGTCTTATGCCCTGCTGGTACTCTTGCAGGTGCTAGCAAGAGAAGTCAAAGCTCTGCGCAAGCAGCTGGAAGTTGAGAAGCAGCAAGCAGCCACCAAGGAGGCTGAACATGCTGCCAGAGAGTCTGAGCAAGCTGCAGCTGCTAGTGAAGCTGAACCTGCAGCTGCGTCTTCTGTAGCAGCTGCAGCAGAAGCACAGCCTGCTGCCGCTGTGTCTGCTTCCGACAAGCACACGGCTGTGCCGACTGCTGCTCATGAGCCAACAGGAGCAGATGAACAAGCTGCTTCTGGCTCACTCGCTGCCACACCTGCTGCTTCAAGTTCTGCTGTTGAAGTAGCTTCCACTGCTGCGGTGCCATGCACACAGCTGTTACAGGAGGTGGCTGCCTTGAGACAACGGCTACATGACAGCAGCATTGAGGTTGTTGCTGGTAAACACCTGGCAATGGTGCATTTTCGCAAGTAGCAGCTGCTTGTCGCTCAAACATTCCAGTGTCTTGGAGTCATCGTCGTGATCAGTGGAACTTGCATGGCTCAGCCACGCTGTGTCTGACAGAAGTCACACAATGAGGTCGTCGTTTGCATAAGTATGCAGCTGAGGTGCCCTGCACTAGCATGAACTCAATGTGTTGCGTTCATATGGGCAGCTCAGCAGATGCTGTGGGGATCAAACTACCACCAGACCAAGAGATCAATCTTGACAGTAAGTACCAAAGTCAGACCATGAATTTGTTTTGCCTTGTCATGCTGCAGGTCAGACTGCTGCTGGGCATGAGCTGAAGCCTCAGGAAGCAATGGATATGCTGAGCACCTGTGATGGCAGACTACAGGCGCTCAGGGCTGAAGCCAATCTGCTAGGAGAGACTGCCTCCTCACAGATGCAGACCTCAGCAGAGGATCTGGAGCTTAGACAAGCATTCGCCAGCATACTGATCGAGTCAGGTGAGGCCTTTAAACTGTTCATCAGAAGCAATGTTGTCAACTGAGAGGACTTCTATAAGAGGGCCCTGCATGCCGCCGGTTGCACCTCACATCCTGTTGCAGCCTGTCATGTGATTAGGGGTGTGCAAATTGCTCATGTCACCGGACCCTTGTCATCAATTACCCAGCAATGTTACCAATTAACAAGTAACAATGTAGTTTACCATAAAACTAATACTGTCTGACTGCCATGCATGGCCAGCAAAGCACTGCTTTTGCTAAGGGAGATGCATCGGCCGAGTTGAATCAATGTTCTAGCAAAATCCCTACCTCAAATGAGGGATTTACCTGTTTCACCAGGTTTTACAGATTTGGAATGTGCCAAATTTTCCCAAAACCCTCGACAAAATCTTTTTGTGCCACCCATTCCCCCCAATTTTGGCTCACTTGGGCTTTATTTTGCCCACTTTCTGTGAAATGAAATAGATATTACTCAAATTACCTTATTTCACAACCCAACAATAAATGAGCAGTAATTGCAGTAACTTTTTCATTCAGCAATGATTGATGAAAGGTGATTTGCTCACCCCTACATGTGATGCATGCACACTCTTGCATTTACAGTGCCTGACTGGAGAGTCATGCATTGATCACCTGCATGACAGAAAGCTGCACAATGTACATGCCATACAGTACTGACTTAATATGTGTGCAACAGGTGCACTGCGACAGCAAATCAATGCCTTACTACGAGACAAGTATGAGGCAGAGGCACACAGCAGGAATGCCCAGACTCAGCAGACTGCTCCAGATGTGAAAGGCTTGTTTCGAAAGTTTACTCCAGGAATGCCATTCTTGGGTCCTCAGAGTAATGGTGCCAGCAACCATGCAGAGGAGGATGCTGCAAAGCCAGCTTTTGGTCAAGGCATTGGTGATCGCTTTGCTGGCTTTGGGGACAGGTTCAGCAAATCTTTCAGTAGGCCACAGCAGTGATTGCTTAGCCTGTGTAACATCAGGGTCTAGGTTGAAATTGCAATGGTCATAAATAGCCTCTCTAGATGCATAGATTGAACTCATTTGCTAGTACTTTGCCAGATTAAGAAAAATTTCAAAGGATCAGTATCTCACTACCGTCAGCAACATTGCTGAGGATGTGCACAGTTTTAGTTGCCTAAGGTATCTTTCATTTGCATAAGTTGCTGTTTGTGTCCAAGCCAGGCATCCTGAAGCTGGCTTGCACGCTGCTCACATGTCGCCTGCGTGCATCATGAAGTTCTGACTTAACACACTAAGCCATGTGATATTTTGCACCGAAGCCTGCAACTGGAGCTATGTGATCCAATGTGTAATGACAGCAACTAAGGAAGTCATGCATGGAGCAGAGCAGGCATTCTTTTGGTTGCTGTCTTACCTTGATGCTTTGAACCTGTCGGAGTGTCTTGGCTTCTAGATATTGCTGAACAGTGACACTTTCACTGAGGACTGGCGTGAGCTGCATGAGAGAGATTCCCCGTCAGAAGTGCAGACAGTCTACTGACGATGTGCAACAGCGCTTGGCACAATTCATAATGGTGACGATCTCACAAAAGCAAAACAACAGCATCAGAAGCACATGGTGCTTTAGTAACTCTGACCTCGATTGTAACCTGGCTGTCTGTGCCAAACTGAATTTTGTCTCCATTCTTGAGCTTTGATGGGACACCTGTGGCGCAACCTAGATGTCAGTGCAGTTTGCTGTCCCACCAACATTGCCTGGTGTGTAGGAGAGCCTCATGTGTGCTCAGCAGCCTGCTTTGTAAGACAATATACAGGGCTTTTACATGGCTCACCTCCTGCCACAAGTGCAATTCCGTTGAGCAAAGTGCCATTGGAGCTGCCTTTGTCTTGCAGCACCCAAGCCTGATTATCCCAGTATATCTCTGCATGTTTCTCAGACACAGCACTGTCCTTTATCCACACCTTGCTAGCTCGAGTTCTGCCCACTGTGAGTCTGTGCACTCCAGGCTTGCAGAAGTCTGTCCCAGCGCTCGGTCCTGCTGTGACGTTCAGCTTGAGCTCATCTGGGCTTACTAGGTCGTCATCTCCCTGGCAAAGTATGTAGCAGGCTTGACACAAGCTGAGGTGTCACCTGGACATCTTGATGTGATCAAAGACGAGTTGCAATACCTGATCGGAGGCAGAAGGCTCGTTTTCCTTGTCCATGACATAGAGCGGCCTTATCTCAAGCTAGCATTATGCGTCTGCTGCTCACGGTCGCGACGATGCGGTTCTCCAAACAGACAACTTGTCGAGCGACAAAGCTTGGCACAAGGTGCACAAGGGCAAACTCAACAGGATAACGGCTTCTGCAGTTCGAACAAACAGGTCTGACCGTTTCGCTTCTCAATGCTGCTGCTTGAGCCGACCACGGTAAGAATGTAAGCTGTGCGTAGGGCTGCGCAATCTGTTTCGGTCAAACTCAAGCAGCAGGCGATTCAAATTTGGTCAGCGAAGTTTGTGTTGGGTCGACTCGAATCTTGCTGTGGCCGTGAGCAGTATGAGTGACATCAAGACCTTCAGCAGAAAAGCACAGCGGCACAACAAGGCATGCTGTTTGCCTCCACCCTTGCCTGCTCCTCCACGCTCACCCGCATGGTCAGGCTAACTTCGCGTCTTCGTCAGCCTAAGCTGATTTTTACAAGCTTGCGCTGCAGGCATTGGAGCGGCAGCAAAACGTAAACGCGGTATTGGAAAGTTCAAATGACGATCAGCCCCAGACAACAGCAGGACAGGAGGTGGTCAGCAGGCAGGCAGAGGTCAGACCTGCCACCAAAGTGCTCAAAGAGAATGTGCCTCCTGCCAGGGAACATCCCAACAAACAAAAGAAGAATGTAGTTCAATACAGCAGGCGGCCAATTCCAACGGCCAAGCAGAAAGAGCAAGCTATGCAGACACAGCACCTGCAAGAAATGAAAGAATACTTTGCTGAGGTTGTGATCACCACTCCGTGTATTGTTCTCTGCACACTGCTGTTTTTTGCATGGCATGCACCATGCAGCTGAAGGAATGCAGACTTATTGACTTCACTAGTCTGCTACATCCCTGCAGTGAACATTCAGCCGCTGGGAAGCAGGTCTGCATTTGCACAAGCTACATACAGCTCAAATGAGCCCATTTCTCTGTTGCGCCCACCAAAGCAGCCTTGCCTTCATGCATCTCACATGCATGACTTGGCACCCAGGTAGATGACTTTCAGCTCGCTGAAGAAACGCCAGTCAAGGCCAAGTCAAACTCTAGATCCAGAACACCTGTTGCTGCTAGCCCTGAAGCGTCGGAGCCTCAAGCACGTCCTGCAAGAGGCGCTGCATCTGCTGAGCGGCGGACTGCAGAATGGGTCACAGCCCTGTCACCTGTTCTTGAGCATGATGAAAGTCAGAGCCCAGGTGTTGCATCAAAGACACGGGCAATGGAAGCCAGCCTAGCAGAGACAGGTGAGTGAGAGCAAGATGCTTGCTAATATCAGCCATGATTCCCTTGCCCTAGGCATGTATGAAGGCAGAAGTATCCACAGCAAGGTGGCAAGGGCACATGCTCCCCAGTTGCATGGTTCGTTGCGCTACATGTGCATGACCATCAGCTGTTATGATCTTCTTCAGCTGCTGCAAGATGGAGTACAGCAATTGTCCAAAACATTCTGAGTGTGCCCTAATCATCATGCTGCTTGAACAGGGTCAGGTGGCAGCACTGCTGGGCCACTGCCTCCTCCAGCACAGTCAAGCCCCCAGCATCAGAGATTAACCAGGCCAGAACGCAAGAGCTGCTATGGTCTGTCCAGGCGTGCGTCTTTGGTTGTAGCTCCTTGCCATAGCTTAGCAGGGATGACTCATGACGATGATGTCAATGCTAGGTATGAGTAACATGCTTCTGAAGAGCTGCTTTGGAGCTGTTTGTCTGACTATATGTTTGTCTGTGTGTCTGTCTTTCTTGCTGTCCGGCTTTCATTGCGGCTGAGCTCTTCACATACATGCGCAACAACAGGGTCCCGGTTCTGCTGCTCAAAGGGCTCTGATTGGCATGATGCCGCTGCATTGCCCTGAACCACACTGCACTTGTTTTGCCTGCTGCTGCATTCACGACCCCAGCATGGCTACATTCAAGAGTCACAAAGCTACATTCATATCAGATGATAATGAGAGCTGGGTGAAGGACAGCTTGTTGGTGCAGGAAGCAAAGCTTGGCGCCGTCACTGATGAGCCGTCTCAGCAGCCGCTTCAGCATTGGCAATCGTCTAGCTTGCCTTTCGACCAACTGGGGCGTGCCAGACGCCCTGCAGAGGCTGGGCCTGGTAGACCCCTCTGCCCCTATTCACCCGGCTCGACCCCACTGCCAACCCCAGCAGTCACCCATTGCTGAACAGGCCTCTGAGGAACTTGAACAGGCAGTTGAGGCAAGCACTGTCAAGAGTGCAGAATCACATGATGCAGCTGAGCAAGCGGCGGCAGGAGCAGCTGAGATGGCAGCTGGCATAGCTGAGGAAGGATCCGACACAGCTGCACAAGCAGTTGCTGCAGCTGTGGCAGATCATGACACAGCAGGGCGAGCAGATGATGCACGTGAGCAGGAACCTGTCTCATCAGAGCAGCTGCCACTGTTCAAGCTGCGCTGCTCTCGTGAAGATGCTGCCAAACAAGATGCAGCTTCACCTGGCCCAGCTCAGCTTACACCATCTAGCAGTCAGAGACCTCAGAAGGAGAACCAGCAACCAGATGGGCACAGATCCTCATTGGGCTCCAAGAAATGTAAACAGCAGCTTCGCTCACCTGCAATGCCGAGCCAGGATGTCAGGAGCATCTTGCCTGCACTTCAACAGTCGTCAGCATCAGATCTGCTGGCACCGCAACAAGACGCACCACAGCTGGTTGTTCCTGATACACCAGATGCCAGTCAGCAGGCAGCATCTGACTTCTGTTCAAGGGCAGCGACTGCTGCCAATGAAGGGCCCATAGCTACAGGCATGATGTGTGGCATAGAGGATGTTGCAGCAGAAGCTGTTGCACAAGCTGCTGCTGCAGGTGCCATTGAAGCTGATGTGGCTGCTGTGAGTGGCCAGCTATCACAGCTGGAGCTGACGCCGTTGAAGCAGCTGCTGAAGCTGTGCGGACAAGATGTGAGTATTGCTTTGGCGTCAAGCACCTGTCTTGATGCTGAGCAGCTGCCGAACCTTTGTATGTATTAGCTGTGAGTGCTGCGCTGTGCTTGTCAGCATCTGTCCCATGTCACAATTTACTACCTTTACGCTAATGTATTATTTTGAACCTGTTTTTGCAATCCTTGCTGTTGTGTGGAGATTTGTTGGACATTGCATGCATGTGCTGCGATTAGTCAGCTGCAAGGATGCCATCAGATGATGCAAGCTCGCAGATCTGCAAGCACCCACATAATTTCAGGCTGTGGACAGCAGATGTTACTACTTGCAACAAGCAAGCTTAGGTCACACAGCACTGCTCAGCTGCAGCTCACACAAGAACATCTACATCCAATCATCAGATTGTGCCATTGAATGATGATCTCACATGATGTAATTGTTGGTGTGGGATTCTGGCAGGTGGATGTAGCAAAGTTACCTAGCATGGAGGAGCTGATAGGGCAGTTTGCCAGTCTAGCCCACATCAAGAAGATTGGGGAGGGCACTTTTGGGGAAGCCTTCAAAGCTGATCAGGTACAGCCCTCCCCCCATGTGCCCCTCTTCCTGTTGCTCACCACCATGCCCTGCTACCCTCAACCCACCTGGCCTTTAGGTAAGTCTGCACTGGTGTTCAAAGCAGCTGAAAGGCTGATACTTACCAGTATCTCTGTTCAGTGTCTTTGAGTCACACTGAAGAATATATTCTGCAGCTTGCACTTCTCAGGCAGGTAAATTTGACAGAGATTTCATACTATTGTGGTCACACATGGTAGCACAGCTCAGCAACTCTGACCCGTACACACTGTCGTCGTCAAATTCAGCATACCTTCTCACAGATCTCAAGGACATGAAGCATTTAGTGATGACTTTTTGCTCTTTTCAATCCCAAAACGTCTGTTTTAGTTCAGAAACGTTATCCCTACACTAGAAATCTAAACTCAGAAACGCCTGGGGGCAGTAAAAACGCGTTTCAACATTGGGGAGATGTTTTAGGTCAATTACACGTTGATGCTAGAGGCTGTCTAAGAACTTTGAGACATGCAGACCGTGTTGTGCGGTTGTTGTGGGAATCATTGTAATGACCGCGACAGGCAGCCCATGTTTCCCTTGCAGGTGGTTTTCAAGATTGTGCCTCTGGAGGGGAACTTGCTGGTGAATGGGGAGACTCAGAAGCGCAGTGAGGAGATCCTGGCTGAGGTCGCCATTGCTCTCACACTCTCCAGACTCAGAGAGTGCACCAGTGAGTCTCCCAAATGCTTGGGACACCTAAACCCTGGTGTATGATACTGGTTCAGCCCCTGTGGTCGTCCACACATTCAACTTGCCAACATTCAAGATGGCTTATAAGTACATGGCCCTGGCACAAGCCTTAATGGTTTTGGGAAAGTCTAAACCATGAAATGTGGCTACAGCCTCAACTCTAAGCATTGAGGCAATGACTGATGTCAGCATTTCTGGCCTCTGCTGCAAAGTCATGAGCTTCCTTTGCACAGATATCCTGCTACTCATCAGCACTTAGTAAGCAACCTTGCATTTCGCAATCTTATTGTGGCAATTTGACCATTGTGACTCGCACTATTGCAGGTGGCCCTGAGCAGTCACAGAGCGACAACATCACCGAGGGTTTTGTGCAGACCCACGGCCTGGGTATCTGCCGCGGCCGTTATGCAAAAACCCTGATCAAGGAGTGGCACAGATGGGATCATCTGCATGAGTCAGAGAATGACGCTGTGGATGGCTTCCATGGGGATCAACTGTATGTTGTGTTTGTGTTTGCTGATGGTGGGGCTGATTTGGAGCGCTTTGAGCTGAGAAGCTTTGAGGAGGCTCAGAGCATCCTGCTGCAGGTACGGGCAAGGGCCAACAGCAAGCCTGCATGCATACAAGAGGAGCTTGGGCACACCTCAAGCTTCTCTTCATTTGTGTTGCCTGATGACATCGTCTTTCTTTTCCTTCTCCAACAACAAGCTTGCATGCATACGTTTGACTGCCTGTCAAGAGAGACATTCAGTGCATTGGGCAATGGTAAACCCTCACACTTTTGGAGAGAAAGCACCGAGAGCCTGCACCTGCGTGTATACCCAAAGTATGCATTTCCTTGTTCTTCATTCTCCCCTTTGAGCCCCCAAGTAGCATGCTCCTGACCCTGCACGTCACTGGTCACTGCTTGTGCTGCCATCATGTGAGCAGCGCATCTTGAAAGGACGGCAGCTTGTGCATTGGGGCCTGAACCAGCAGAAGCTTCTCTCACCCTTGAATGGCAGCTGCACCATCTAACTGACTGCATCACCTGTGCATCATATACATGCGTGGTGGATGCATGCAGACGGCGTTGAGCCTGGCAGTTGCTGAGGAGGCGTGTGAGTTTGAGCACCGCGATCTGCATTGGGGCAACCTGCTGGTACGCAGGGACAGCATCAAGACCACTTCCTGTAGGCTCAGGTCTGTCTCTCAGCTCCTCACTGCTTCTGAGAGTTTGTGTCTGTGTCTGTGCGTTTTATGTGCAAGCTTGAGAGGTTTGAGGTTGCCAAGAAACAGCCAGAATGTTTGCTGATCGATGCCTGTCTGATCTGCCCAAGTGTGCATTGACTGTCTGTCCGTCTCTGCTTGCCTGGTCACAACAACTGTATGTCTCTGCGCAAGAAACGTGCCCCTGAGTCAGACGGACACTCACTCCTTGCTCAGGCCAGCGTTTGTGTGTCACAAATCTACAATCGTGCAACGATGCTAAGAGTACACACACAAACACACACATGGCTGTTATGCAATTCCCCCTGCATGAACATACCCATGACAGTCATGCAGGGGTCATGACATAGAGGCATCCACCAGTGGCGTGACAGTCACTCTCATTGACTTCACTCTGTCTCGCCTCACAGCCCTCACAGGTGACGTCGCCTTCTGTGACTTGGCTGCTGACCCGGAACTCTTCACGGGACCCAAGGGTGACGTTCAGGTGCATTTCTGGACCCGGCTCACCATGCCATTGTACCAGGCCATGCTGATCTGCGTGTCAAGTTGCAGACATTCATGCATTCTTTCATGCGCTCCTTTACTCATGTAGTAAGCCCGTGTCGTCAGGTATAAACAGCCCTGAGTAGCTGTTTGTGTGAGATCCTGTTTAGGCAGTCATCGCAGCAGCAGTAACCTGTGCCGATGTGGTATAAATCAGACTGGGCAAGTTCTCGCCAACCTCTGCAAGTATGACGGTGTTCGGCTAGTTGTCTCTGGTGGTCTGTTCTCTCATTATGTCTGATGACTGCAATGCATGAATACAATGATGCCTTCTACCACAAAGCTGGTAAAGCTATGCGGTGACTTGCTGCTGACTGACATTGATTGGCAATTCTAACCATGACTACCATTCTTTCTGGTAGCATTTCCAAGTCTGATTGGCTCACTGTTGAACCTCGGTGAATGTGTAACAGGCAACATCAGACACAACTGTTCGGCAGCAAGACCCAGCATCATTGCAGTTCCATATGACTGCACATACTGTGTAGCGAGGGGGATGCAGCATGCACAGTTGCAACTTGCAATAAAGCCCTGTCTGATTCCCACAATGTGCAGACTGGTACCATTTCCAGGGTGCTCATCAATAAGAGGCAGACTGGGTCTTGTTTAGGACAGCAACAAAGCGCTGTGGATTGGCAATAGCATGCAGATACCGGCAGCGATACACATAGGGCCAAGCTTAGACTCACAAAGCTGCATCAGGGACAAAGCTCAGCGTACCAACTCCCTCTGCATGACACCCAATTTTCTTTCAAAACCACTCGACAGCTTCTTTCACGGTGCAACAGCACACCCAAAGTTTGAGGGTGACACAGACAAGCCCGATATCCCCCACCCTCGGGCTTTTCCCCAATCAATGCCGATAGGTGTAGTCTTTTCATCTCTTTTTTGTTCTTTGAGGGTGACCAGGTGTGTATGCTGCAGGCCGACACATACAGGCGTATGAAGAAGGCTACCAGGAACAGGTGGCAGGGCCACTGCCCGACCACAAACTGCCTCTGGATGCATTACCTTGCCGATGTCATCCTTAATCTAAAACAGTTTCCCATGACAGCCAAGCAGAAGAAAGGCTTGAGGGATTTCAGGTTGGATAATGCTTGTATTGATCAAGTGATGGTTGCTGTTCCTTGCCAGTTTGAGGGTAATGCTTGTAGCATGCAAGAGGCCCGTGGTCTGATGCTTTCTGCAATTTGCATGCGTCCATGGAGTGCCTGCGTGAGTCGGTGCACTTGCTGCCGTTCTCTTCCTGGTGCATTCAAGCATGTGCTGCGGACTAGGTGATCCATACCCTTGCTGTCCCTAGTATTGCAGGGATGGTTTGACATATGTCATGCCTGCTTTGCAATTGGTGTGTTGCAACCTGACATAACTGTCAAAATGATGCAGATCTGGTCCAGAAACATCAACTGACATGAGACTGCATGGATTTGACCTAGGCTTTTGCAATGTCCTGCTCAAGCCATTCCTTGCCTGCAAGATAGTCTAGAAACTGCTAGTGCAGTTCACATCTAAGTTGCTGTCCTGCATGAAAGCCGGGATCTTCATTGCAATAAATGACTTTCAAAACATGCTACGCCTGTATCACAAGCTGAGTGCTGAGCAGGAAGCGAGCCTTGGGGTACAGCAACTCTACAGAGCTGGTGTGGGATGAAATGTTCACAGGCTGCTGGCTGGCAGGCCCTTCAAACTAGCCAGCCTGATTTGACTGATTAGAGGACAGGCTTCTGCCAATCACCCTCACATTGTAAGCGAGCGACCCTCATAACTGTCTTAGCCCGGCGGCACAGTGCTGCACATGTGCGGAGGCTGTAGCAATAACAGAATGCTGTATTGATAATCTTCTCAGAGGGATACGGCTGTCAAGAGAATTTCGAGTGTATTCACTAATGTCACGCTTCTGGCAGTCAAGCATACCATTGTGTGCACCAATGGATTGCCCTTTGGTGCTATAGATACAGGCCTCCGCCTGCCAGATACAATAATTGCAGTGCCATTTCCAAGCCTGCCATTAGGAACAGTCACTGTATATTATGTCAGATTTGTGTAGTCGACAGGCATCTGAGTCATACCTGGATAATGTGCCATGACTGATGTGCCACAAGTAGTCTGGCCGGTCTTTAAGTATGTGCTGGTTCCTGTTGTGAGAACATGTTCCAGCCTTTCTGTGTACCATACCATATGAGTCGTACAGCTGTCATCGGACCTGCAGGATGACTGTACCAGCGACCCATAAGTTGCAGCAAGCCCTCTACCAGTGATTCTGCTGACCAGTGCTGTTGGCAGTACTACTGTTACAACCAGTAAGGTTGATTAGCATTGTATCAGTTGTGGTATAGCTTGCTTTCCAGCAGGCAACCTCTAAGCTCACAAGCGCTATAACACCTAGTACAGGTCTGTCTGAACACATAGCAACCTGACTAAACATGATCATCATACATACAGTAACTGCCGCAGCCGGCTGTAGCTGCAGCATGCCACAGACTGTATGGCATAAGCTTAGTACCTCAAGATCATGCATTTTATGATCGCTGGATTTGCGTGCACTAGGTCACAACACAAAGTTGCACCTCAACATAATTTGCTGCCTTACGTAAGTGCATCACTGTTTAGTCATGCCTCAACACGTATTATTCACCTGATCTCTTCTGAAGCCAGTTCTGAAGCTAGTCTACCGCATTGCGATCGGACCCATATCCCTTGCGCAGCTGCTGTTTTGACTGCTGTCGAGTTTGAACTCACCACATGGTGTCAGTCAAGCTGGCGCTGGCGTGCGGAACTGCGGTCCTGAGCTTTACTGCCGCTTATGTTTTTGCAACTTATCTTCAGAAGCCTCGCACCGTATTGACCGATCGGAGAAACTTTGAGTTATCCAGACTGGGCAATGAATCGAGGTCGGATTACAATTGTGCTACCCGTGTAGTCGTTAGAGCCTCTTGATACTTTGATCGATGCCCGCTGGTCAGGCAGACAAGGCGCCCAGAGTGCCGGCAGTGCTGCTCCGTGACACATGCAACATGGTCTCGTAATGTGCTGCGATAGTTGCGTGCAGATACAGCATCCTCGTAACTACAGAGGAGACTGGTGGTGAGTTTATCATTGTGGGAGGCTTTGTTAGGCCAGGCACACCAGGTCAGCAACTGTGCCATCATTGAACATGGTACACGGCAGTAGCTCAACTCCCTCTGTTACATGAAGTGTGCAATCTTGGAGGTTGCTGTTTGAGCTGAGTTTGTGATCTGAGTTGATATGTGAGTAAAAGTCATGATAGTTGAAGCATTTCCACTTCCATCAGCGCATTGTACGCAAAAGCTGTTGATCTGCTGATCACATGCAGCCTCATGGTTGTGCGTAAGCTTAGCTTGATGCTCTCAACATGATGCCTGTTCTGCTTGTGCAGGGTTTTATCCTGGCAAGAGCGCTTCCCCTCCCTTGCATTCTCATGACTTTCAAGAGGAATGCTTCACTGTGAACGCCGGCAGGTACTACCATTCGTATGGTTTGCAGACAATTGCATGTGTCCAACTGTTGGACTCCAACAGCTGCAAAGGCCCACCATCAATGCTACAAGCCTAAAACAAATGTTCTGCCATGTATCTTTGGCCTTCTGCTTAGCTTCTTGATTTTACATCATCAGTTCTCACCAATTTCACTGCTAGGGCATCTACAGCCAATGGGTGGTGATCAAGTCAACCGTGTCAGCTGCTAGAAACAGCCCACGACGTGTCTCCCTGACATGTGCTGGGCCTTGCAGTCATGCATGTGTCAAGCTCTCATGGGTGCAAACTGGTGGCAGCTTGCGCAGCTGTGTCACAGCCATATGAGGCAACATGACATGTACTTGCAGCATGGGATATCTGCTGGGATATGATGGGGTAGAGAGAGTTGTTCAGGCAGGCAATAAAGCTCCATTGTGCTTACCATCAAGTAAGTGCCTGACTTTTCCAAATAGCTTTGGATGTCTTGTGTTGCATGCAACCAAACACCGGATTTAAGATGTCGTTAATCAGCTGGGCTATCAGGGAAAGCAGCGTGAACATGCAACTGATAGCTGCCCGATTCATAGAACTGCCAACTCCACATTTGGTAATGTCCAAAGATGCATCCCTGCTGCTGTTGAACCTGTGCTTAGACATACATCTTTCTCGTTTCTGACATGATATTTGAAGTGCTCATATGCTGTCAACCTAAAGGACTCTCAACGCATGCAGTCTGCATGACAGTCGATGCTTAAAGCATGACTGACATGTTGTGTCTTTGGATGTATGATGGGTAAAACGTCTGCATCGAACTTTCTCATCTATGTCCACTGTAATTGCCTTTGCAGGGGTGCCTCATACTTTTTGGAGTGCTGACAACCAGACCAGCCTTCACATAGAATGCAAGATCATCCCAGCAAGCAACTCTGAACAATTCTATCAGACATATGCTGGCTTGGGGTATGACGCAGGCACGCTGGCTCACATCAACCCTCTGCAGATATTAGTGACCTTTGTTGGTGGTCATGTCACCCTGACAGAGGTGCCAAAACCACTCTGGCTGGTCATCAAATATTTGCTGGTCCCTATTCTGAGAACTCTCAACGTCTTCCAGCCTTTCTACCCTGAGTACACTGGTTGAGGATGACACCAGATTGGCACTTGAATGGCTCCATGTGGACGAGCTGGTCTACAGAAAGCTGATGCAACCCTGGCAACATGAGATGAACTGCATGAAGGTCAGTCAGATTAGCGCGAGTGCACTGGCTAACAGGTGTGATTTGATCAGGAGCATGTAAGCAACAGCAATCCTTGAAGAAGCTGAGGCATGTGCCAGCAGCTTGATGCTTAGCATGTCTTGTGCAGACATGCGTCATTGGCAAGCTAGAGCTAATTCAGTTGACTTCCAGCTTCTTTCCAAGTTGGTTGCTGGAGCTGGCTATAGCTATCAATGCAATCATCTGACACATTCGCACAACCTGTTTGTGCACAACATGATGTCAGTGATGCCTTGTCAAGAAACAAGATGTATGGCCCATGCTTCAGAGCCTTAAGGCTTGCATATAGGCTGTGAGTCCACTGTAATTACAATTAATGCCTTTGGTGTCAGACAAACTTTGCACAGTGCATGGGAACCATGCATGCATGCCAGACAACTGCAGGTTCCTGCTGCTGGCGCCAGCCAGCTTGTATTGATCAGGAGCTGGTCATGACTGTACAATGTATGTTCAGGACCTGCACACCCAAGTTTATAACCTGCTCACCGATGTCATGTCATGGACCCTCCCCTGGGCTCTGTTTCCTGCTGCTTACTGCTCATGGCCGGCGGACCTGTCAGCTTAAAGTTCACAGCTCAGCCAGAAGCACGGCCGGACACAGATACCTATCTTGATAATTCCACAATTGCATCACGAGCACTTCATTGCACCCTCAGACGTGTTTCACGAGCTCCTGCTCAAACACGATACCTCGGGATTGCGCTTCAGAGTTTGTTTTGTACCGGCGTCATGTCATGTCATATTCAGCCCGAAAGTCATGCATTTGAACCATGATTCTTTGTGTGACACATTGTGACGTAAATTGTTGTAGATTTTGCACGTGCCGACACCGGCACGTGCGGTCTCGGTACTCACGATACAGCGCTCGTGCAGCCTCGTGCGGGACTGACCTAAACGCATCGCATCACATAGACGGCAACAGTGGCAAAGCCGTCCCAAGCAGCAGACTTTTCGGGTGTCAACAGAAGACTTTCTGCAGGTAGCATCATGGTATCGCATGGTGTGCCTGCGGAGTATCTAGAATACATGCAGTTCGATCAAGCACCAGCATATGTCTTGCATCGTCTGTGAGTTCGCGATGCGCACATGCCACAAACATCCATGAAAGTTTCTCGCATCATAAACACAGCCGTCTGCACTTGCCTTCGGGCACTCGCTTTTAGCAGCACGGTGGTCAACTGTCAAGTCTACATGCTGATCAGCTAGTATTCACGAGGAAACGTGTTTGTTGTCTGTTGATCGCTATAGATCAACGATCGCTGTATTTGTTTGCATTTTGCGGACGCTCACAGTGTGGAGTGCCATGAAAGTCCGATGGCGCCGGCGTCCCGACATTGTTTGCCGACGCTGCAAATTTGTCGTACAGGTCAGACGCGTTTGCCATGGCGACATCTAGGTCGTCGAGCGCAGAGCCTGCTGCATTCAGCGTCATCGTGTCTGATGTCACAACATCTCCAGTAGACGATCGAGGTGCGTGCATAAGTCAAGCTGATACACATGCACAGCTGAACGCAGAAATTGTAGCTGGCTGCTCTTTCTGCTGTGCACTAACACGCCTTGCAGCCACTTGTTGATGTTAATACGCATCATTGCTTGCGTCACCACACTAGTAGCACTAGTAGAATGACTGTGAGCGTCTGCCATCAAGATGGCGTGCCTGTGCAGGCATGCACCGCGCAAACAGCACCACCCCTTTCAATCAGGGAGGCTCAGGCCTAGGCAAAGAATCACCTGAGAAAGCAGGGAGCTGGCACTCAGATGAGCATGAGCTTGACGACCCCAAAGCTAAAGATAATGTGGCAGGTGAAGATGCGCTGACATGAAATTGAACAGTGTCATTGTAGCTTTTGTATGCAGTTGGTGAGCACCCGGTGCCACATGCACGTGTCAATTAGGTAATCAGTAAGGGAACATTAACGCTCAGGCGAGCTCTCAGACTCTTATACGCGAGTGTGCATTATACAGCCGCATAGAGCCTGCTTTGCTGGCAGCGTCAACATGTCAGCCTGCACTGCAGACAAGGCCTCAAGTCTTCTCAGTAATGAACTTATTGCATTGAAGTCAGCACAAGCCTTTTGCTGCTGCAGTAATCGTGAGTTGTTACAGCCATGCTTGCACAATGTCGTGACACTACAGGGTGAGGACATGTAAAGCACAACCCACCAGGCGTTGCAGTCCGACTAGCAAAAAAAAGAACACAAATAGATGCAATAGATGCACAAAGTCCCCAAGGCAAGGGCAGTTTCACAACCTCGGGTCCTGACCTGGAAACGCTGTCATAATGGCTCCAGTCCCAATGGCCAAGTAGCACAAACCCCTCTTGCACTTTTGTCCTGATGCCCACTTGCTTTGCTTAGCGCAGTGGGACATGTCATGCAGTGCTGAGTCAGGTCTGCTCAGTCCAGCAGTATTGAGAGATGACATCTGCAGACTTCTCTCTCTTATGTTGACCACCTTCACCTGACAACATGGGCGTGCAATGCAGTGGTGGGACAGTCCCACAGTGGGCGAGGGGAAGGGTCCAGTCTGTCTCAGCTCCTCAAGGCATTCCTCACAGAGGGGCATACTGCCTGGGACTCCTTCCTGAGCAATGCCTCATCCTCAGTAAGCCCACAACAGCAACAGCTGTTACAGTTCTGCCTTTGAGGTGTTGCAGCCTTGAGTTACTATGGTCTGTCGGTCATACTGCGTATGCTGATCCTCTGTAAGCCCACATCAGCAACAGCTGTTACAGTTCTGCCTGAAAGCGTGTATAAGTCACGCTGGTGTTTTCTCAGAACTGGCTGCTTGTCAAAAATTCATTGTCTGCCTTTGAGGTGTCACAGCCTTGAGTTACTATGGTCTGTTGGTTATACTACGTATGCTGACACAC
>JAABUO010003023.1_pt1 | contig 20207 bp, 21 predicted proteins | sample 5559291 | NCBI WGS metagenome assembly JAABUO01 (sample SAMN10711878, study PRJNA513372) | rock metagenome | isolation source: Antarctica rocks | place: Antarctica: Victoria Land, Finger Mt sud
GTCAAGAGCAGCAATAGCACCACTGTTCGGCAATAGCATCACAACAGCATTCAGCCGCACTTAGCAGCAGCAGTCAGCAAAATCCAGCAGCAACATTCAACAACTGTCAGTAGCAGCATACAGCAACGCGCAGCAGCAGCAGCATCAGCAGCAACAAAATTCAGCAACAACACCAGCAGAGCAGCAATCAACAGGACAGCAGCACCATCACTTTTCAGTTGTTAACAGCCCGCAGCATCAGCTTACCAATAACAATCAACAGCAGCAGCAGCAACGACACTCAACAACACCCTGCAGCAACAGCTTTCAGAAACATTCAGCAGCAGCAACCCAACAGCAGCAGCATTCAGCAGCAGCAGCATTCAGCAGCAGCAGCATTCAGCAGCAGCAACATTCAACCGAATCGTTCAGCAGCAACATTCAGTGACAGCAACACATTTAGCAGCAGCAGCACCACCTTCAGCAACAATTAAGAGCATGAGCACCCACTGCAACACCCTGCAGCAACAGCGTACAGGCACACGCTGCAGCAGCAACAGCAACATCAGCAACAATACAAGCAGCAACTTTTGGCAGCAACACCAGCAGAGCAGCAATCATGATCAGCAGCGCTACCACAACACTTTTTGCTGCAGCGCAATGACTTGATTCTTCTTTACAACATATCATGCACATAAAACATTCTCCTGAAGGGTCGTCCCATCATGTTTGGACGACCCTTTAGCGGCCGTGTTGCCCGTGGGTCCCACGTTCCCCATGATAAACTCGCGAAACCTGCGACAACCCTGCAGGGTTCGCCCTCTGCTTACTCAACCCCCGTGTCCAATGCCATGAGTGCACACCAGTGTGCTGATAACACGTTAACTGAAGTTCACAGGCACGGCGGGTGCTAAAGTGTGCTGATAACGCGTGAACCTGAGATACAAAGGAGATGGCTCTGCTAGTGAGCATCCACTTCGCGCCGAAGTATCTCCCAGAGGTACGACACCCGACTACTTGATCTGTGGCAACAGACGTCTGTGGCAAGGCGATGTGTCGGTTGGCGCGCAGTCGACATGTCTTGAGCATCTCGGGGTGCAGGTGAGTTTGACGTTCGGACTTTGTCATATATCAAATGCTGCATTCAGCTCCGCTTGATCTTCACTTACAGGCGTGTACGGCGTATTATCACTAGAAAAGTCCGCAATTGTATGAGAAACAACCGTTCAGCTCATGGACGGGAATAGACTAACTTTGAAGCACTGTATTGCTGAGAAATTCGTTTCATCTGTGTTTTGACGACTGGCTTTTGGCTGACTTTTGACTGTGTGACGGGCGACATTTGTGTGTGCGTGTTACGGCGGAGATTTAACTGTGATTCCGTGATATGACTGGGGACCGCCCAGCTGGCTGAGAGTATATGACAAACTGGCATGCTACTGACCTTTTGACTGACCTATGTATGACTACTTGTATGAGTTCCGACGGGCTATTGGGTGTCTCCTGTCCAGGTCTGGGAATGGCTGGGCTTTCGACGGATTTGTCTACGACTTTGTCTTATGCCTGACTTGACGTGAGGCCGGCAGCTTTTGGCAGTAGAAGCTGCCGAATGCGTGAACTGCCTGCTGCGATCAACACAGCTTGCAAGTCGACGTCCAGCGCTCTGCTCCTTGTAAACTCATGTATACCATCAATACCGGTTGCTGTCGCGTAACAACATGGTCAGCCAGCCTGGGCATCACGTTGTCAGGTTTGATGAACGAGGATCAGGACACAGGTCTGAATGACCTGAATGCGTACCAAATCATGTCGCAAAGCAGGCTTCGACGTGAGGCGCTCGTATGCCTGCAGGCGCGTTTGTGCCCCAGAACCCCAGTGTGTTGCTGCAGATGCCAGAGCTAGAGTGGCAGGAAGTACTGGGGCAGGCACAATGTTGACAGACCTGCTCCAGCTTAGCCAGCACAGGCCAGGTGGGTGTTAGCCTAGTCAGACATGCTGGAGAAAGACCCAGCATAACGGACCTGTGAGCCACAAATCGAGTTGTTTAGCCAATGTACACGCAGATTGTGACAGCAATGTATGATTCTGGGTGCAGGCGCACTGCAACCTTGACAGAGTTGGCAGCGGCATCAGCCCAAGTCAGGGCCTCCAGCAACGGTCTGCACACCAGCTGTGGGTTAGCAGACAACCCTGCACCGTCGCTGCAGCCTTCCACTGCCCTGAGGCTTCCATCTGGGCCCAGCCCTCTCTACACTACTCATTAACACTCTGTCACCTATTGCACACTCAACCTACCCTGGTCTTCCTGAGTCTGACAGGCTACTGGCACAACACTTCTTGGGCACAGCAATCAGCTCACAGCCCATAGGCCCTCTCCCTTCTGCATGTCAGGGAGGGTCCATGCCGCCCACAATGGCTTACGGAGCACAGCAACAGCAGCAGCAACACAGCATTGAAGGTTTGATTCAGCAACAGCTGCCTTGGCAGCCACAGCAAAACCGGCAGCAGCAAGGCCAGACTCAGCTGCAACAGCAAGGCCAGAGTGATCTGCAACAGCAATACATGCAGCACCAGACCTTCTTTGTTGACTTGGCTTCGTGACACTCAAAATGCACATCACGCTGCAGTGCCATCTCATGATTCATAAACCTGTATATTCATAGCTGTGTTAACATTGTACATGTACAGATATATAGAAATTCAGCAGCAAATTCTGAAACTCTCTATTTTGTCGCCTGCAATGCACATGGGAAAGCTGTGCGCCACAGAACTATTTTTTCCTGCAAGCTGTCTTGCTATATGTTCTTCTGGTGTTACACTCTGAATATACCAATGTTGCCAGGGTGTACATTTATTCCTATACTGATGCTGCATGCTTGCAATGCCGCGATGTAGGTACACTGTTGCACCACAGCTATTTTGCCATGATGCAGCTGTTAGTCATATTATTCTTGCTAGTCTGTACACATTACACCACAGTGCACAGGTGTGTACGCAATTATATCATCGATGTGACACAGTACTGTCTAAATGACTGTAGGAATGTATGGGGGGTACTTGCTGAGGAGTAGCTGAACGGCCAGGGATGTACCTATACTGCCACCACAAGCTGTGTTGTAATGCTGCAGCCACATACTTGTACATTGTTCCACATCACCTGCTGTATTGTTCATGGCGTCGGCTAAACGCATGCATGGCTGTATTGACATATAGGACTGTATTTTGATCTGGTCTGTACTGCTGCTGCATAAGCGTATTGTTTTGTAAAGTTGATGCGGGCATGACTGTAACAGCACACAACATGGTAGCGGCTGTGCGGGTGCATATCATATTATGCAGCAGTAGTGCTAGTGTACACTAATGCAACACATTGAGTTATAGGAGAGAATGGCAAAGACAGAAAGCTGTAGACTGGATGGCGATCATGACAGGAGCCCCTGATAGATCATTGCAGTGGCAGGCTGGACTATGACATAGCAGAGGCCATAGCCAGCTGCTGGCTATGTGCCAAACTTTATATGGTCTAGACCGACACAGCAGTGTGGCTTGTTGCCATGCTGTAGCTTGTAGCAGTTGCATAAAACGATCAAGGCAATGGCCTATTTATAACATATAGATCACTGCAGCACTGCACTTAACTGCAGCGCTGCAGCTGTGTCCTATTGCAGTTGCATGTTGTTACTTTTGCATACATAAAGGCTTACAGTACAGCTCTGCTGCAAAGGATGACGGTAGGTGTATCATAGCTGCATAGCTGGTAGCTGCATATATGTTTATATAAATGCATAGCTGCACAGCTGCATAGCTGCGTGACTGCATAGCTGCATAGCTGCTAGCTGCATAAATGCATAGCTGCATGGCTGCCAACTGCAAGGTGTCATAGCTGCATGGTGTCATACATGCATAGCTGCAAAGCTGCGTTCTGTGATGTCTGCATGGTGTCATAGCTGCATTTTGTGATAGATGCATAGCTGCACAGCTGCATAGCTGCATAGCTGCGTAGCTGCATAGCTGCACAACTGCATAGCTGCATAGCTGCACAGCTGCATGGCTGCCTGGCTCCATGGCTCCATAGCTGCATAGCTGCATTATGTCATATCTTCTTGCAACGCTAGCAAAATTGCTGCGGTTGCATACATGTAGTTGCATGGCCCAATTGTGGCTGTGTAAATCTACTGCAGCAGAGCTGTTGCGTAGCCTTGTGTCCCTTTTTGCTGCTATACAGCTACATCGTGGCAGTAAAATTGTGTTTCTGTTGTTGCAGGGGTGTATTGCCATGATGTAGTTGTATACTGAGTTTTTGCTGCTTAGCTGTTCTGCCATGATGTAGCTGTACTCTTGCTGCATTCTGCCAGCCTTTATGCTGCAAAGCTTGACACAGCTAGGCACAGCACTGATTGTGAACAATCCCTGTTGTATTTGCAGCATCATGATCTTGTTGAACGTGCATACTGGGCTGGCAACCACAACAGCATTGCTTGACATGAAGCAGGCATGCCCTGGTATGCATACATCTGGTGCATACACAATGCCATATGGTACACCATGCACTGCACAGTTCACCATGTAACGTGTGGTAATTTGTCCAAATTAGATGTGCGCAACTTCGCAGAACCTGCAATTTGTGCACAGAGCTTCACTCAACACTCAAGCCAATCTTGCATTCTGCAGGCTATTTGATCGTAGAGACTATTACATCTCTTGAGCATCTGTACTATCACGCATATGTGTCCTGCTATCATGTGATCAAATCTTGCATTCCTAGCAACGTCTAAAGGCATATAAGATAGAATAACTGCTCATCCAGGCAACACACTGAGCGCCTGGTGGAAGTAACATTGCAGACAAGAAAGAAGACCAAGCAAAACTGGTTTGTTGACACTGTCACAGCAGATGTTGGATTGACATATGAAACAGCTCTTTGTACCAGTTTGCAAATAGGGTGTGTCTGTTGCTGTGACATTGTCTTCATGTCTTCAGGTGCTTCTGTACTGGCCAATGAGGCAAGACTCAGTCTGCATATGCATAGCGACACGTCAGCAGATTGAAAATAAGTAGCAGGTTTGCATCAAACTAGAAACACGGCTTATACCAAATTTTGCTACAAGTGCCCTCTCCTGAGCATGCTTGAGAGAACAGATGTACTTGTTGAACTACACCCTGTCAGTTGTGCCATCATCACAGGGGGCAGAGCTCGAGGCTGCCAGCGCTGGCAGGGGTGTAGAGGGCAGCACAACATGAGCATGCGATAAAGCCTGAAGAATAGTAGCTGCCAGATCATCCTGATTAGAGCTGTTGTTGTATTTGAGGCAACCTGCCAGCTTGCATGGTGTTGTGCAAGTAATTTTGAGTCAGGAGCTTGGCCTTATGCTTGCTCAGTGTATTCTTCTGTGCAGCACTGAGATTGCCACTTGCAGACTGTCTGACCGCTGCTGTATTTAGGTCTTGTAACTTCTTTGTTGATTTGGAAGAAAGCAGCAGCCCATGCTGGGCCAGCCTGCATGTTTCTGACATCATCACCACTGGCAGGTCCATTCCTATATACATAGCTTGCAGGCTGGCCTCGAGCTTGCTCGTATGCCCAGGCCTCTGTGCAGTGACAACTGCAGAGCACCCCTGAATGACATAGACTTTATTGAAGGTCATAATACTCTTGAGATAGCTTGAGTCATGCTGGGTTACAGAGCATCGTCCAATCTGATGGATGTCACTGCAGGACGCCCAAAACACTGTGTAAGCGATATGTTTGCTGCCCGCATGAATGCTGAGGACAGTTGCCATACTAGCAGACAGCTAGGTCTGAGAGGCTGGTGTCAATTCGCTCTGTATGTGGTGATCCCGCGCGGCAACAGGTAAGACGAAATGTGCAGGTCGTGGAGGTCGCAACAGGACATGCGGCTGCAACGATCTGTACCAAAACAGGCGGGAGTGGAAGCTGCATAGTGACAAGTACAGCTCAAAGACCTGCGGGCGAAGGTCAGCCAGTTCCTGTACGTCAGTCTCGGTCTTGTGTCAGTCAGTAAACAGTGACTTCCTGGTTGCATCTCAGCGTCTGTAATTGTCGGTGCAAAGCTGGTGGTTTCTCGGACGAATGCTGGTCATGTTGCCGGTCGGCTTACTTCTGGTCCATCGCCAGCTAAAAGTCAGTCGGTTGTTAAACGTTTATTGTTCTCAGTCGTTTGTCAGGACCGGCAGTTCCCAGTCATTTCTCAGTAGAAACTCGGTTGAAACTCGGTTGAAACTCGGACATCTGGCGCGGTAGACAAACAGCCGCCAGATGTCTGCTGCAGACTGCTGAGCAAGCCTTTGCTGACTGATTAGACTTTCCTGAAGGCTATCCAGCTGCTGTTGCAAAGCAGAGACCTGCCCTTGTGAAGCAGCTTGCTGCTGTTGAACTGTGCCCAATTCAGTCCGGAGGTGTGACTCAGCCTGCTGAGCTGACAGCAACTCGGAGCTCAGGCGCACCTTTCATTTAGCACCTTACAGTCTGGGGTGTGGAGCCAGTTGTGACTCATCAGACATCTTGGCTTGAAAGCACAGGTGTATGTGGTGTGCAACAAAACCAAGCTGGTGGGAACTCTGCTCGATAAAGAGCCTAAGGTCCCGTTGTTGGTAGTTTGGGCCAAATAATGAGAAATGCTGACCTCTAATGATGCTGTAAAAAGGGCAGTCAAAAAGGAAATGTTGCTCGTCTTCAACCGCTTGCATAGAACAGTGACGACAAACACGTTGTTCTCTAGGTGGTTTGGGTCTCAGCCATCTGTCAGTCTCGACCCTCAATGAGTGACCACCCAACCTGAACTTGATGAGTGAAAACAATGAAGCACTGGGTCTTATGTCACGAAGGTAAGAGGCCATGACATTGGAGTCAAAAAACATGTTATCCATGAAAAAGCTGACCTTTGTAGCTGAAGATTGGCAAATGCCGTGGTACCATTTGTCCCTTAGATGCTGAGTTTGCTTGAAGGCACTGAGCAGATCTGCCTCAGCCTGCTGAGCGCGATTCGTCTGCTCTGTCAAGTCACCATGCGCAGTCTGCAGCTGACATCTGGCGCGGTAGACAAACAGCCGCCAGCACTAGCAGGTCGACATGTCATGTGTCATGGAAGTGTTGTGTTGCAGCACCTTTTGTCGCTTGCATAAGTTGTGGGACTCTTGTACTCGCTGATCCCAGGAGTGTCCTACAGGCAACCAACGAATGCAGCAGTGTCGGTCTGGGAAAGTTTCACCACCTCCAGGCGCTTAGCTTCAAGATCACCCACCCTAGCAAGCTGTTCCAGCAGGTACGATTGTACGCCAGCGATTTTCGTCAATATGTGCTACAAGGCATCAAGGTTTCACTGACCGTTTCTGTCACTTGCAGTTCTTAGGAACGTGAACATCGGAAACCTGAGAAACCCTCCATCGCTCCTACCGCCGAGTTGACAGCTGCGGAACCCCGCGAGCGGACAGCAGGAAGAAGCAGAGTTCCTTCCTCGCGCCCGTCGTAGAGTCCTTGCGCCCTGCGGTGGGTCGACCATCATAGTTATTTTTCTTTCTTGCTGCACAATCCCGCAGCTTTCATCGCTTATAATGAAGCGTTGATGTGGCTCTTTATGTAGGATGAATGCAAGATGAGCCTGGCACTGTCTGTGGGTCCTGCAGCAGTGCAGTGGATGCGACAACTGCTGCATTGCCTGTGTTGCGGAGCAGCTCCAGTGAGCAACGTGTAAGTGACTTTTGCAAGTTTTGTAGCTTCCATGCGTGTAATCTCTTTGGAAGGCTGCTTGCACACAATTTGCCGCAAACGCTACCACAGCTACAGGAACTCTGTCACAGTTGCACAGGATCCTTCACAGATGCACCATAGCTTTCAACGACTGTACACCAGTTTCTATAGCAACGCATTTCAGTCACACACATGACTGGACAATGCACAGCTAGACAATGTTGTGCCCCTGCTAAACAGCGGCTCTCTCAGCTTTTGCAGTGTCAGTTGCACTTTTGATCAGAATTGATCACCATTTGCTGTAGACATCTGTACGGTCAAGATATACCAACAACGTTTTGTAAAGCGTTTTCTTTGCAACTGTTCTGCAGCAGATGTATCCAGCATTGCTGGCTTGTCATTGTGCGCTGGCAGCACGGAACACACAACGTCTTATGGTGCAGCCAGTATGCATACCTGCTTGGATTTGTTGCTCTAGCAGTCAGTCAGCTTTTACAGACAGGCCTTGCTGCTCTGCATCTGTTGCACTTTTAGGCAGCAGCCCAAAATATACCAGGGACTCGTGCAGAAGCCCACTGCCCAGCAAGGCTGCAGAGAAGCACACAGTCCAGCGAAGAAAGACAAAGGTCAAGGCTCAGTCAAAGAAGAGAAATCCTGTGAGACTGCTGCATCATCATCTTGTCACCACAAGCTGCAGGCAGTAGAGCTGGCATACCAGAAAGGTACGACGTAACAGGCTAGGAATGGGGGCAAGAAAAGTCTCAAGAAGAATGCTAAGGTCAGCTAGATGACCTAGGTAGTACAGGAGATGCGGGAAGCTACTGAAGCCTGCAGAAGCCATTTGCATATGTCTCTGGTACATAAATGAGGTTGCTTGTGTATTCTCAAGGTGTTTGTATCAACTGGCACCTCATTTTGCTCTGCATCAGAGCTGAATGTCATGTAGCTCGCTGTGAAACTGTCAGAGTGTTAGATGCACCATACCTGTGCATGGCAAGACTGTGTGTAAAGATCTGCTTGGCTTGCAGCGCTGACCATTCTGTTGTGCAGATTGACAGAGACAGCCATGCAAAGTGATGAGTTTTGCAGCAGGTCATGGCAGCCATATGCGTGAAGTGCACTGATGGTTTCCAGGGCACCATCCCTGAAGATGAGAAGCTTGCCATGACCTGATCAAGCGGTCCTGTACTTCAAATACTTGGCAAGCATGATCTTAGATCCAATAAGCAGCTTTGCGCAGCAGCCCGTCTGTAATCCTTCGATGTACTCCAAGCGGCCTGCTGGGCATTCAGCTGGTGTGTTTCAAAGGAACAATGGGTACCTAATTGTCAGTTTTGCTTTCACCGTGTAAAGGTCTTGCAAGCACTTTTCCTACAATCTTTCTTCAGATGTTTAATCGCTTGATGTAACCATACTGTGGTACAGTCCTGCTGGATGCCCAAGCAGCTGTTATGCCAGTGTCTGACAATGCTTGATTTTGTGCTTCTTGTTGTGTATGTACAATCTGTAAACTTGCGTAGTCCAGGCATGTTGCTTTATGATGTCTTGCCATCCAAACAGTAGACACTGCACCAAATAAAGATCAAGCCTCAGCACACCCAGTGTTTGTGCTTGTCTGCACTGTGCCTGTGTGACTGGGTGCAAAATTGTTAAGTTCCATGTAAGGGGCGAGGCTGCTTTCGAAATGCTGTTTTGCTGTCTTGCTCGCACGTTTCAATGGGTTTGCAGATGCTGTTGAGCAAAAGGTCGATGGCGCTGCTCACGGCATGAAACACAGGTGCATATTGGAGCCTGACGATTGCAATGATCTCAGCCCCCGGGACCGTGCGTGGGGTGAAAGAGAAGCCCAAAATAAAAAGCGAAATAAAGAAAATCGATCTGAAAGCGCTGTTCAAAAGTCCGCCCGTGTGCGGGCGGTGAAGACTAGTTGGACTAGCCTTCAGCGTGCAGGCGAAGGAATCCACAACTTGCAACACGACACATTGCAGCATGAAGTTCTGGGAAAACGCATCTCACAATGATTTTCCTGAAACCAAAGCTAGAGACATGGTCGCGTTCATTACGGGTATCACAGGACAGGATGGATCCTACCTGGCTGAGCTTCTACTGGATAAAGGTTACGAGGTACACGGCATAAAGCGAAGGACCAGCTCTCCTAACCTGGAAAGAGTCCAGCATCTGCTTAGTGCTGGTAAGTCTGTAGACCTAGTTAGGCTCAGGTTGCCCGCCGCGACCGCCTTCATCGAGCAAACTCCTGACTCTCACTGCTGGGATTACAGAGAGCAAGCACGCTCACAAGCTGCATTTGCACTACGGCGACGTGACAGATTTCGGCTCTCTGTGTGGTCTTGTCACTAAGATCGCTCCCAAGGAGATTTATAATTTGGCGGCTCAGAGTCATGTACAGGTGTCATTTGAGTTGCCATCTTACACGGCAGACGCAGCAGGACAGGTGCGGTGTTTATGGGCCGCACAACGCTTGTCAAGGTCTACCCGCTGTCTTTGTCTGCTGTCTGCTTAAGCACGTCTGCTGTCCAGGGAGTTTTGAACGTCCTTGAAGCTGTCAGGGCCGCAGGTCTGTCTACTCAAACCAGAGTATACCAGGCATCCACCTCAGAACTTTACGGCAAGGTTGCAGAGGTACCTCAGACAGAAAAGACACCATTCTACCCAAGATCACCATATGCAGTGTCAAAGCTTTTCGGATTTTGGATTGTCAAGAACTACAGGTGATAACTTTAGCTTGCTGATTTGGCAAGCAAACATCACTTTCAACTGAAGCAAGGCACATCATTTTTGCAGGGAAGCTTATAGTATGTTTGCATGTAATGGCATCCTCTTCAATCATGAGTCTCCAAGGAGGGGCGAACATTTTGTGACCAGAAAGATCACAACTGCTGCGGCTCGTATCAGCCTGGGCACAGATGACTTTGTTGCTCTGGGCAACCTTGATGCACAAAGGGACTGGGGACATGCCCAAGATTATGTGCTTTGCATGTGGTTGATGTTGCAGCAGAAGCAGGCTGATGACTTTGTGATTGCTACTGGAGTCACAACTACTGTGAGAAAATTTGCAGAACTGGCATTTCAGTCAGCAGGACTGCCGTTAAGGTATAGCATAAACTGATGCACATAGTCACACACAAATCAAGCCTTCGCTCATTTTATTGAGTTGGTGTATTTGAACAGGTGGGAAGGTAGCGGCGTTGATGAGAAGGGCATTGTTGCTTTTGGACCCAAAAAAGACAAGGTAGTGGTGAAAGTTGATGCAAGGTACTTCAGGCCAACAGAGGTTGACCTGTTGCTGGGTGACCCTACCAAGGCCAGGAAACTTCTTGGCTGGGATCCTAGCGCTACTTCTCTTCAGGTACTTTTTCTGGATCTGGCGACTGTTAGCAGCCCATCCTGAAAGTTTTGCAGGCCTAGTCTGAATGTACTTGCCCTTGCAGTCTCTGGTGGAAGAGATGGTAGAGGCTGACTTGCAAAATGTCAGGCGGCCAATGGGTATTCAGACATCAGCCACCCCACGCCCTTGTAAGCCATCTATGCGGGAAGATTTGGGTGAGACCACAGGCCAAATTGCTGCTTATAGGAAGGTTGTTCTTTAGAGATGTACAAGTAGTGCTGATAAAGCCTGCATGCAACAGCTTCGGTCTTGTATGGCGCCATGTAACATATTTGGTTTTCTATTGCACTAGTCGTGCTTAGGAAATGTAGTTCAACCATGAAGTCATCTACGCAGATTTCCCTTGCATATTTTGCAAGGAGCCATGACTTGAACATAGCATGTCTGCAATGCGCTTCTGCCAGCTGTGATGAGTATACACGGACACGATAATTCCCGAAAAGTTGGAAGGACTCTCTACTGTTATATGACCATGTATTGGGAATGTTCAGTTTGCGTCTCGTGCTCCGCATCCTGTTGCGATTCATCTTCAATAGGGAACACAAGCATGCACACCTGAGTCTCAAGGTGCACCCATTGAGCAGGGCATGCTCAACACCATCAACAGGGCTGAACTGGTAGCTCTTTGATCGCCCTGAGACATTGCAGACCAGATGTGACGGGGAACATAGCAACAGACTCGAAGTATTCGATGCAGAAAATGGCATGCACCTAAGGTCACCGTCATCGACAATCGACGACTGCCATACACCATCGCTTGAAAGCGATCGGACATGAGCTCATGCAACGAGCACAAGCGGGCGATGAGACATTCCCTGCTCAAAGTGAAATAGCATATAGGCATACAAGGCAATGAGATGGCTGATAAACTAGCAAACAAGGCAGCTGTGAATGCTGCATGGGCAGGCACTTTTGACTATGACCTATTGAATGATTACACACAAACATTCAGGGACAAGTACTCGCTGCAACAAACCATTCAGGTACAGATAGCAGAGGGGCCAACAGAAAACAGAGCTTGCATACGACATTTGGATGACTCATTGAGAAAAGCTTTGCATGACAAACTCAAACTAGGCCAGTCAAACCAAAACTCACTGTACTTTCAGCTATGGGACAAGGTGCAGCCATTCAGGGTCAAGCCAGCAGTGATGCGCTGTGGACTATGCCATAAATTTCAGAATCACACAAGAGGAATGTCTTCAAATATATTTCTAATATATGTCTTCAAATATATTTCTTAACTGCAACAGCTTATCACCAGATACAGATGTGGTTGTCATGGTCTGCATGTAGATACTGGCCGTTTTAGGCGTGGAGCGCAACAGCTCAGAAGGGAGGATAGATTATGCCAAGTGTGTCATTCTTGCTCAGCCAAAAGTGAGCATTTGTTTCTGTTTGACTGCCCTGCCAACTTATGTCATATGCTGACTCACTGATGCAACATGCAAATGATCTGTAGCAGTTCTGCTTTCACAAGTTTGGCGGTCTACCTTGCAAGAATGGCGATGCAAGTGCTAAAGCACAACATAGCCAGCTTGGCTGTTAGGATGTAAGGTCATTCTGGTGCTTGCTCAGGCTCAGCAGCGACAACAGTTGAGGATTACCCAGCAGACAACTGAGGTCAGCTATCGGCGTACAGAGTTCATGGACATTACATTGACTATCGCTGACAATCACTCATTTGCATTGGAATTCAGCCATTACTGTTGAATGGTTTGGATTATGCGGCACTAGTATGATGCATGTGTTGTTGCTTACTCATAGTTGCCATATAGAGTGTGCTCAGCTGTTCATCCCAAATTCAGTCATATTGAATGATAAGATAAGCCTGGTCAGCTCAGATGTTAGCACCTTCAGTTCCAGAGAGGATCTTCTCACCTGTTGTGTAGCAATGATCATGACAGCTCCAGCCTTGAGACAACTTTTGCAGAACAACATGGTCAGACGCTAGCATGCTGCACACTGCTGCTTGCACAACTGGCATTGGTCATGAGCATTCTATTGCCTTCTTAACTTACAAGACAGGCGTTTTTGCTCTGCTTCAAGAGCCGGCTGACTGGATGAAGGCTGAAAAAGAAGTGTTTAACGAGGCAAAACATGATGCAAACTCAGGAGTAGAGTGCCAAGCGTAAGACAGCGCTGCACCGGTGAATCTTTGTTGCCACGGAACGAGCCTGTGCATCAGTGGGACATCATCATGCCTGTCGACGAGACACGTGATTTGCGTCAGGTATTCATCAGATGTAGCAATTGGCCATGGGATGAGATCAGCGAAATGGTGTGTCAGCAAGGCCGAAGCCACTTGTCTTTCGTAACCACGAGGATAGTTAGCATGATTTCCCGGCGAGTCTGGATCAGCGTAAAACCCACCCAAAGTGACAGTTCCTCCTTTTAAGCACCCCACCGACACGTGAAACAACATAGCCTGGGAGTACCACCAAGATTGCGCATCCATGTCGTCAATGTATGGCAGAAGAAGGGGAATTGCCTTCCTGTGGAAAGCATTGAACATGGCGTCCGGGCAGTCATGTCGACTGAACGTACTGTTCAGTGTTTCATCCACCCAATACGCATTGAATGCTACCACGGCAAATTGCTGAGGTCCCACAAGGAAACTGACAAATTGATCCACGCAGCAGGCGGTCTGTCGAATTGACACGAGGTGAGTGCAGTACACGCATTGCATGCTGCCAGCATCGGCGTCCGAAAACAACCAATACTTATACGTCAAAGAATGCAATTGTTCAGCCCTATAGATGGCTTGTGCTAGCGTGTTTCGGCCGGTAGACCACGAGGAGCCCAAGCCAGAAATAACGTTTTGAGTAATCGCAGGACTGCCGATTGTACTTTTGCATGTCGCAGGTGACTGATCATACATCAGAAAGAAATGTTCAGTCTGGTGGCGGTGGTGTTGTTCGGACAAAATAACCCTCCATACATTCGCCTCTTCACATGTTCCCTGGATGCCTATGGCAACTTTGTCCGAGCTGGCGTCTATGGACATCACATCGGTGACCACAGCTTGCATTGTTGCCTTGTCTTGATACCACACGGCTGCTGCAAATGCCGATACAGAAATTGTCAGGCAAGCGAAAATTGCTGAAGCCTTGCTGTTCACAAGTCGGCTCATCGTGTTGCGAACTTGCGTACAAGCAGCCCAGCATTCGATAGTTGCGGGTTTGGGTTCGCTTTTCCGGGGATTTCACCATGCCCCAAGTACTGTGAGGACGTCTGCATCCCGGCTTTCTTTTTCGTTTTCTCACGTTGCTGCTGCGCTTCTTCGACTCCTCGCCGTTCTGAACGCTGCTTGAAAAGAACTTCTGGACGTGCAGTTGTGGTCACGCCTGCAGTTTCCCGGCGAATTTTTACTCGCTGTTTGTTTGGCCGAGCCGGACCTGATTTCTGTGTTTCGTCGTTTGTGTTACCTCGCAACGGTATGTTGTGCTCTGAAGCTTCGCTTGCGCAAGCTGCTTTGAGTTGCGTATGTGAGCACTTCCACCCGTCTACTTGCAGCCGGCTCGAGCGTGACGCTCGCCGGCTCATTCCTGGCGGACAGTTGTGATTTTTGAAGGCTTTGTGAGCGGTGTCACTCCATTACAGAGCTGCTGCAGTACAGCAGACAACATACACGATGTCAACAGCTGCTATTTTGTGGTAAGGTCTGCGAATGACATACGTTTTTGGCTGTTTGCTCAGTTTCTTGCATCATATAGCATTGGTATGCAGCGTTGAGCTGTACACTAGCGGGCTCACCATGTAGCTGAATGTAATACAGCAACAGGCTTGTAATGCAGCTGGATATCCTGACATCAATAGCCTTGCGTTGCGATTGCACTCAACTGCAGTGTCAACAAAGTTGCTGCGGTACAACAGTCTTACGTGGCATATCCACTAAACTTATCAAAGGGCTTGCAATGCAGCATGACACACAGATATGACAGGCTCAATGCACTTCATCAACGGGCTCATCATTTTATTGAACGTAGCAGAGTGATGTGCTTGCAATGCAGATAAATAATATCACTTCGAAGGGCTTGCATTGCAGCTCCACTTAATTAATCATTGGGCTTATCATGCAGCTTGACACAACAGTACAACAAGCTCAATGTTGTTCATGATCATCAACGGGCTCATCATTGTAGGTAATCAACAAGCTCATTTTATTGAACGTAATGTAGTGGTGGGCTTGCAATTCAACTAACTACCATGACTTCAAAGAGCGTACACAGCAGCTCCACTCAGTTTATGGTCATCAACAGGCTCATCATGGTATCTTATCAACGGGCTTATCAGGCAGCTTGACACAACATGTTACACTGTACAATATATCTGGCTCAGGATGCAAGTCAACATGGTTTGTCAAGGTCTAGCGCACTTGAATTACCATAACTTTGGCTGTACTTAGTGTTTTCAGGTCAATTTTCGACCAATAGTTGTTGCTGGATATGGTGTAATCAAACAGGAATGCTCAATAATGAAGGCTATGTCCGTCACACATTCCGAAACTTCTAGTCGATCGCCATCAGATGGACATTATTGCCCTTCCATAGGGTTATCTCGCCCTTTTTATTCGAGAAACGTCCTGTTACGTAGCGATTCTGCGTCTCGCCCTTATCGGTTCGCTGTCCATCTGTGTTCTGTTTGTGTTCGGCTAAACAAGATTTTCGGTGCGAAAAGAAGTATTTGCGCAAGACACTTTATTTGTGAAAGACGGTCTGATAGCATACGGGTTCAGATTGCAGTTTGCTTAGCGTCTTCCGTGTAAAGTCATAATAGAACCCACTCGTTGATGTATGAAGAGTAGTGACATGAGTGGCATTGAGTGAGCTTGCATGTCATTACAAGCTGTCATCACAATCTGTCTTTCAAATTGCAGTTATTTTCGACAATGCATCCATTCAAAGGTGGATGCAGGTGTGGCGACAGCATGTTGAAGTGCAGACCTTCATCGTTGACCTCCATCACTTAATTGTCATGGCAAATGATTGAATGACAGCAGATGCAGTACCATCTGCGTAGTGTTGGCAACGTCAGTACATATGTGTGGGCCCACCTCATTCTCATGTGCCAAACTGTGCCAAATACATTGCATGGTTTGCAAGGATTGCAAGAATTGCGAAAATTGCAGAAATCACGAACGTGACAAGGCTTACAGATCTGAGATTGCAAGGATGATCATGGCGTGCTTTTCCGCCTGCCGTATAACGCGATGCCGCACGGAGCGCGGCGATTGCAGTAGTGGGCACCAGTGCTCTCTAACTCTTGTCTCTAAGTGAAAGCTTTTCAAGAAGAAGTACGTACCGTAAAATACGGCGTTAAATATGGCGTACTTTGCAGTACCTTACATTGTCACCCTCGCTGCGGCGATTGACTGCTGCGACTCGCCGCTGCGTCGCATCAGACGGGCCCTGATTTCGCAGCATGCGCATCTGTACCACGTTTGCGCTCCTTCTGATACTTAGTTTCCAGACGAAGCGCTCGACGCCAGAATTGTTGCCCGTGCGAATTTGGCATACAGGCAACAGTTTCAGAGGTGTGCTGCGAGCTTTCCTACCAGCTTGCGTTCAGACATACAACCTGCTGTGCCGCTCGCACCTGCATCCAGCGCTTCGGCAATGTTGAGGTGAGGTCAATCAAGTCATATAACTGTGCAGTCCAGATGGCATCATCAGGTGAGGTGTTTTTGCACACATGGTCCTTCCACCAATACACGTTTGTATGCAGGTGCAAGAGAAATCACAGTAACATGGATAGCTGAGAATTTTTCATGTTGTGCATCATGTACATTGCAGCTAATGTTGTCAATATGTGCATGTATCAATGACAAAAATAGGGAGCAGTTTCCGACAGGCAAAGCAAACTTTGGGGTTCAAGGCAATGTACATCATTACATAGCTATATAGGCCTTGCAGAATAACTCCAGGTGACAAGCTTGGCTTTCTGCAAATGTGTACATACATGATTCAGAGCATGAAGTGGCAAACCACACGATCAGCCAGCCAGGGGTCCAGCTAGACAGCAATCCCATAGCATTGCTGCAAGAGGAGCTTGATGAGTTCAGCGCTCATGTACAGATGTTCAGAGCATTCAACATATCTGAGCGGGATCATCGCTCTCAGATTGTGCTATTGCTGACACAGGTGTGGATTGCTTCCAATTGCCATTGTTAGACGTTTGTTTGCCTACGTTGCAAGTTCAGGAAACTCTGTGCATGTGAAATTACAGATCTATAAACGTTACATGCTGTGACCATGCTTTGAAATATGGATAGTGGACTTGATGTTGTCTCATCTTGATGATGGCACAGTTGGATTTGACCATCTTTTGTGCTGCTCCAGACGAAGTAGATGGCATGTGTACAATGTCCCCCCAAGTGATGAGCTAGGGGCAATCATCCCAGGCCGGTTTACCTATGGAGATCAGTTGGACTCCCACATAGTGTTGGTCACCAAGAAGAGTGGTGTGCAAACAAGTGTCCGCTGTTTGACCCTTTACACTCCCCAGTGAAGAGATGGGTTGGAGGCCTAGGATCATGAAGTGATTAACAATCAAGTAATGATTGGTTGTGAAAGCTGGCCAGCATCTTTTGACCAAATGTGGTGCAGTTTCAAACGAAATTAGTTGTTTAATTTTGTTTCACCATTGCACTTCACTTCCTGTCAGCACTGTGTCTCAAAACGGCACTTTGTATACTTTTTCAGGATTATTCTTGCTTCACTGGATCAACAAAGATGTTCTTGATTTGCAAGGCAGCTGCAGTAACGGCTGACAATGCAGCTATGGATGAGGAGGATCAGGAAGATGATGAAGAACAGCACTCGGCATCTGCACCGCCTTCCAGCAAGAAAGGGTGGTTACACAGGCACTCTCCCCATCTGTGGTCTCAGTGCTTTGTTCACCCTCACCTAGAATTCAGCCGGTCATGCAATTACTTTATTGATGCTTACACAGTATGTACCTTTGCGTACAATTTTGCATTGTTCGCCCTTAGCCTCCACTTCAACGTTCCGTTATAAGCATTGCATTTGAAGTACATCTTAAGTACTTTACACCCAGAAACAGCCGGCCCAAAGGCTTGTCCTGACTTGAGCTTCAAATATTACGCCGTTGAGCGTGGTAACGGAAACGCGCAATACGGCTTGAACGTAGCCCGAAACATTATGCGCTCTACTTGCTTGACCAACCGGCGAGGTCGACCGGGGTTCCCGAAGTATGGCACAGGTTCGACTAGAGAGAAATAGGCAGAAGACAAAGTCTGCAGACCTTGGTTTTGGACCCGAGACCTTTCGCTCATTAGCCAGCAGTCATTTAACGTCCGACCACCAGGACAACTTGAACTTTTTATCAAGGGTAACAACCGCATGTTCATGTAGCTTGCGCATCAATATCTTAGCAGGCTCGCGTTCCAATCTGTCTTAGGGCATCCCAGTTGAGTTAAAAAGTGAGCCAGGAAAGCCTATTATTATAGGTAACGTGCTGACTTTGTATCCATAGTCCTTCAGTGCTGCCTCCAACGCTGCATGTTGTGCTTCTTTCTCTTCCAACTGCTTTTTGTCTCTCGTCTCAGCACAATACTCCCTTCCACAATCCCCTCCTGTCCTGCTTTGCCACTTGGCATGTTGGGTCTGAGATTCGGCAGTCTGGCTCCTGATGTTGCGTCCTGAGATAAATAGCGTCTTTGTTCTTGTGCAGTCATCTCAACAATCAGTATGTCCGGTCTCATCTGGTTCCTTGTGTCAGATGCCCTGCGTTGCACAAAACACCTGCCATCCTCAGGGCCTGCAGGATTGCGTCTGGGAGGAAAAATGCGGCCCCCTATTGCTGTGCACCCCAACCTTCTTGAGTCCTTCAGCCTTGCCCACATCCGCAATGAGATACATACTGCCATGGTGCCCTTGTGTAAATGCTTGCGCAATGGTTCGCACAGCCTTATCATTGTTAGCTATGTACTGCTTCGTCATATGTTTGTGCCGACATCCTCCTAGTATGTGTCCTCCAGAGTCTTTTCCACGGCACAGGGGGCATAGTGAGTCTTGTGCAGTGACTTGTCCTTTCTGCCTTGCAAGCTCCCTGTTCCATAGCTATCCTGTTCTGTACTTGAAAGCGTTTCTCCTTGCTGGTTTACTGACTGTTCCCATTTCCCACATCACATCACAGTGCTGCTTGTCCCTGTACTGACTCAAGTCTTCCCATAGCTGGAAATATGGAGAGATCTGATTTGATTGACCAAGCTTGTGCCTATCATGCAGAGCTGCCCTCAATGAGGTCTCCAAATCTCTAACACACTCATGGGTTACTATGGGGCCCTCTGCACTTTGTGTAATGCATTGATGCTGCAACCAAAAGTTGGTTTTGAAGGCTTCAGCGAAATCTACAGAGACATCACGGTCAAAAGCCCTAGTAGTACCGCACTCGTCTGCTGGATAATTGGCAAGCTGGTCTGCCATCTCATTGCAGTGGATGCCAATATGTGACTTGACCTTCACAAGCTTTGTCTCGACCTGCCTCTGTGCGCCCGATCAATTTGTCACCTATTGCTTTGAGCAGCAGCTTGTGATAACTGGAAATTTTAGCCGTGCAGCTACCTTCTGCATAGAGCACTTGGATTCATAGCAATGCACTTGTGATGACCAGGGCTGCATGTCTCTAGGGCTACAGTGTAGCCACCATTTCCGCCCTGTTAACAGTATACAGCATTCCTTGTTCATTTGGACAGACTGTGAGGCCAAGGTGTGCGGTACTCATGCTTCTGTAGACTCCTGCACCTGTCACAAGGCCTGCAGTAGGAACCTTGTCTCTACTGCCATCCATGTATACCATTCCATCTGGCTTGCACCTAGGCTGTGTCTGGACAAAGGTTGCTGCTTCCTCATGATTTGCCCTCCCTGCAGGCGCCCAAGCATGGGGTTCTTCATCCTTAGCCTGTGGATATCGCTTTGGCAGATACAGCCCAGTCCATGATGTCGCTGCTCTTATAGTGTGCATGAGCTGCTACATACATTCCATCCTCGCTTACAGCCTGCTCCCCTTCACAGTGAAGCAGGCAAGGAAGCATTCCAGCTATCCCTGCAGGGCTTGTTGGCCACACACGAATTGTTCTGCTAAGCAAGG
>JAABUO010003024.1_pt1 | contig 20206 bp, 24 predicted proteins | sample 5559291 | NCBI WGS metagenome assembly JAABUO01 (sample SAMN10711878, study PRJNA513372) | rock metagenome | isolation source: Antarctica rocks | place: Antarctica: Victoria Land, Finger Mt sud
ACGCTGACCCCCGCCGCGAAACGCTTGCCTGACGACTTTTGGGATGAGTACCGCTTCGAGTGTGAAACGCGCGACCGTTTGCACCTGCCGGACGTGAGCCGCGCCGAATTCCGCGACCTGCGCGATTGGACTGATGGATGCAAGGAGTAATGACGATGACGACGATTGGATCACCGCACCGGACATCGACGCCCCGCCGTATGGCCGCGTCCGCTTGTGGCGGTGAGGCGGGCGGGCGCGACGAGAAGATGCAGGACGCGCTGACGACGCTGGAACGGGGGATCGCCGCCATCCTCGACGGCGAGGAGTTCGCTCGCTATCTCACCACGCTCGCCCGCTTCCACATGTACAGCCCGAACAACGTTGCCATGATCCATGCCCAGCGGCGCGATGCCACGCGCGTCGCCGGATATCGCGCATGGCAGACGCTGGGGCGGCAGGTACGGAAGAGGGAGCGGGGTATCCGTATCGTCGTGCCCCACCGCGCCCGCGTCGCGCCGGCGGAGGACGATAGGCAGGAACAGGAGATCGTCACCGGCTGGGGCATCGGATACGTCTGGGACGTTGCCCAGACCATCGGGGAACCGCTCGCGGTGCCGCCGATCCACGGCGCGCTCACCGGCGATGTGACGGTGGCCGAGGTCGTCCGGGAGGAACTGACCGGCTGGTTGCGGCGAGAGGGGGTGACCCTCGTGCAACGAGACACCGGGCGGGCGAACGGCTACTACCTGCCGCGCACCCGTGAGATCGCCATCCACCATCACCTGGCCGGGATACGGGAACTGAAGACGCTCGTCCACGAGGCAGCACACTTCGCCGCCGACCACTGCGGGGGCGTGCGATGGGAGGATGCCGAGACGGTGGCGGAGGGGGCGGCATACACGGTGCTCTCCCATTTCGGTCTCGACACGAGCGGCTATTCGTTCGGCTATGTGGCGGAGTGGGCGCGCGATCTGGCGGTAGTGCGGCGCAACCTCGCGGCGATCCAGCAGGTCGCGCACCGGCTGATCGTCGCCATCGAGGGAAATGACGAGCGCGGGGAAGGGGCGGGGTGAGCGGAGAGCAGGATATGGTGGCGCGGGGCGGCAACCCCGCCCTCTGCCACCACAACGGGTAAAGGAGGCCGACAATGGCGATGTACCGGTTGACGATCACGGGTGAATGGGGTGTGAACGACCGCCACCTGCTGCGCGCCGCTGTGGCGTGCGAATTCGCGGCGGAGCATAGCGTGGCGGCGCTGGACGTGGCGCGGGCGCTTGTCGCCGCCCTCCTCGGCCCTGATGATGCGCGGGGAGGGCACCTTGTATGGATACCGCTCTGGTGTCCGCTTGATCTCCCGCGCCCGCTGTTCGGGGTGCTGGCGGTGACCCTCCGCTATCTGGAAGACCACGACCGGATGCCCGTTGGCCTGCACTGGATCGCCGACGAATCGGTGAACGATGGGAAGTGACACGATGGACGAGTGGCGGGACCCGCAGTTGCCGATGATGGCAGCGCGGAGCAGCGTCGCTTGGCGATGTAATCTTGGCGAGCGGTGGGCGTCGAATACTCGAACACTCGAATCCCGGCTTGGAAGGAGGCAATCCGATGAGCAACGACCGCAAGCGGCTGCGCGACTGGGTCCTCGCGCAAGCACCGCGATTCAACAAAGATGACACCTTCGGTCCTGCCCTCTGGCAACTGACGGGCGGCACCGTCGGTGGGCGGACGACGCTTGATGCGCTTGCTGAGGCGACCGGTTACTCAGTACAGGATACGCGGGCCCTTGTACTCCTCTATACCCTTGAGGGCTATATGTTCCGCCATGATAACGATGAAATCGAGATCACCGAACGAGGTGTGGTGTGGCTGATCACGGGCGGGTAGCGCGGGAATAGGATAATATGAGGCGACAGCCATGTTTCAAGCAATGCGGCCAATGAAATGGCCTGACTTCCATATCGGCGATGCGTTGCTTGTCGGCGGCTGCGGCGTGGTCGGGCTGCTGTGGGGACTCTTCGCGACCGACAACGCATTCTTGCATGAGCGCGCGTATCCGTATCTTACGGTCGGCGGCGTGATCCGCGCGATCGTGTACTGGCCGTTCTGGCTGGCGCTCGGCGTCCAACGTCTCCGTGGGATCCAACCCTACGATGACACCCGGGTCGTCTTTGTGCTCGGTGCGACGGCGGGCATGATCGTGGGCGTACTGGTCGGTATCGCGATCGTCTTCCGCTCCACGCGCCCGCCGCGTTAGCCGGTCTGGGCTTGCAGGAGTGTGACGTACAGATTGAGGCTCGGCCAGACGAGGCCCAGGTAGCAGATCAGGGATGCGATGGATATTGCCGTCGTTCACGCAGAATCGAACGCAGGACACAGCAGAAGACGCTGAGGATGACGCTCGGGAGTAGGAGGCGCAGAAGCGTTGACGGGGGAATCTTCCCGACCAAGTCCCTGTTTGCGAAGACATACGCGGCGAGGAACAGTATGGCGTTGTACAAGAGCGATGTCTCCCCTTGGCGGGGATGACCGCGACCGCGACCGGGATGATCCCCTGCGCCGTCAGCATGGCAGCGCGGAATGCTGTCTCCTCCTACCGAGGCGCAACGGCGACGAGGCCGCGCCAGTCGAACGTTCCGTAGGACCCGAAGCCGCCATTCGTGATCGTCGCCGGTTCGAGTCCGATGATCCGCGCCGCGTGCGAGCCATCCGGGCGCACCGCCCAGAGTGCAGCAGTCGCCGGGTCAGTCGCGGTTTGGTTGTGCCAGCGGACGAAGAGCACAACCCCACTGTCCGGCGTCCAGATCGGCGCTTCGTCCGTCCAGCCGGGTGCGTCGGCGATTAGCGACCCGCAGGCGGTGCATGAGACGATTGAGGGCCACGATGTGACGATTGTGAAGCGCGGCGACGACTGGGTGACTCTCGCGTGGGTGCAGGGCGATGTCTTCCTGAGGCTGACGAACCCCTACGCTCTCTCCCCGACGACCAGCCCGTTCGGCCCGTCCAGCCATCCGCACTTCACGCCCGATCAACTCCGGCAGATCGTGGCGTCGGTGCGATAGCAACCGGGAATAGCCGCGTTCGTCTGTCACGCCGTTGCCATCGGTAACGATTCGGTCGGTGGTGCGTCTCTAGCGTATGGAGGACGACGCAGCGGCCCGAGGTGGGAACATGGCGATGGCAGCAGGGTGGCAGCGAGTAATGCCTACGGATGACCCGTTCGACGAGGCGATGGTCGTCGCGCGGGCATGCGCCGACCCCACACAGTTCGCGCCGCTGTACGCCCGGTATCTCCCGCGCATCTACCGCTATTGCCTGCGACGTGTCGCCAGTTCCACGGAGGCGGAAGATCTGACGAGCGCCATTTTTACGTCCGCGCTCGCGGGACTGGCGGGATACCGGGGCGGCTCGTTCGCCGCCTGGCTCTTCCAGATCGCGCACCATGCTGTGGTCAGCCATCGGCGCACTCGCAACACCGCACATGCCACGCTCTTGGCGCTGGTCGCGAGCGCGCCGTATGCGCCCGATGCCGAGGAGGAAGCGATGGCACGGCTCGTCGCGGTGGAACAGTACGCGCTCCTCATCCAGGCGATCGCGACGTTATCGGAGGAGCAGCAGGAGTTGCTCGCCCTCAAGCTCTCCGGTCGCCTCACCGCGCGGGAGATCGGCACCGTCCTGGGGAAGAGCGAGGGGGCGGTGCGCGTCGCCTTGCACCGACTGATCCAGCAGTTGCGGATTGCCTGCCAGCCGATGGGGGAGGGCGAGGAATGAATGAGAAATCCGATGCAGTAACCGACCTGGACCAATTCTTCGACGCCCTGCACGACGCTCCGCTCCTTTCTAACCCCCCGGATCTCGACGCGGAGACGGCTGCCATCGTCCGGCAGCTCGTGCGCGCCGAGCATGCCGCCCTGCCGGACGAGGCGCTCCAGGCGCGAGTCTGGGCGCGGGTCCTAGCGGCCTCGGATCCCACTCTGACGGCCGCGCGACGGCGATCCCCGGCGATCCCCTCGGCGCGATCGGCGGTCGGGAATCGCCGCAGACGGGTCTGGCAGTCGGCGGGCGCGCGGCTAGTCCTGGTAGCGGCGCTGCTCCTCGCCGTCATCGGCATCGCCCGCGCCGCGAGCCGGTCGCAGCCGGTGGCCGCGGAGGACATCTTGCAGCGCGCCATCGTGGCCAGTCAGGGGGATCCCGGCGCCGCCGGGGTGCGAACGTTCTCCCTGCACTGGGAAAGTACCGATCAGGAAATCACGCCCGACGGGCGCATCCGCCCCACGACGACGAGTGTTGATCAGTGGGGCGCGGCGCCCAATCGCTGGTACACCGCGCAACGTGTACAACGGGCCGACGGTACGGGGGAGAGCTGGGATGAGGGCGTCGTCAGCGACGGGAATAACCTCTGGAGTTATCGAACGGATCGTGGGAGTACCACCGCCTACGTCGGCGCGCTGCCTGCGGACGTGATGGTGCCGATGCCGCGCATCCCGATCGGGATACCGTGGGACGGCACGCAGACGGCGGCGGGCATGGCGCAACTGCGCGCCGCGCTCGCCCGCTGCTATCAGCCGCAACGCGAAGGGACGGCGACGATCGCGGGGCGATTGGCATACGTCCTCGATCTCGGCACGACCGCGTGCAGCCCCGGCGTCACGCTGGATGCATCGGGGACGATCACGCCGCTGCCGAGCGAACCGCCCACCCTGCAGGGGCGCACCCTGCTCTGGATCGACACGGAGACCTTCTTCCTCCTCCAATCCGAGCACACGGCCCCCGATGGGACGCTCCAGTGGCGCAATACGGTCACGCGGATCAGCTACAACATCCCCATCCCTGATGACCGCTTCGCCTATGCACCGCCACCCGGCGCGGCCGTCACCGATTTCCGGCCGCGGGAGTACCAGCCCCAGCCGGGCGTCGTCCTGCCGACGACGATCATCTTCAAGAATGGCCGGTTGCGCGTGACACCGGCGCCAACGCCGCCATCCGGCTGACCACGTTGGCAGTTGACCCCAGCGAAGTAGGAAAGGACGACCCATCATGCAAGCCCCATTGGCATTGAGTAACCAAAGACGGGACCACTTGCCGGTGCTCGCGGGAGCGACCTCACGGCGGCGATTCACGCGCTACGCCCTCTTTACCCTGCTCGGCGCGTTCACGGCGACGAGCGCACTCGCGACGGTGAAGGCACTCTATCCGACGAAAATCACCGGGTTCGGCACGAAGATCACCGTCGGTGCGGTGGCGGAGGTGAAAGCGGCGCTGGCGACACAGGGCTACGTCCGCAGTCCTGTCGGGCGCTTCTATCTCCTTCCCACCGATCGGCCCGACGCAGCGATCGCGGTCTACTGGAAGTGCAAGCACCTCGGCTGCACCGTGCCGCCGCCCAGCGCGGAAGCGGGCGGCAAGATCGAGTGCCCCTGCCACAACTCCTGGTACGATGGCCGCACCGGCGCCCTCCTGAAGGGGCCGGCGACGCACCCGCTCGATTACATGCCGATCAGCATCGTGGACGGCAATGTCGTCGTGGACACGGCGAAGGTGACGACCCGCGACCGTTTCATGTCGGGCCAGGCAACGCCGTTGGGCTGAGCGGCGCGTTGCCCGGCCCCCCAGAACTGCTCGCACCCGCGCAGCGTTCCTCCACGGAATTCGCGCAACGGCGGTCGGTTGTCCGCTTTCCGCCGTCGCGTTCGTTTCCAGAGATAGGTGGGCAGATGGGTGAGTGAGGGTCGGGCGGACGGGGAATTGGTCGAAGAGGCGCGGGCGGGGGATCATACCGCGTTCGCCGCGCTGGTGACGCGCTACCAGCAGGCGATCGGCGGCTATCTCTTTCGCCTGACCGGTGACCGTGAGGTGGCGTTCGATCTCACGCAGGAGGCGTTTGTGCGTGCGTATGATGCGCTCGGACGCACCCGAGCGGGGCTGCAATTCAAGCCGTGGCTCTACCGCATCGCCACCAATCTTGCCTATGACCACCTGCGCCGTCGTCGCCGTATCGCCTGGGTCTCGCTGCACGGTATTGACCGGGTTGTCTCTGCCGATCCACCCAGCTCGGTGGAGGAATGTGACCTCGTGCGGCAGACGCTCGCGCGCCTGCGCCCCGACGAACGCGCGGTATTGCTGTTGTGCGGCTTGGAACGGGTATCATACCCGGATGCTGCGGCGATGCTTGGCGGCAGTCCTGAGGCGATCCGCAAGCGCTTCACGCGGGCGAAGGAGCATTTCCGCCAAGTATACGCGGCACTCGATGAAGTAGGTATGCCATGAGACCCGACGACTACAATCCCGCATCCCGACAATCGGCGGCCGACGACGTGGAGAAACTGCTCGCGCGACTGCGCGAGCGCGAACCCCGCTTCGATGTCGTGCAGCCCGTGCTGCGGCGGATCGCGGAACGGCCGCCGCGCGCGGCATTCAGGCGCGTCGGCGTCACGCTGGCGGTCGTGCTCGGCATCGGCCTGTTCGGGGCGCTGATCGTCGCGCCGGGCGCGCTCTCAGCGGCGGGAAGCTGGTTCCGGGGGGTCGTCGTGCGCGAGGTGCCGCCGCCCGGTCAACCCGGCGCGCCGCGCGTCGTCATTGCCACATCGGGGCCGGGTGGCGGACCGATCCGGCACGTCAGCCTCGCCGAGGCGCGCCAACGCGTCTCCTTTCCCGTGGCGCTGCCGCAATCGGTGCCGTCCGGATTCACCCTCGCGGACGTGACGGTCTTCCAGCCCGACCCCGGCATGCCGCCCAGCCAGGTCTTCGTCATCTACCGCCGTCCCGGCGCGTATCAACCGCTCGCGCTCACCTATCAGGCGGCGGGTGGTGGCACGCTCAGTGCGCCGCCGGGCGCGACGCGCGCGATGATGGTCGGCGGATACCACGCGGTCTACATTGACCAGGTGGCCGAGGGGGTGCGCCCGGCGGACGGCGGCCCACCATTGCAACTGGGTCGACTCGTCGTGGAGCGACCCGATCTCGTCCTCATCGCATCGGGCGACCGGCGTGATGGGCTGGACGCATCCGCCCTCGCGACGATACTCGCATCGCTCCCGTAGCGCGCTCCGTCATGCTTGACGAGCAATACTTCGCGTCAGAAGATGCCGGTGCCATGTGTGGGAAGTGTACGGGCATGTAGGTTCCGAGAGGAGGAACGGATGGCGGCACAAGCATCGCTGGCGGGTATGCCGGGGCGCGAGCGGGTAGACGTGCTCATCTACGAGGCGGCAAAGTCCGTCCCCCCGGTTCCTGCCGCGCCCCAGGGGGCGCGCTTGGCGAGTATCAAGGCGTGGCCGCTCGCGCGTTATCAGGAGCGCGGCGAACGGTGCGAGGTGAGTAATCCCTTGACGGGCCGCACGCATCGCATCTCCCTGAAGAAGTACGCCCATCTCGACCCCGAGACTACGCTCGTGGAACTGATCTTCCACTTCGTCCCCGTCCCGTACAGGTCCAAGGAGGCGCTGGGAATTCGCGAACGCGCCCTCAATGGGTTGCGCCGCGAGTACGAGGCGATCATTTCCTGGCACGACGACGAGGTGAGGCTCGCGGAAGACCTCGAAGAGTGGAACACACGCTACCCCGATCGACCGAAGACGCGCGAGCAATTCTTCCTCGAAATGCACGGGCACCTCTCGTCGCGACGAGAGTTCTGCCGGGAAGTCGGCCTGCTCGACCTCGACGATATCTGGGCGCTGCATGAGGAATACGCGGCGCGGCGCCCGGATGCGATCTCCTCGTGGCGAAAGCTGCGGTGAAGCAGTCGTGCCCCATCCGTCGGACCGAGTGATGATGGCCTTGTAGGGCGATCTGTCCGGTCTGGGGCGACCGATTCGTTGTATGGAGTATGCGCATTTGTGCGACCGCAGAGGAGGTTACGCTGATGGCCGATGATCTCTCGCCCGCCCGCTTCGGCACCGCCTTCAAGGCATTCATGGACGCCGTCGTCGCGGAATCCTCGCCGCCCCGCAGCCCGCTGCTCGAGCGGATTCAGGCCCATCTCGGCGCCGACCCGGCCCAGCTGCCCGTCATCGCGGAGGAGTTCGACTCCTTCGAGCATCCCAACGTCCAGGTGGCGCTGGACGACTATCTGGGCGGCAGGGGACGCCGCGCCGCGCTGATCGGCGTGGCGATGGACAATAAGCGATTCATGGCCCTCAGTCTCTCCGACCTCGTGAGTCGCACCGGCGGCGTCGGTCGCTCGGTGCTCGCCGAAGGGCCGGTGGACTATGTCAACGTCCACCTCGCCGACGATCGCGTGCTCGCCTGTGTCCAATACGGCCTCTATCTCGTCGACGATGGCGATGCGCGGCTGGTCGTCTTCGTGACCGGCCCCTCCGATCGGGGTGGCCCGCGCATGAAGGTGCGCATCGAGGCGCTCGCCACGCGACCGGAGGATGGTCAGGCATTCCTGAGCGCGCTGCTCGACGGCATGCGGCGGCTCAATATCTATCGCGGACACGTCCTCTCGCTCGGCCAGGCCCAGCTCGGCCCCGGCCCGCAGACGCTGGTCGCCTTCCATGCCCTACCACCCGTCGCCCGTGAGGATGTTGTGTTGCCGTCGGGGCTGCTGGAGCGGATCGAGCGGCAGACGGTCGGCTTCGCCGCGCAATCCGCGCGCCTCCTAGCGGCCGGGCGCTCGCTCAAGCGCGGCCTGCTGCTCTACGGCCCGCCCGGTGTCGGCAAGACGCTGACGGTGATGTACCTGGTCGGCCGGATGCCGGATCGGACGGTATTGCTCACCACTGGGCGCGGCATGGGGCTGTTGCAGACCGTCGTGCAGATGGCGCGCATCCTCGCGCCCGCGATGGTCGTGCTGGAGGATGTGGACCTGATCGCCGAGGAGCGGGGCCAGCCGTTCGGGCGCACCGGCCCGCTGCTCTTCGAGCTCTTGAACGAGATGGACGGGCTGCGCGACGACTGCGACGTCATCTTCGCGCTCACCACGAACCGCGTGGACATCCTCGAACCGGCGCTCGCCGCGCGCCCCGGACGGATTGATCTGGCCGTCGAGTTGCCGCTCCCGAATGCCGAGGGCCGACGCCGATTGCTGGAGCTCTACGCCCGGGGATTAACGTTGCGGGATGTCGAACCCGCCACACTCGTGGAGCAGACGGACGGCGCAAGCCCCGCCTACATCAAAGAGTTGCTGCGCAAGGCGGCGGTGCTCGCCGCGATGGCCGGGGCGGAGATGGTGGTGACGGGTGCGCATCTGCAAGCCGCTCTGGCCGAATTGCAGGAAGGCGGCCAACTCGCGCAGCGCCTCCTCGGCTTTCAAACGATGCAGGACTCGGCCGACCATGCCGGGGCATCATCCCCATCGCGGCCCATCGCGCCGACGGGCTTTCCCGTGGCCACGGCCCGGACCATACAGCAAGGGGGTAGAGAATGATCCGTTGTTCTTCCCGCACCTACGGCATGAGTCTCGGTCTCTTTGCTCTTCTGCTCTTCTCTCCTGCCGCCATGGCGAAGGGAGTACCGACGGAGGTGGAGATCACCGGACCGGGCATCACGACGCCGATCCGCGAGACGAACCCGCTGGCGCTGCCCACGCTCGGCATTGTCGGCTTCATGGACTCTACCCATACCGTTACTCCGTCTGCGGGAGATGCCCTCGCCTATGAGATGACGCGCGATGGCGGGGAGCGCGTCCGTTTCTACCCGGACTCGCACGGCGGCTGTGGCCTCGTCTTTTATGTCGGCGATCCGGGGCAGATCGGCACGGAGTTCGACAATCACTGGTATCGCGCGACCTGTAGCGGCGACCTGGTCTTCCGCACCGTCTTGGCGATGCGCGGGATTGCGATGCCCGGCGACTACCCCAACCTCGTCCAACTCGCGCAGGCAGCGACCGCGAGCGCGGGGAACGCAACCGGCACGATACCGGCGACAACACCCGTGATCCCGGCCGTAGCCGCGTCGAACAGTGCGCCCGCGCCCGTCAATGCGACCGTCCGCGCGGACGCGCCAAGGCCCCTCTGGCTGCTCCCACTCACCGGGCTGATCGGCATTGCCCTGGGCGCGGCCCTCTCCCAGACGCTCATCCGGCGCACGTAAGAAGAGAGGACCGATGATGCCGCGCCGTCCATGCCGTCTCATCTTCCCGGTTGTGCTGGCATTCGGCCTGACCGGATGCGGGGGAACCCGGGCGCAACCACCATTGGTAACGGTGCCACCGCAGGCGCCAACGGCAGCCGTTGCGAGCGCACCGGCGTCTTTCCTCGCCTATGCCTTCGGTACGCTCAATTCAACAAGCGGAGGCGTGAGCGCGATCACGTTCCCCGCAGGGAACGTGGTGGGTACCATCGCGGTCGGCGGTACAACGCAAGGCGAGGCGCTTGCCCTCGCACCCGATGGACAGCGCGCCTATCTGCTCGACCGTGAGGGCGTTGACTGGCGGTTGAGCGAGCTGGTCACGCCGTCGCTCCAGGTACTCCACCGCACGCTCCTCCCCGACGCGATCAACCTCCTCGGGACGGGGCGGGTGGTGACGGTCGCCCCGGATGGTCGGCATGTCTACGTCGAGACGATGCGCATCGTTGGCCCGGAGCGTTGGGATGCGCAGTTGCGGGTGGGGCAGCCCGAGAGCGTCTACGGCATTGCCGTCTACGACGTGGCGCAGGGGGCGTTCACCGGGCAGATTCCCCTCGCCGCGCCGTGGTGCGGGGTGGCGGACCTCTTTGCCCTGCCCGATGGTCGCCTGTCGCTCTTCTGTCCGACGGCCGGCGAGGTTCGCCTGGTGGATCCCGGACAGGGGAAACAGATTGCCAGCGTGGCGGTGGGAATGGCGGCAGGGAGTGTGCCCAGCCCCGATGGGCGCCACTTCTGGCTTGTGCGCGATACGGGCGAGTTCGTGGATGTGGCGCTCACGTCCATGACGATCACCGGCAGGCGGCAACTGGGAGATGACACGGGACGCTGGGTCCCATTGCAGCGACTCGCGCTCGCGCAGGCGGGGCAGCGGCTCTATCTGCGTGCCGCGCCGGGGGACGCGGAGTTCCGTGCCCGCGGACTCGGGACCGTCGTCTGGGTGGTGGATACAGCCACCCGGCAACGGGTGGCGGTCGTCCCGTTACCCGCACCGGCAATCGACCTGGTTCCCGCGCCCGATGGCCGCACGCTGCTCACCACGACCGCGAACACTGGCAACCCACAGGAGGAGGGAACGCGGCTCGTGGATGCGACGAGTGGGCGGGAGCTGCGACGCTGGCCGGGACGACTGGATGGGTACATCATCCGGTGAAGCGCGGGGCGGTGACTGCGGAAGGAGTGAAGCACGCAATGGCCGATTTCCCAACAAAGATGTTCGTTGATCGCCAGCGTCGGAGTGCACGTGGCATGGTCGTGGCGGTCGGTATCCTGTTCTGCGCCATGCTCCTGGCGGGCTGTGGCGCAAGTGAGCGCGCTGCTCTGCCTCCTCCGACGGCGACTTCCCTTCCTGTCGTACCGACGGTGATCCCGCCGCCCACCGCGACCGTGCCGCCTACACCGACAAACACTGTGGCTCCGGCCGGTCAGGTGGTCGTGATCACGCCCGCCGCTGGCGGCTCCGCGCCCCTCGCGCCCGGTGGTCGCATCATCACGACGGTTCCTCTGCCCATCGGCGGCCCCGCGCCGGACTTCACGCTGACGACCGGGGATGGGTCCACGCTCACAAAGGCGGCGCTCGCCGGAAAGCCGACACTCCTCTTCTTCTTCGCCTCGTGGTGTCCGCATTGTCAGGCGGAAGTCGCGCCCCTCACACAGATTGCGGCGGCGCATCCTGACGTCGCTGTGGTGGCGATTGGCGTGCATGACCACGAAACGGCACAGGACATCTACGCTTTCCAAACCCGCTTCGCCCTCCCGTTCCCGACCTGGGACGGCGGTGGCAAGGCCGCGCAGGCATACGGGATCGACGCCTTCCCGACGATGATCGCGGTCAATCGCGGCGGGGACATCGTCGGGGCGGACATTGGCGAAGTGCCGCTCGCGAGCTTGGAAGCGCTCGTCGGGAAGGCGACGCGCTAACCGGCAATGGCCGGATCGCTCATTACCCGCATCCTTGTTTTGTTCGGCACATCGCGACATGGTATGGTGTATCGCAACGAGTCAAATTAACGGGAAGGAGGAAACAGGATGCGGCAGCGATGGCTCGTATTGGCGCGTTTCGGCGGCATGTTCAGCCTCATGCTCATGCTCGGTGGGCTTGTGCCGGAGGCAATTGCCGCAGGCGGGCAGGCGACCGAGGTGACGATCAGCGGTCCGGGGTTGCCGAAACCGATCACCGTCACGGATCCGCTCGCCTTGCCCGCGCTCGGCGTTGTCTCATTGATGGATGCGCAGCAGGTGATCCCTGCACCAGCCACGCTCGGCGTTGGCTATGACGTGCAGCGCAATACCTTCGACCTTGCACGCTACTATCCCGGGCTGAATCAAGCGGTCAGTTACGTCCATTACATCGGCCTCATCAACGGCGCGTCGGCGTACGACGATCACTGGTATCGCGCCTCGCCAATCGGCGATGAGACGATGCGGCGCATCCTCGCCCAACAGGGGATTGATCTCCCGGGGAACTCGCCCGGCACGGTCGCTATCGCCCGGCGAACAACGGGGGCTGCGGGAACGGGAGCGACGACTATCTCTGCAGCAGATACCGCCGCCGTGCTCACGCGGACGGTCTATCCCGCGTGGCCAATCGCGATACTGAGCCTTGGGATCGTCGTTGCGGCGACCGGTGGCTACGCGTTGGGACGGAAGCGCCAGGCATGAGCAGGCAGGATGGGATAGATTTCCTGGTGCGAGGGGAGTAACGGCGATGATTAGCCCGCGTGCGCGCATCCCCTGCCTCGTGTGTATGGGCATCGCGCTCCTGCTTGTCGGCTACGGTGTGGGTCGGTCCACCTCAGCATCCACACGCCCTGCAACGCTAGCCGACACTGCCCGAAGCAGGATCATTGCCCTTACCCCCTTGCCTATCACGACGGTCCCCGGTCACCCGACGATCCCACTGCCGAAAGTCATCGGGCTGGGTGGCGATGCGGCACGAGACGCGCTTATCTGACACGGCTTCGTGGACGTGGAAGTGACCAATGACGCACCCCGGCCACCCTTTGTGGGAACGGCAACGCCGGATCGGGTTGCCACGGTCGTCGAACGCGACACGAGGACTCCACTGGGGCTAGTACATCTTGGCTGAAATAGGTTTGCGCTGTACGCTGAGAGGAGAAACGTGCGGTGCAGCGGTGCGCGCACGACGCCACACCAGCGGAGGAGCCAATGCCCGCCACACCGATTACCGTGACCGAGGCCGAACGGGCGGGTTTGGCAAGCCTCGTCCGGCGTCACACGACCGCCCAGCAGATCGTCATGCGTGCGCGCATCGTGCTCGCCGCCGCAGAGGGAGCGACGAATGTCCAGATCGTGCAACAGGTCGGTCTGAGCCGCGAAAGCGTGCGGTTGTGGCGTGATCGCTGGGCCGCGTTGCGGGACATCCCGCTGGCGGAACTCTCGGTGGCACAGCGCTTGACCGACGCGCCCCGTCCCGGCACCCCGGCGCGGATCACGGCGGAGCAGGTTTGCCAGATTGTGGCGCTCGCCTGTGCCGCGCCCGCCACGGCAGTGATGAACGACAATTACCCATTGCCGGTGGCGCGGATTAGACCTGCCGCTTCGTGCTCCCATCATCCTGCCCCTACCATGACGCTCGAAGGAGGGCGTCATGAAGACCGACGGGGAGGTCCGCATCATGATTCGCGAACGTGCCAAAGGAAAGACCCAGGAACAGGCCGCCGCACGGGCGGGGATGAGCGTGCGCACGGTCCGGACGTATGAACGGCTCGGCAAACTGCCCAGCCAACTGAAGCAGCCGCGCGCCTATCGCACCCGCCCCGATCCCTTCGCGGAGGATTGGCCGTGGATTGAAGCGGAACTGACCCGCGATCCCGCGTTGCAGGGGACGACGCTCTTCGCGCTGGCGTGCGAACGCCGGCCCGGCCACTATCGCCCCACGCAGATCCGCACGTTGCAGCGGCAGATCGCCGCCTGGCGGGCGCAATCCGGCCCCGATCGGGAAGTCTTCTTCGCGCAGGTGCATCAGCCCGGCATCGTCGCCCAATCCGACTTCACCCACATGACCGATCTCGGCGTGACGCTCGCGGGCGTGCCGTTCGCCCATCTCCTGTTCCATCTCGTCTTGCCCTATTCGAACGTCGAGGCGATCCATCTCGTCCTCTCGGAGAGTTTCGAAGCGCTCGCCGAAGGGGTCGAAATCGCCCTCTGGCAGATCGGTGGCGTGCCCGCACGGCATCGCACCGATCATCTCAGCGCGGCGATGCGCCCCTTGGATGCGGAGGGGCGGCGACAGGCGACGGCACGATACGCGGCACTGATGGCCCATTACGGGATGGAGCCGACGACGAATAATGTGGGCGAAGCGCACGAGAATGGCGACGTCGAGCAGGCGCACTTCCGCTTCAAAGAAGCGGTGGATCAGGCGCTCCGGGTGCGCGGGAGCCGGGAGTTCGCCGATCGCGATGCCTATCGCCACTTCCTGCAGGACCTCGTGCGGCAGCGCAACCTCACCCGACACGCACGCTTCGCCGAAGAACGGCAGGCGCTGCGTCCCTTGCCCCGCGCGCCGCTCGATCTCTATCGCGAGGTGCGCGTGCCGGTCAGCCGGGGCAGCACGATCCAGGTGCTCCGGAATACCTACTCGCTCCCTTCACGGTTGATCGGGACGACGGTGACGGTGCGGGTGCGCGCCGAGATGCTCGAGATTTACCGGGGCACGGTGCTCTTGGAGACGATCCCCCGGCTACTCGGTGAGCGCCAACACCGGATCGATTACCGCCATATCAGCGCCTCGCTCGTGCGCAAGCCCGGCGCGTTCGCCCAGTACCGCTACCGCGACGATCTCTTCCCGACGCTCATCTTCCGCCGGACCTACGACGCGCTCGTGCAGGCCATCCCGCACCGGGCAGACCGCGACTACGTCCGGTTACTCCACCTTGCGGCGGGGACGAGCGAGGCCGCGGTGGACACGATCCTCGCGGAAATGCTTGCCGACCGGCAGACGCCGACGTTTGATCTTGTCCGCGATCGCATCCGGCGTCCCGAACCGACTGCCATCCCGATCCTCACCGCGGCGGTGCTCGACTTCGGCATCTACGACGACCTGCTGATCGCGGGAGGGCACGATGATTGACCGACACGCCGAACTCCTCGCGATGCTCCGGACCTTGAAACTGCCCGCGATGGCGTCCGCCTTTCCCGATCTTGCGCTCAAAGCGGCCAAGAACGGACTGACGCACGAGGCCTTCCTCTACGATCTCGTCCAGTGCGAGTGCGTCCAACGCGACGAGCGGCGGATCGCCCGGCTCCTGCAGCGTTCGGGCCTGCCGCGCGAGAAAACCTTCGGTACCCTCGCCGTCGAGCACTTCCCGCTCGCGATGCGGCAACAGATCGAGCGCTTACGCAGCGGCGCCTTCGTCGGCGAAGCGATCAATGTGATCGCGGTCGGCCGACCGGGCACGGGCAAGAGCCATCTCGCGGCGGCATTGGGGCATGAACTGATCCTCCACGGGGAATCGGTCCTGTGGACGGCGACGGCGAATCTCGTGCAGCGGCTCCTGGCGGCGAAGCGCGACCTGCGACTGCCGCAGGTGCTCGCCCAATTGGATCGCTTCACCTGCCTGATCCTCGACGACATCGGCTACGTCCAGCACGACCGGGACGAGATGGAAGTGCTCTTCACCCTCCTCGCGGAGCGGTACGAACGCCGGAGCGTCGTGATTACGACGAACTTGGTCTTCTCGGAATGGACGCGAATCTTCAAGGATCCGATGACGACGATGGCGGCGATCGACCGGGTGGTGCATCACGCGGTGATCTTGGATCTGATGGGGATGGAGAGTTATCGGGCGAAGGAGGCGAACGGACAACACGCGCAGTTGATGAGTGAGACGGCACCGGCGCTGGCCGGGAACGTGGAGGGATAAGGCAGTGAGGAGCGGGTACGGAAGCCGGCAAGTCTCATGCGCGCCACCAGCAAGGCTAATTGACATCCAACAGGCAGGACGCCCGATCAGCCAGTGGAGCAGTCGCGAGATCGCCGACGAGATCACCGCGCGCGGCATTGTCGCGACGATCTCGCCGCGTCATGCGGCACGGCTGCTCAAAAGGGGGCGCTCAAGCCGCATCTGATCCGCTCTTGGCTGACCCCAAGTCACGATGTCGCGTTTGCCACGAAGGTGACGGACCTCTGCACGCTCTACCGTGAGGCACCCGAGCGGGCGGCAGAGGGCGAACGGATCCTCAGCACCGACGAACTGACCGGGGTGCAAGCATTGGAGCGGGCACATGCCGATCTGCCGATGACACCGGGCCATGTCCGGCGGCGCGAGTTCGAGTATATCCGGCATGGCACGCAGTCGTTCATCATCAATCGGGATGTGGTGACGGGGCAGATCATCGCGCCGTCGTGCGGGCCACGACGCACGGAAGCAGACTTCGCCGCGCATATCGGACGCACGATCAGCACCGCACCGCAGACGACCCGGTGGCACTTCGTGGTGGACAACCTCAACACCCATCAGTCGGAGAGCCTGGTGCGCCTCGTCGCAGCGCACGACGGGGAGACCACCGATCGCGGCGTCAAAGGCAAACGCGGTATCCTCGCCACCCAGCGGAGTCGGGCAGCCTTCCTGAGCGATCCGGGGCACCGGATTGTCTTCCATTACACACCGACGCACGCCTCGTGGATCAATCAAATCGAGATCTGGTTGAGCATCCTGACGCGCAAGTTGCTCAAACGGGGCGTCTTCACCTCGACGGACGATCTCACTCAGCAGGTGCTTGCCTTCATCACCTACTACAACCGGATGGACTAAGCCACATGATGTTCCACATATACAGACCGTTGAAAAACGGCCCGGTACGACGTAGCATCAGCTCCTTCCGTCCGCGCCAAGGAGCTGCCTGCCATGATGGGTGCCAAACTGCGGGTCTTCACCCCGCTGACCGATCTCTCCCTCGAATCCCTCGTTCCCGCCGATCACTTCTATCGGCATCTCGACCGCACCTTCGACCTCGCCTTCGTCCGCGATCTCGTCGCCGATTGCTACGCGCGCGGCGGTCGCCCCTCGGTTGATCCCGTCGTCTTCTTCAAACTCCAACTGGTGATGTTCTTCGAGGGCATCCGCTCGGAACGCCAACTGATGGCTGTCGTCGCGGATCGCCTCAGTCTACGCTGGTATCTCGGCTACGACCTCAATGAGCGACTCCCCGACCATTCCAGCCTGACGAAGATCCGCGAACGCTATGGACTGAACGTTTTCCGCTGTTTCTTCGAGACGATCACCGCGCGCTGCATAGCGGCGGGGCTCGTTTGGGGTAAGGAACTCTACGTCGATGCCACCAAAGTCGAGGCGAATGCCTCCCGTACCTCACTTGTGCCCCGCTTCGCCGTCGGAGCGCATCTGCGTGACCTGTTCACGTCAGAGAACCCCACGCCATTAGCGCCGACGACTGCGAGCGATGCAGCGTCCGCTGAGTACACATCGCAGGCCGATGCCGTGCCCACACCGCTGCCGGTCGTCCTGCCCGAGGAGCAGTGGGTGACGCTGGCTAACGCCAATGCGCAGCGGCACGATTGGCTGGCACAGGCAGGAAAACAACAGCGGGAAGTCCAGAATCATCACGCCCGCAAGCGCCTGGCTGATTACGTCGTCAGCACTACCGATCCCGATGCGACCTTCATGCATCGCCCCGGCAGTAGTACCCGACTCGGTTATCAGACGCATTATGTCGTCGATGGCGGCAAGGCACGGATCATCGTGCAAGCGCTGGTCGCGCCCGCGGAGGTGATGGAGGGGCAGCCGATGCGCGATCTCGTCTGGCACACGTGCTTTCGCTGGCATCTGCATCCGCGACAGGTCACGGCCGATACCGCCTATGCGGGGATCGAGAACATCATCGCGCTGGAAGATGCCGGTATTCACGCCTACGTCCCACTGCCCGGGCCGGACAAACGGCGGATCGGATTCAGTCAACAAGACTTTCGGTACGATCCGCTCTCCGACACGTATACCTGTCCACAAGGGACAATACTGAAACGCCGTCAGCGGAAGCAGCAAGATCGCTCGATCCACTATCAAGCGCCCGCAGCAGCGTGCAATAAGTGTCCCTGCAAAGCGCGTTGCACCCCGAGCAAAGTGGGACGCACGGTGCAGCGCAGTCTGGATGAGAAATACCTCGACCGTGTCCGTGGCTACCATGAGACCGAGGCATACAAGAAAGCGATGCGCAAACGTGGGGTCTGGGTCGAGCCACTGTTCGCCGAAGCGAAGAGTTGGCATGGACTACGCCGGTTCCGGTTGCGCGGATTGCTGAAAGTGAATGGTGAAGCGTTGCTGACGGCGGGCGGACAGAACCTGAAGCGACTCTTGAGCAGGGCTGGTTGGGGGCGGCGGCCGTATCCGGGAGGAGCGATCGGGCTGGCGATGGATCCGGCGTTCGTCGGGGTCGTCGGATAAGCCCGAGGACGGGGTCAATGCGCCTGACGATTAGGTGCCGGGCGGGTTTTTCAACGGTCTGTATATGTGGAGCATCATGTGGCTTAGTCCACAACCGGACAATGGCCAAGCCCTTCAAATGGACCTACCAAGGCAAGGTGTTGGTCGCTTAGATGCAAAGATATTTGAGCCAACGTGTACTAGTGGGTCAGTTGGATTGCTCGTCGCCTTTCCCTCATGCTACATGCTCTCAATGAAGCGGCAACGCTGTAGATGCGCCCGATCCACCGAGCGCATGGCGGCGCTGCCGTGCGCGTTCGCGACGTGCGTGCCGCTTGCCACCCCAAACAAACGGTGTCGGCACCCGGTTCCAGCCGTCGGCGGTTGCCTCCAACCACGCGATGATTTCCTCCGGCGTCTGCGGGTGGTGTCCATCCAGCGCCCGCCGTTTGAGGATGCGCTGAATCGATTCCGCCATATTGAGCCAGCTTCCTCCGAGCGGCGTGTAGAGCGGCATGATCCCGTGCGCGAATAACCACAAGACAAATGATGGGGTGCGATGACCAGTAAGGTTGTCTAAGACGAGCAGCATCCGCAGCGGCGGCAAGGTTTCGGGTAGCGTGATCCGCACCGAGAGACCTGCTTGCCAGCGCTCCCAGCAGCGCCGATTCTCCTCGACACCCAGCGCCTGGGTCGGCTCCGGCAGCGAACTACTCGCGAGGATCGTGTGCAACTCCGCTTCGAGCCACGGATGCAAGACCGCATTCGTGCAACTGTGTACCCCCTTGACCCGCACCGTCCCGCTCGCCGGGTGAAACAGCGTCAGTTGCTTCGCGGTACCTGCCCGCACATACTCATGCGGGTACCGTACTGGTTCAGCGATCGGTCGCCAGCGCATCCCCGGATACGGGAGCGTTGCGTAGGGACCGGCCTCGTCCTCGGTCCACACCGGTACCACCGCCTGTGCGTACGCCGCTTCGATCAGGTTTTTTTTGCCACGGCATCGGGATCGACCACCGTCACCGCCCCGCTCTTCCGTTTGCGCACGACCACACCCGTCTCGCACCAACTGCGATCCCGCTGCCACGAGAATCCCGCATCGTGCAGGGCGTGCCAGATCGTCGCGGTGCTCACCGTTGGCAAGCCATCCGCTGTCTGCCGCAGCGTCCGTCGCAGCGTCGTGAGCGATCACGTTCCTGTCTGATCGGCATCCCGGTCGGGCACACGCCGCACCTCGCGCAGGATCCGTTCCTGCTCCATCGGGGTATAGCGCTTTGGCTGACCACCGCCGTGTCCGGGCGTGAGCGTCGCCAATCCTTCGCGGTTGAAACGGGCGACGAGGTGCGCCACGGCATCGCCACTCTTGCGCCCAGCGGCACGCGCGGCGTCGGTGAACGGTTGACCAGCGGCGACCGCGAGCAGGGCTTTGGCACGCGCGACGAGCGCGGCGGGTTCAGCCTGCGCGCGACTGAGTCGTTCAAGCGCGGCATGTTCCGCAACGGTCAGGGAACGCAGGGGATCATTCTGCGGGTGGGGCATGGGCAGGCTCCTCACGAGACGACATGCGACAACACTCCTTGATGCTCTCACTCCTCACCTCGAAGGGCAATCTTCAATCCAACTGACCCACTAGTGGGTCATGCCGCAATTGACTGGCATTGAGCGATTGCAGCGGAGCCGCCCAGCACTCGCTGTCGTGCCCGATTCCGCCGTTCCCAGCGTTTGCCCTCCCACACAAACGGCGTTGGCTCGGCATT
>JAABUO010003026.1_pt1 | contig 20203 bp, 27 predicted proteins | sample 5559291 | NCBI WGS metagenome assembly JAABUO01 (sample SAMN10711878, study PRJNA513372) | rock metagenome | isolation source: Antarctica rocks | place: Antarctica: Victoria Land, Finger Mt sud
TGTGAAGAGGTTAGCGCGTTTGTTCTGAAGGGGGAGGTAGGGTAATCAGGCTGTTGTGGGAAGAGAAGGGCATTTTTCCCTTGCTGGAAGTTTGGGATGTGTGATATGCGGTGTTTTGGCTTTTAACAGATGTTGTACTGTAACCCGATTCTTTGCATATAAATCATCCAATCTAATAACATTCTCCTCGTTCAAGTGCTTGATATGATGATATCTTCCCACACCCAAAACGCTGGCCGTCGGACGGGAAGGGCGTATTCATGATTCCTAATCGATCTTGTTCCAGTCGGGGAAGAAACCAATATCTAACTTCATAACCACAGATATCCATTCGGAGATTTTCCATGCCGAAGGTCTCGCAGGAAGTTAAACAAGTTTCTTTACTCTATCACAGAAATACACCGAGAGTATCTTAGTTGACTCAAACAAAAGGTCATTTAATCATATTTATAATACCGACCTGCCATGCTTATGTACTGAACCGCTACCCGGTCTTAAGGACCGGAAAAACAAAAAGGGGGAGGGGGAAAGGCCACTCATCCCAATAGTAGCGTTAAAACAACCCCTTTATAATCCCTGAACCCTCTCCACTTCTCGCTTCAAACCATAGGCTTCCTGGCAACCATCAAATACATTGGCGTAAATAGCTTCTCTTTCCCACCCGCCACCAAACTATCCGCCGCCAACCCCAAACTGTCCGCCGTTTTTCGGGTTCCCTTAGGCGCTAGGCCTATCCTTTCCAATCCCGCTACGGCTCCGTGCGCTACCCACCTACCCCATTTTGTCATTCTCGCGATCGTTACTAGATCCCCTAGACTGCCAACCATCCTAAGATCTCCGTCCAGCGGATAATACCAGGGTTTTGGGTCCTTCCTTTCCGCCAAATCCTCATGAAGTTCTAGTTCGAAGCCAGCGGCTTTTATGGCAGCAAGCCCTTCAGACACACGCACCATATTGCTGATGCCGTCGCCTTGCTCAATACCGAGGCGTATCTCGCGGTGGTGCGGGTTGGAATTGTCGTAGGCGTCAGTCATAAGCCATTCGTAAACGCCGAAGACGCCACCGGGTTTGAGAACGCGGAAAATTTGGCTGTAGACGCCTTCAAGGGAGGGAGCGTGAACGGTTGCTTCGATGGCGTAAATGGCGTCGAAAGAGTTTGCGGGGAAGGACATTTGCTTTGGGGAGGGGGTTAATTAAGTCTTTCAGGAAGTTTGGGGAGAGGCAAGTGTATACCATGAAGTCGCCTTTGATGAAGCTTAATTGAGTTGACATGCCTTCTCGGGCGGCGTACTTGGTGGCTCGCTCGATTTGGTAGTCGTTGTTGTTCAGACCGACGATGTTGACGTTGGCGAATTTCGCAATCTCTCGGGCTGGCCCTCCTACACCGCAACCAACATCTAGGACTTTCATGCCATCTCGAAGGCCCATCATGTGTGCTAGGTAATGCTCATGACGAGCAATGGCTTGGTAGAATGCTTCGCCATATCCGAAGCGGCAGAAATGGAACGAGCCTCCCCAGCCGTACTCGTAAAGATCAGTAGCAAGGTTGTAGTAACTAGTCGTATTAACAATTGTAGCTACTAGTATAGCAGTACAGAGATCGCATACTGTCTGGTAAGAGTGGCATATTCTGCCTTGCGCGCCTACGTAAGTGAACATGTCAGAATCGGCTTCTAAAGGGATTTCGGTGTAGAGGTGTGATCATACCTCTCTTATTTCTGTTGTTTCCGAGTCGGCAGCTTTGTTATCCCAATGCTTGAAGTATTCGTCGACGGCTGCTTTCTGTGCTCCATGATCTTTACCTAGCATAGCCCGAAAGCCTGCTTTGTCGTCCACAGATTTGCCATGCATAGCTTTGTTGAAGGCGGCATCTCGAGAGTGGTCTTCGGTCTCGAGGGCAATGGGAGTCATTTTCGTGTCGAGTGTTTCAATGCTAGAGAAAGATGGAAAAGAGCGAGACTAATCAGAAGGAAAGAGAGTGTGTGGGAAGTGGTTGGGGAAAGTAGCAAATACTGTTTATATTGTGCCTTCTCCAAGAAATTGTTGACAGGGGGTTACGTAGAAATACGGCGCTAGTGGCTCGCCTCGTAACCCTGCTCATTTAGTACCGGCTCAACCCAGACCCGGACGTCGACTTTCTCATGCCACTTTGTAAAGCGTCCAAGATCTTCTACTACAAAGTAAGGTACCTTATTCCGCTCTGTTGCTCAGCAGTCATACTGGGGTAACTTAAGGTACTCATGAGTTAAAAGTACCTCGTTTGAAAAACACCCTTTGCTGCTGCCGTCTACCATCATCATGCCCCAAATCAAGCAGGACCTGAACCGCTCCGGTTGGGAGACGACAGACTTTCCTTCGGTCTGGTAGGTCTCCCCTTATCTACCTTACACGTTCCAGCACTAACAACAGTAACACCCAGCGAGAACTGCCTTCCCGATAACCCATATGTCCAAATGCTAAAGGAAGATCATGGTGCCGAATGCAAGATTTGCACTCGACCGTTCACCGTCTTCCGGTGGAAAGCTGACCGCACGGCTCGAGCCAAGCGTACGAACATATGCCTTACTTGCGCTCGTCTGAAGAATTGCTGTCAGTGTTGTATGCTGGATCTCTCCTTTGGCTTACCCATCGTTGTACGAGACGCGGCGCTCAAGATGGTGGCACCTGGTCCGGAAAGCAGCATCAACCGAGAGTATTACGCCCAGGAAAATGAGCGAGAAATTGAAGAGGGAAGAGGCGGGGTTGAGGAGTACGAGAAGACGGATGAGAAGGCTCGAGATCTGCTCCGGAGGCTAGCAAATAGTGAGCCATACTACAAGCGACAACGTAGGTTGGAAGCAACGGAAGACACAGCAAAAGACGGCGGGCCGGCGGTTCCCGAAGGAGGAACGCAACGAAGAATTGGGGGGTCCCCAGGACCTATACGGACTCATGACAGCAGGAGTGGCACACCGGGAACAAGAGGACCACATCAAGGTGGTCGAGGAGGTGCAAGGGGAGTACGTGCTTTTCCGGGCACGGCACAGCTTCCACCCGGGCCTCAAGATATCCTGCCACCACGAGATCAGAATGTAACTTCTTTATTCGTCACCGGAGTGGAGGATGATCTACCTGAGCATGCGCTACGAACATTCTTCTCACCCTTCGGTCTTCTTCGATCAGTCATTTGCTCCCATCGCTCGCACTGTGCTTTTATTAATTACGCTACACGAGAATCAGCCGAGGCTGCAGCTGAACAATGCCAAGGCAAAGCAGTCATTGCAGGATGTCCACTTCGGGTACAATGGGGAAGACCACGGCCATTAGACAACATGGACAAAGATGAGAGGATGGCTATTGCCAGGCAGGGCCGAGATACAGCAAAGGCTATAGCAGCGGCCAAGGGACCACCTGCTGTAATGAACATTGGCGAGCAAGGTGTTCCTGCACAAGAAAACCTGGATGATCTGGCTGCGATCCCTCCGCCTCCAGGACAGGACGATGTACGATATGAGAGTCTTGCAGGCAACTGAAGACATTTAGATTTTTAACTTCCTGTATTTCACAAAGCAGCCATTATTTGGCCATACAAGGGCCTTTTTTGATCCGCTGAATCATGATACATGACATACGACGTTGTTTATCGAGCATCAATTGACTCGTACTCCTCAACCTATGCTTTTCCTACCTGGCTTAGCAAGAGGATCGGAACCTGGCTGAGCGAGGTTTTACCCACTTCAAGCTGGGTCATGACCGAACTAGTACAACAAGACTGCGGATGTGAACTCGCAGGCCGCACTCCAGCGAATTATATGCAGCGACACATAGCGAGCCACTGTGTGCGGTGATACTGGTCAATGGCGGGGCCGGTAGCTGCCTCTCGGAGACGGATGGTCTTTGCTGTCAAGATGCTCTATTGTTGTTAAGCCAGGTTGCAAATCCGTCAGAACGAACAATCAACAAATCACAATTTGAAACCATATTGCCTTGCTCTGTGGACATGTATCTATTGCATCTCCCTCCAACTAGTTGATCATCATGTGGTGGCTCTATGGTGTAATCAAAGCCTGTATCCCCATTCCAGGATTTTCCGCCGCCGTATCGAAGGCAGTCTTCCAGTCCTCCGACCCGAAATTCCCAACAGTCTTACAGCCGGCACCCTCTTCGAGCTTCAGAACCCCAATCTCTACCATCTTGATCAGCGCCCTTACATACTCACGATCGTACATCCACTTTCCTCGAAGCACCAAGTTCCTATGCATAATCGCAGAATAAGGGATTGCAATATCCTCACGGAATCCTCCCATTAGACTCACCCGTCCAAAGTGGCTTAAGGATAAGATTCCGCTCTTAATGTGCGTTGACTTTACAGCAGCAGGTGGTGATATATCGAGGAACGCATCAGCAGGTCCATATTTCTGTAGCGCTTCCGTATCCTTCTGTACATCGCCCGTTATCGGTACGGCCTCGACCCGCTCGCTCCTTGCAGCAACCCTCTCCAAAACCTCGACATTTCTGCCCATAGCAATGACCCTAGCCCCCATTGCGAGAGCAACAAGCACAGCCGCTCCTCCGAACGCCCCTGTTGCAGGTGCGACGATTACCTTCTCGCCGGCCTTTAGATCGATATCCCTCAGCCGTCCATAGGGCGCCAGTAGCGCTGAAATATACTGGAGATCTTCAGTATTATATCCCAAACCACAATCCCTTGGAGGTCCTAGTAGCTGCGTCTCGTCCAGTGCATCGCAATTTTCCAGCGGGATCTTGGCGTGCTCCGCATATGTCGTATCTCTCCACTCGCCATCTATCAGTTTTCTACTTCCTTCCGTAAATCCCTCGTGTACACCGAAGAGAAAGAGAGCGGTTGGGTCGTCGCGGCCGCGAACGAGTATGTTAACATGGACGAGCTGCCCTGTCTTCAGGGATGTTGTGTCCGGCCCGATGGCTGCAACACGGCCGATGGCGCTGGACCCGATCACAAGGGGCATGGGAAATGCGTATTGCCGCGTGCCATCGCAGATCTCGCGCATTTAGGGGATTACACTCGCCACGAGGATGCGAACTATGACGCTGCCCGGAGTAGGCTGGGGAGTAGGGATTACTTCTACCTTCGGCGGCTCGCTGGTAGAGTGTAGAACGAGAGCACGGTGTGATTTAGGGAGCTCGCGGGTGGAAGACATGGTGGAGGCCTGGTGGGAAATGGTTCGCTAAAGGTAGAATTGGTTGGAGCGGAAAGGTCCTTCTTAGTCTTCAAGAAAGCAGCGGGCCAACTCATATCCCGTCTACTCATCCATATTCCACCGACTCATCGGAGTTTGTGGGTCGCCATGTCCGGCCAAGAGTAAACGATGTACTTCTTTGACCTGTTACACTTTAGCTTGAGGTATGGTAAGCCCGTTATGTCCGGACACGGGATGAGGCCACACTTCTCTAAAACGTGATCTAGCACTCGCCTGAGAATCCAACCAATATTCCAAGTGATCGAATTGTGCGTCCATAGTCAGGTGTTTTCTAATCAGTCCTCCATTCTTTACGTCCTCGGCATTCAGGCAACTGGCTATTTTTAGCATCTCAGGATTTCCTCTTCTTGTTACCAATACTACAAGGCTGCGACGGCATTCTATCTGGTCGTTGCGAGCGCTTCTCATCCCTACTCCGATAATTTGCAAGCCAGCTGCTTAAAAATTCCATGCAATTACTAAGGCGTATTTCGACCCGCCGCTCCCACAGGGCCACAATTCGGATGCGGCTTTCATGCATCCTTTATACGCAATTGCGGCTGAAATTATTAATTGCTGATTGCTAGACGATATGTAAGCAATCAGTGGAACCCGAAGCCAGCCTTGTTATATATCTCGGCACAATCTCTTCGAAATGCACGACATTAATCTACCATTACACTTGTTCTGGTGCCTTAAGACGACAGCCTTGCCTCGCCCCCGCGAAGGGCTATCAAGAGGACGCCATGCCCGTCCCAAAAGCCAGTATCGATGTGCACTTTGAGACTCCACCGCATCCTCAACCTCCTAGCTCAAAATTAGAGGAGCAATTCAAAAATGCGCGAATCACTTTCGACAAGACTGTCGATGGACACTATCGGCATGGGACGACAGGCTACAAACGAGTCGGCGCTCTCTTCCTCACATGGGAAAAGGATGACTTGCAGTGCAGAGAGACCGAGGTATAACCATCTGCAGCGTTCATCTGAATACGGCAGGCTTACTTCTCCAGGTTAATGCATTGAGAGAGCTGTTCAAACGCGATTTCAGATTCGAGACCGACTACTTCGAGATCCCTGCGGAGCGTTGGCAAACCAGTCTGCTCAGGAAAGTCTCGGATTTCATCTGGCACTACGACAGTCGAGACTGTTTAGCGATTATATATTACGGTGGCCATGGCTATCTTGGAACAGAGACGCAATCGCTCAAGCTTTCAGCGTAGGTGCCCCTACTTGCAGGGACATCTTCCTGCATCCGCTACCTACTCATTCTGGTTCTATACATTCTGATTCTATAATTTGTGCTCGGGCTGACGGTCTTATCGTCGCAGGAAATACGAACCTGATGGTAAAAATCCTAACGGAGACGAAACCCTATTCTTTAATGATATAACTACTTGCCTTCGACTTCCGGCTTGCGATCAGATCTTGATTGTTGACTGCTGTTATTCTGCGAGGGCCTTTGCTCCCGAGCCCATTGGGAAACAGAAGTTCGAGCTCCTAACGTCAGCGGGTGCACATAATCAAGTGCCAGGGCCAGGGCAGCTGGGTTCATTTACAAGTGCTCTTGTGGGCGTGCTAAGGAAGAATCTAGATGCCAACCCTAGAGGATTCTGTACCTCTCAACTATATCGCGACTTATTTCACTCTATACCAAAAGACACCGAAACAAAGCCCATGCTATTTGATCAGTCACGGCACAGCTACGGCAAGATTTGGCTCCGTCCGCAGGAGTCGGTGTCTTCCAGGGAACTAAATAACAGAATGGAAGGCAGGCACATGAGCCTTAACCTTCAATTAAACGAAGAGCCGAACGATGTTGTGATGAATGAACTCGCTTTGGCGCTCCAGTACTTGCCACACGTCGTGAAAGTCCGGTTTGTGAGCTTGTATGCTCCGAGGCACCAGATTGAGAATTTTATGCGCTCGGTCTATTTGGCAACAAAGTTACGGCCGTTGGTTAGGAGATTGCACGCCAGGGTTGAGCTACGAAAACTGACGGAGAAGGCGCAAAACGAAAAAACAGTTCAGCCCTCGGCCAGTTTTCTCGACTTGCTTTTCAAGCCGATTTATCATCCCATCTATGACTGGAGCAGTGCGCGTAGACCGGAAGAAGTGTCATCATCCGGGCCTCGAGTAAACTCCTGCACCTCTTCACCAGCTTTAGTGGAGCAACCCTCAAGAACTAAAATGTTCTCTAATCGATTCTTTTCTATAGACTATGTAGTCGATATTCCGAACTACGAGACTTTCAAGTCGACTTTTTGCCATGGCCACGCCAATGTCGCTGAATACCTTTCTCGATTAACGGGCTCTACAACTACCCTAAAATTCCTCTCGCCGAATTTCCATAGCCACATCAGTGTAACTGACCATCTCTCACGTTTAATGGATTCTGCAACTATCCTAAAGTTCCGTTCGCCGACACATCTACTGAAATCACCAATGCCTATCGAGTCATCTACTTCAAATACGCAGAGTGTACGGAGAAATTATCTCAGACATCTTTTTCGAGACGATGCATGGCATGCAATCATGTGGGTTGCGGTTTGGTACATGATGTTCTGTATTTGCATTCACAAGGAATGACAGGAATGCCATTTTCGCCGTAATCTTCTGCACAATCTCGAAAAGCTTTCCTGTGTATTACTTCCACGGTCATTGTCGGGGAATTATCTATAGGCTGGATTTTCGGGGGTTCGGTCATGATATGATCTTATGCTTTCCCTAACATATATACCCAATATTATACATTCTACTCAATAAAGGGGATGTACCGATCGCACCAGACATACCCAAGCAGTCTGCTCAAAGTAATTACTATAGAGCGCTGTTGTCTGAGCTGGGCACCTCTGGTGGTTCCTTGGTGTTGTACAAGTTCGGGCACTACAACTCTTCCCGAAAGGAACTCAGCCAGTTGCTATCAGACACCAGGCGTTAAATATGATCAAGAATATTGATCGTAAACCGTCCAAGCCTTGCGAAAAGGTGGTTACACAAGAACCCTGCATGACTTTTTTCGCTGTTGCACCATAACCGCAGCGTCGCTGCCTCATTCTAAGGGTTGCCTTCTCTCAGCGGCATTTTCCTTCTGCCTAAAAGCAGTCACTGCTCTAGCCTGTCAGTCATCACTTACATTCGGGAATATATAATTACGCCGTCTTGCTGCCGTAACAGCTGAATTGTTTCACTTGCACAACCACCGAAGGCTACTTGCAACGATAATACGCAGCTTCTACGATGACTGACCAGGCCAGCAAGGTTAGCACATGCTTATCACGACTAGCAGGCTGATCAACAAAGATCTAATTTAATGCTTCCAGGACGTCTCCGAGGCTACAGACGACACACGGCAGAGCCCCCCACCGTTCAGGTCGCGTGTAGTACGCAAGATGCCGAATTTGGTTGCTGATGTAAGATGCTTCTTCTTCCTACATTCTTTGATACTCATTATAACACGAGGCGAAATGACAGTTCCCCAACATGGGTTTCGAGAAGGGCTAAAAGGTCTATGTCAAGGGTGGAAGGGGCTCGATGGGACCCTGGGAGGTTGTAGAGGTATTGGGCAGTGGGAAATACAAGCTGAAAGATGGAAACAAGTTGTTGGATAAGATATTTGACGAGAAAGACCTAAGTGCAAGGCTTCGCTTAAACGAATAGTCACAGTAAGACCGGGCCATACTCGGTAACGAAATTCGAAATAACGATATAGGGTTTATCATGTATGAATAACGCTTCCGTTGTAAAGAAATCCATTCTCCAACAAAGGGGTTCCGCGGAATTTGTCACTTCGTTGTGGACCGGCTTTACTGTATTCATGAACATCTTGATACTTTCCAACATGGCACGCATTGTGATAGCATAATGTAAGGTATGGCTCGCAGGGGAATGTATGATTCAACCAAATGTGAATGATGTGCGTAAAGTATTTCACAGCTCCCGAGTGTAACATCAGCGCCTGGGAGTCGCCCGATGAAGGATGAAGGATAAGGTACGAGTGAATGAGGCTGAGGGTGGCTGAGGGTGGCTGAGCAAGGCTGTCTTCCCAATATTTGCATTTAAATCACCATAATACCCTCCATCACCGGTCAAGCCTTTGTCATGGTCGATATGGTTCATTTATCTCAATAGGAGGTTCTGTACATTATTAATTAATCATGGTTGTTGTGCCCCCAGCCACACCACCTTCGACAGTCGTTTCACTGCCATCAAGTCCCACGTCACCGGCTGTACATGGATTTGAGTCTGACCTGGAGAAAGGCCAGTATGATGAGAACAGGGCGGACTACCATGACAGTAAGGACTGCCTCCTTAGAAGCTCTTCAAGACTTCGTCCCAATAAATATTTTGTTCTTGTTGGTTAACGTGTTTGACAGACACCGAAATCTCGGATAAGGCTACGCAGAGCAGAATCTCAAGTTGGGTTCAGAGAGCTTCTACATGGAACTCATTACCACGGAATCCATGGAGAAAAGAAGACGGTCGGGAAAAGCTCGTTCAGCGCAGTACAGATCCTTCCTTTAACCGATGATGACCGCCCCAATCTTACAGGCACGCAGTCGATGACCACCCAGAAGGGTACCCTCAATTGGCAGCGTTTCTCAATAGCGATGAGAATTTTCTCTTGTGTCGACGGTTTGGTTTTCTTCATTCAAGGGTGCTGCTCTATCGTCAAGACGAGCTTCACCAGCTCGAAAGAGAGCTCCTTGCCTTGGATCAAGCCGATGCTGAAGAATTCCCTTTAGTTCTGCAGTCAAGGCAGGCCGATAACGAGCAAGATGAGCAGGAAATGCGGAAGATACTTATAGGTAAAATCGATAAGAAGCTAAAACAATATGGTATGACCAAAAGAGACATTAGACTACTCAATCCTCTGACAAATTGTTCCAGATGGTCTTGTACAGAGAATTAAGACCTCAATGTCAATGAAGACTGTATCCACGCGGAACTACAACAGCCTCTATACTTGGATGTGGGATCGCAAGCCTCTCTGTCGTGGAGAGACGGAGTTCATCAAGCACAGAGAGGATTTCATTGCTCTTGCCGACGAGCAAGAGGGTGGCTGGTTCGATGCTATTGTAGAAGATGTACTTGATTGCCTGCCACGTCGTGTAGCACAAGTAAGTTCACCATTATTTTACCCCTTCGTGAAGCAGCCGTCTACAGGAGATATCTAATAAGCGACTCAGGCAATATTCACCCATCCAGAGCAGCGAAAGAAAAGTGACGACGCCGATGTTCATTTATACAGTAGATATCGTATCGACGTTATGGTGCGGCTGACACTGACCGTCATTGCCGTTGTGCTTCTAATGGCGCCTACTACCGCGTTGTTCCTCGTGCCCGGCCATGGCACTCTTAAGATCGTTCTCATCATGCTCTTCACGCTTCTATTTAGCGCGGCAATGAGCGTATTCACGAAGGCACGACGACACGAGATGTTTGCAGCCACAGCCGCGTAAGTTATCTCTCTATCTTCGAATGCTGGCATCAGTCTTGTTACTACGTTGAGTATATAATATGGATGTCTTCTCCTGTCGTCATTGTGATACTTGACCCTTGTTATGGTCGGGCTCTTCTTGTTTGCCCTACTTCTGCGGTAATCTTCAGTATTTTCAATAGAAGTAAACCACAATTCTATTCCGCTCCCAATTTCGAAAAGCAAGGGCTGTATGGAACACTCGCTAATGGCGTTCTCGCTACAATTCAGATATTGTGCTGTGCTAGTTATTTTCTTAGGCAACATTGCACCACAAGCAGCCCCCCTAATTACACCTGCGTGATCGAGGATGCCAACTGGAGCGATAGCGCCTGTATACCTGCTCGATGGTACTTGGAGATTGTGTGGTGACACACGTATCCAGTACTGCTGGGGCCAAACCGGAGATGTACCCTCACGCGCGCCAGCGAGCTGGCAGCTGATGGGCTTGCCACCGGAGTGGCAAGCCATATTGATCTCGTGGTGAGCTCCGAGACCAGTAACGATACGTGGAGGGTGGCATGGACCTGGTACAAAGTGTGTGAGGGAGCTGATACCTTTATACGATCCTGATGGTACTATGATAATGACTCAACGTCTGACGATTACAAGAGGACAATTCTTATGACGACTAATGAATCTCTATTATATCTTCACTTCGGATTTCAGAGATTCGGAGCTCTTTGTATTTGTCCTATTTATTCTATTGCCGGGGTATTAATTATTAGTATGGGATTATCCTAGCTGAACCGTTAGAGTATCAAGGTTCTCTACAAAAGATCATCAAGACAGGATAACGAGCCAACAAGTCTTTCTTTCGCATCAAATATGCTCTAAAAAGTCTGATTTGAAAAGACGAGTGAGCATTTTCCATTTGAAAAAAACGATAATTCTCTTCATCTGAATGTTGAATAACTGCTTGCAAGAGTAAGAAGTGCAGATGACAGAATGATCGAAGGATTTATGAACAAGCTGTCAAATATCCTGCGCAAGGTTAGTAAGACTGATTGAGGGTTGGATGAGTTGTACTAACGACTAATACCCCAAGTACCATATTTATGTACTAAAATACCACCAACCCGGAAGATGGGTCGATGAATAGGCAAAAAATCTCCTCGGAACAAAAACCGGGGATCAATTCTTGAATTTCGTGAAACCCAAGGCAAGCCTATCAGGAAACAATGGAATGAAACTCCGACGTTGCACACATCGGGTGTCACAAGTCGCCTTGGGGAATCCTCAAGATTACGGGCAGGATGATGTACTTAATCTCACGCAACATTCCGACCGTTTTCCAATCATTCGGGAAGAGGAATGGTTGTTTCACGGACATGGTATTTTCATGGACCTCGTGCCAGCCTGACTTTTATGTGGAATCGAGGCTTCAGGGATAAGATGTTCCCATCCCAAGTACTTGCATGACTGGTCCCAGCTCTCTGGGATCGCAGCCTCCACGCCTCAGCCCTGTTTGAGCGTGCCGCCATACACAATTGAATAGACCGACAAGTGAAAAGTAGCGAAACCTGCTATAGGCAAAACCGAGCATTACCACCATAACGATCATCGGGAGAAAGTCTTGTCCTTCGAGTAGTAGATCTCGACTCTTTAGTATCCGAATAGACATAATGCAATCAGAAAACCCCCCTCTTCATAAGTATCATAACTGTGAAAAGGAATCATGCCCAAGTAGATATATGAAAGCTTCCTTCGCTACTGCGGATAGTTGGGACCTGTAAGGCTGTCGCAGGGAACGTTGAAATGACGCTAGCGTCAGGGTCCCTGTACCGGGATTTCACGGTCCCCGACCGAGCTCTGCAGACCCGATCATTCAGGAACTTCAAAAATTCTTTGAGCTTAGTATATGTGCCAGAGAGCATTACCCCTTCTCAGGTGTCGTCCTTCTTGGTCCTCGACTCTATCTTGACCCGCCATGGTCACCTCACGCCTCCTCCGACCTGCTTGTCGCTTACTCACTTCTCCCCAACCTTTTGCAGCTGGCAGCAGATCCGCCTTTCAACCTACAGCTTCATTACCGGCCATAGTAAGCAGGAGACGATATGCAACGCCAAGCGGCGTCAAGGAGATGGCGGTGAGGGATGCGCTAAACGAAGCTTTGGCTGAGGAGCTTGAGTCAAACGACAAGGTGTTTGTGCTCGGGGAAGAGGTAGCGCAATATAATGGAGCGTGAGTACTTCTTGAGACAACACAGACGGGAGTGGAATGGAATCGCTGAAGCACAGCCTATCTGGGAGCTGCTCCTGAATCTTCATAGGGGCTCTATACACACCCGATGGCATGGCCTAAAGGCCAAAAACGTGTTATACTAACGATTTTGAAATACAGATACAAAGTCACAAAGGGCCTACTAGATCGATTTGGTGAAAAGAGAGTCATCGATAGCCCAATTACCGAATCAGGATTCTGCGGCCTGACAGTCGGCGCCGCATTGGCAGGTCTACATCCTGTGGTAAGTCATCCATTGAATGACCGGAAGACTCTCGGATAAGCTAACGATCGATATCCAGTGCGAGTTCATGACCTTCAACTTTGCCATGCAAGCTATTGACCAGATCATCAATTCAGCAGCTAAAACACACTACATGTCAGGGGGCATCCAGCCTTGTAATATCACTTTCCGCGGACCCAATGGCTTTGCTGCCGGTGTCGCCGCGCAGCATTCACAAGATTACTCGGCTTGGTACGGTAGCATACCAGGGTTGAAGGTTGTTGCGCCGTGGAGCTCTGAGGATGCTAAAGGCCTACTCAAGGCCGCGATAAGAGATCCAAACCCTGTCGTAGTATTGGAAAATGAGTAGGATCCTTGAAGATATTTCATAAAATTCAAAATCTATGACTAATTCAATTTTAGACTGATGTACGGCACCATGTTCCCCATGTCCGAAGCGGCACAGAAAGACGATTTCGTACTTCCCTTTGGCAAAGCCAAGATCGAGCGTCCTGGAAAAGACCTAACAATCGTCACTCTCTCCCGCTGTGTGGGACAATCCCTGATCGCGGCTGAACAATTAAAGAAGGACTACGGTGTGGAGGCTGAAGTCATCAATCTACGTTCCGTCAAGCCCCTCGATGTTGCAGCTATTGTCAAATCTGTCAAGAAAACCGGCCATCTAATGGCGGTGGAGAGCGGATTCCCAAGTTTCGGTGTTGGTGCTGAGATCCTAGCATTGACTATGGAGTACGCCTTCGATTACCTAGATGCCCCGGCTGTCAGGGTGACAGGTGCTGAGGTGCCGACGCCTTATGCAAAGCAACTTGAAGATATGAGCTTCCCATCGGAGGATCTTATCGCAAAATATGCGGCTAAACTCCTAAAGGTTTAAGCAGGATGAGTCCTAGGTAGGTGAAAATGCTGCAGGAGGTGGGACCCGTCGTAATTCAAACATGCAGGTTGTCTGTATTGCTTTCTCCGGTGAAATTCAAGCCTCAAGTTGATGATGGAGTGCGCGTCGCCCGTTGTGGTCCACGATGGTCAACCGTCCCAGTTAACGCTACATCCAATTCTCCGAGCGGCGCTTCAAACGTAACTGGGATTGTCATACTACAAGGATGTCCGTTTTTGTACAGTCTGCGGACTTCTTCGGCGCATCTGATGAGGGAATGTGCGGCTTAAATTCTAGAAATGTTTTCGTGGTTGTTTCCTTCGTTATTCTTGAAAATGTGATGATATTTTTTGACTTTAGTTGTCCAATAGGATTTCGACGTCGTACGGATTTTCTCGGTAATTGATAGTGCATCTTTGATCGCCTCGAACACCTCACGCCTTTCTTATGAACTACCACCCGTTCCCTCGCCCACCTCACCCACCGCACCCACCGCTTCATCCCATGCCAAAACTTTGGCAATCTAGACGCTGTAATCCAGGCCACGTTATTGACAGATTGACTCGGTGTGGCACAAGACGCTACAGAGCCCATGGCACTTGGTCCTTAAGAAATGATAGTTCTACGTCAGTCATTCGGGGACTTCTTCGCGGAAGGATTATGGCCCCGGAGCAAGAACCACGGAACTCGTCGTTCCTCATCTTGTTGATTCTTATATGTCTTTGACCTAAATACTTTTTTCTCACCACCCACACAGGTCCGGGGTCTAGGCTGGTTGTTTGGCTTGTGCTTCTGCGCCGATTAGTCCGTGGTTCCCTTACACGCGCGTAGATTGCGATGCTTGTCTTTTGAGCAGCCGCCTGGCTTACGCTTCGATCAACCATTCGTGGCGGCCCTTGGGAGACTAGGCTATCGGCCTTGATATATGTCAGCCTGTATTGTTCAGTATTGTTCCCGCCTTTGCTTATGCGAAGCATCCTTGTCCCTCATGGCGTTTCCTCCTTCCAAATCTTACTCTTTATCACAGAATACCCTTTCCGGCTTCCTATCTATAGCGTGTTCTATATTACTGTTATCCGTCAGTTGGTTCATGCTCAACATGTGTTGCTTGGGTCTCATCCTCAGTAACCGAGGATACCCTTGATGTTTTATCACAATTTCATCATTCGGTTATTGCTAGCATGTTGTTGCTCCTTGTAGGGTCCGATGGCCAGAAGTGTTGTCACATTTCTTAATCTTACATTCATTCACTCTCTTTTGTGTTGAGGCTCCATGTCTGTCACGTACAGTTCATCCTACATTGAGTTTTTCATTCCTTCAATTTTTAACCTCCAAATGTGACAGCAATAAGTAGCCTCTTCAAAGCCACGGCATTCTATGAGGTCTAGTTTGTGGCACTTGTTTCCATCGACGTGCTTCTTACTTATTATTAACCCAGAGCCAGCTGAATATCAACCAGTCAAACTACTTAATATGGCACCAAAATCAAAATCAGCGCCTCATCGTGTGTCGAAACACAAGACAAAGGTCTCTACCACCAGGGAAAAAGGGGCTCACCTCCTTGGTATTCCTCCAGAGCTACGACAACAAATTTACGGTGCCGTTCTAAACACAAGCCCCTCGTCACTCTATAATCTCGTGCTCACCAACCGCCACATATCTAGAGAAACGAAACCGTACCTTTTCAAACAGTTCCTGGTTTTCGACGGGCAGACCGAATTGCTCGAGTGGCTTAGGACGATTGATCATACCTTTCTCGGTCTCGTCACAGATATCCAATTCAAGCTCCATGACATAGATCCGGAGGGGATCGTTGGCGCCCTTGGTAAACGCCTCCGGCAAGCTGTCATCTCAAATTCGTCGAATAGGCCGGCTAAAGACCCGTACAAGGAAGCTTGCGATTTAGAATTAGAGGATCTTGAAAAAGCGTTCCGAATACTCCCAAAAGTCAAACGTTTCACCATCCTTGCAACTACCAAGGCCGATTCGCAACCGCCTTGTCATATGCTCTGTGCGTTTTCCGACATGCTGGTCCGGTGCTTCCCGAATTTGATCTCGCTCGCGTATCACGAAGATGTTCTTCCAATAGATTTCATATCTCCGTTGCACAAACTTCGTCGGCTCCGCTTTCCAGGGATTACTACAAACACCCCCAAGAGAGTGACGAGCATTATTGGTCAGCTTCCAAGTCTTGTCGAGCTCGAAGTGTGTCGACCAGATCCGAATTCTGCAGAGCGAGTACCCAGTGTTTCCAGAGCTGTCAGGAGGATACGCTGCGATATCCCAGACATCATTCGGGGTATCTCTGGTCTAGAGTCCCTCGCTTTCTACGAATTTCTAAGTAAGAATAATCATAGTGAAGCCGCCCAGGCAGAGATGACCGAAGCCATCATGGAGTCCATCAATGCATTAGAACGCCACAAGCTTTCCTTGCGGAGTCTCAAGATCCTAATTGACCTGGACCTTCAAACGTGGATGCGGAAAAAGATAGCCATGTTTGTCAAGTCCTCACATCTGACTCATTTGGAGACATTCGACTCGGATTTCCCACCGCTTGGGTATCTTCCAACGACGATGGAGACCATTGTATTGCGAAGCGGCTTGCTTCGTGTGCCGTTTCAGTCTTGGCTTGAGGAGTTTGTAAGCATGGCCCAATATTACAATTACGAACTACCACACTTGACAGAAGTGGTGATCTACTTGAATAACCCGATTAGGCCTTCAGATGAAAAGCATAAGGGATGGGCAGCAAAGGAGATGCGAAAGCTTGGTATTCAGCTTTGGTGGAGAAGATGGGACGGGACCCCACCGGAAGATTAGTATCATTTCAACAAGCTGATTAGTCTATGCTGGATGGATGGTTCAGGACTGGAACCGATCTTTCCAGTGTTGAGGTTGGCGGCTGCGGTAAGGTAGTCGAAGCTTCAAAGCCAGGTACTATTGCGTAGCTAGGTGGAAAGCTTTGGATAATCATGAGCATACAAATCCTAACTCTTAGATAGACAGATAACCCAAATAGCAAGGCAAGAATAGACCCTATGAATCGTACAAAGCAATCTGACCGGAATACAAACAAACACAAAAATACTCAAAGACAAGCAGGACGAGGTGAACCATGCAAAGTTCTCGATTACAAGTTCCTCAAGCCAGATATTTAAACAAAATCCATCCTCCAGTACCTTAAACAATCAATTTGACCATGAGAAGTTCAGACATGAATGAGCACATAATTGGCAAAGCATGCGGCCAAATTCCGCTACTTCGGTTCTTGGCCCTTTGAAAGTCACCACAGCTGCAAGCTCAAACCTCGTACTCTACCGAATGATGGCACTTCATGTACTGCCAACCCGCCAGGAAGGCAATCAATCTTAAGTGTATATGCCAATTGAACCTAAACGGAGTAGAAAAGGGTGCTAAGTCGCTGGAATCGGGGCTTCACTAGCAATGGCGGAAACTTCACCACGTCCGGCAAGCTCGACACCTACACCCTCCACCATACCTCAAAAACGTCCTCTCGGACTCGAAGATGAACAACATATGCCAGCGGTATCGTCTCCGCTCAATCCTGACGCCACCAATCCGCGTAGCAGAAGACCACCTCCCCGTGAACAGCGCGAAAAGAAGGAATCACTGAAGAAGCGTGAAGCTAAAGGTGTTGACGGCGCTCGCAGTGCAACCCCAGATAGCCAAGGCCAGGGCAGGAAAGGGAAGAAGTCGACCCAAAGCTCGAATATCTTGTCTCCAATAAGATACAAGCTCCCACCACCAAAACCAACTGATTTCGATCCTCCCAAAGCGCCAATTTTTACTCCCATACTCGCGAAAGCCCAACGGCAGTTCTACGAGAGCTCCGAACAGTAAGTCCGTCTTCTCCACCTTCATGAATATTTGCTTGGTGCTGATGCAAATATAGTGTCTATAATCGCAAAGGTTTCCGATACATTCATTGCATAGCCGATCCAACATTCCCTTCCTCCCAGTATCACCGTCAATCAGAAACAGAACCTTATGGTCCCCGCTTCAACTTCGAAGATGCCTCCCCGCACGTCCTCTTCGACCTTCCCGGCCGAAGCATCACCACAGAAAAGGGGTTCCGTATGGCTCGTGCAAATGTCGGCGTTCGCGAGGGACGCTGGTACTGGGAATGCAAAATCCTCAGCGGAGTAAAACCCCCAAACCACTCTCCTAGTGACCAAGAAGACAACAGAGGTCACGTGCGTATAGGCTGGGCCCGCCGTGAAGCCAGTCTCGACACACCTGTCGGCTTCGACGCCTACAGCTATGGTCTCCGCGACGTTGCAGGACAAAAGGTGCACATGTCCAGGCCCAAAGACTTTATGCTCCCCAACACCTCTTTCTGCGAAGGCGACGTCATCGGCCTCGAAATCATACTCCCCTCCCTTTCCCTCCACCGAAAAGTCGTCGAGGGAACCTACAACAAAGCCGTAGACGTGTCCGACGACCTCATCGAACCCGGTCACAACGTCGCCGAATCCGCAGACACAATCAGAGACCGCGTCCCCATCCGCTACAAAGCCCACCTCTATTTCGAGCAATTCGAATACCACTCCACCAAAGACCTCGAAGAACTTATGAACCCCTCCCCCATCCTCTCCACTCCCTCCTCCACCACTAACAACCCCCCAACAACCCAGGCCCCTAACCCAAACCACCCCCTCCCGTCCCTGCGCACCCTCCCTTTCTCCAGTATTAAAGTGTACAAAAACGGCCAGATGGTCGGAACGCCCTTTACCAACCTGTTCGCGTTCCTGCCACCGGCCTCGAAGCCGCTGAACCAGGTCGGCGCGAGGGAGGGCCTTGACGACGGCATGCTAGGCTACTTTCCAGCCATCAGCGTTTTCCGCGGCGGCGCTACGGAAGCAAATTTCGGCCCGGAGTTCTGGTGTCCGCCGGCTGAGCTCAGCATCCACCACGGAAACGACAACGACGAGGACGTCGACATGATTGGCTCCGACCAACCCAACACGCTAAAACCCCCCACCACCACCACCACCTCCTCCTCGTCCTCTAACTCCAAATCCCCCCTACGCGCCCTCAGCGACCGCTTCAATGAGCAAATCGCCGAAGATGTCGTCTTCGACCTCGTGGACGAAGTCGATTTTTGGGTGCAAGATGGGTGTCCGGAGGAAGGGCGGAAAGTGGATGGGATGGTAGGGAGCGGGTTGGAGACGGAGGTTGTGACGAATCTGGGGGCAGGGGTGGGAGAGGGCATGACGGGGGCAGGGTTGGGTGGGGGGTTGGGTGGGGGAGGGGGGGAGATTAAGGAGTTGGTGCAGGAGGTTGAGTAGGTGGGGATGTTAGGATGTATAAGAGATAAGAACCCGTGGCACGTAGATTACAATGCCCTCTTCAAGCTATGTTTTCAGCCAACTACAATAACCAATCTACTGCTTAAACCATACGCCGAATCCACACTGGTATTTCTCATTTCTAAAAATTTCCGATTACATCACATATTCATTCCTCAACGCCCCCAAGTATATATATATTCAGCGATACCCAATTTCCTTGCCATGCTTTGCATTATCTTCTCTCACGTTCCTTTCCCATTGCCCTTGGTAATTATATGCTCGCGTCCCTGGAATTACCCAGGCGCCATGGAACGCCGCTAGGTCAGGCTAAACACGCTATCATGACTACCTGTTACTGTTCAAATCCAATAGCAATCCTCGGACGTACTTTGCTCTCACAATTCTCAACTACTCTGTCCCTTCCTTTCCCATTCCCTTCCCGATACATCCACGCCTTCAACTTCCCCACAACCCCCTCAGACGCATCCTAGCTCAATCAAATCGCACTTCTAACACTCACCCCCCCAATTTTCCTGCACCCACTCCTCAATAGCCGCCGTCATCCCCACCCCCTCCATAAAAACCTCCGTATCCCCCACCTCGAAGCCTGTGCCTAGAAACTTCAGCGCCAGCAATATATACGGTTCTATGAACTCATTGTATACAAGATCGACATTCTCGGGCTCGGGGTCTTCTGAGTCCTTGGCGGGGAAGCCGACACGCGATTCGATGCAGTTGGGGACTTTGTAGAAGCGGATTTCAGAGTGGAGAGTGTCGTCGCCGTCGGCGCCGGCGTCGTCGTGGGTGGTGTAGCCGGGGGTGAGGGGGGTGGTTTCGTCAGGGTTTATGGTGGTGAAGGGGATTTGGTTGGATG
>JAABUO010003029.1_pt1 | contig 20190 bp, 4 predicted proteins | sample 5559291 | NCBI WGS metagenome assembly JAABUO01 (sample SAMN10711878, study PRJNA513372) | rock metagenome | isolation source: Antarctica rocks | place: Antarctica: Victoria Land, Finger Mt sud
CCAGCCCATTGTTGAGCAGCTTTCCTCGATAATCCTCGCTGGAATATCATCTCCAACCTGGATCCCCAGCACCAATCGCCCGACCGAGGTTCGGCTATATGTATACGAAGCACTTCTGTTGTTGGTTTATATCCATACGGAAGCCTCCACAACCGCTGCCCCTTTGACGACCCAGATCCTCTCCCATTTGCTCGAACAGATGTCGGTTGCTTTTTTGGAAGCCTTTAAACTACGCGGGCGGTACTCGCTAGCAGCCCTTATGCAAGCTACCCTAGACGTCGAATTCGTTGCGCAGACCATGACTCAGTATACCACTGACCAAGCGGGTAAGATACAGGGCCAGATATACTTAGAGCTTGATCGAGGGGCGGACAAAGACGCCAGCAATCGGCTGCAAAATGAGTTGCCGGAGATGAGAGCAACCTTGAAGAAATTGAGAGAGGGAACGAGAAGCGAGTTTGCTTGTTTTAAAAAACAAAGAGGTGAGAGGAAGTAGTGGGATCACATCGATATCTAAGGTTGACAGTCGAATTTCTTGACGTCGAAGTAGACTATTCGTACACCTAAGTAAAGTACTGTAAACGTTCAAGTAAATGTAAAACAGATCTTCTAATTGGTCGTATGAGATTCACTGTGTGACTTTGTGGGCTCTTTCCGAATCAGCTTGGCGTCAGTTCCACTTCCACGTTTCTACTTTGAATTCAGATGGTCCAAACACTCTGAACCTCTCCACTTTGCAACTTGCGTCATATTCGCAACATACTTGGTGACTGTATTGTTCAAATTGATATCGACGGCATTATCAACAGCTGAACGATCGAGCAGTGTCGCTCTGCCCCTAGCATTCAAGTACAACGAGGCGACAGAACAGGCTTCGTCCAGCACAGATTCGAGACTACGCCTTGCGCTGGTCATGTATACGATCTGACAACCGTGCATTTCGTACTCGGAACATGTAGCTGATTCAGGCTTCAGCCAAATTCGGCCTTCTGACATTCCGCTAGCGCGGAACTAATACAAAAGCAGGTAAATCGTTAAGGCTCCTGCTTTTTGTTAGAAGGCCTGCTTCATGAAACGTCGTATTTGAAAAAAGCGGGCATTTATACATCATTTAGCTGAATTCAGACTTTAAACATGATAATCACTTAAAACGATTAAAAAAGATGCGATTTACATGTAAACGAATACGCTTTATTTAATGACGCGATTTTTAAGACATGACTTTATCGTTTTATTTACATAAAGTTTATTAATTAATCGCATAATAAATTAACATTAACGTTAACATTTTATGTTTAATATTTTATAACTCAGTTAGATTTTAAATCTGCGTGATCTCGTCGCTTTAAACATTTTTTAATAACGTTCGAGTTTAACTTCGCACTCGTTTTCGTGTAAAGCTTAAGAACGAAACATTTAATTTAATTATGTATATATTTAACGCTGTAATCACTTGCTGTGATCACGTGCAATAATTCGAATAGATATCTTAAATAAATAAATAAGCTTCTTGTTTATGAACATCGCGACGTGACGCTCGATCGAAATTATCATATCGTCATATCGTCATATTATCATGTAGCCGTGTCGTCGTGTCGCCGTGTCGCCGTGTCGTTAAAAATCTCTAGACTTTTCTGTAACTGAACAGAAGATTCTGTAATGATAGCAAGCGTTAGCTTCACGTCAGCGTTCACTAAAGACAAGATCAGATAACTTGTTAAATGATCTCGAGTCGCTTAATAAGCTAACGTTTCTTATAACGTATTAAGAATGATTTATCATGATTAAATAACGAAATGTTAATAATGAAGTCATTAAGAATATTAAATAAGCTGAAGCTCATTCTCTTAATATTCTTTAGCGATTAATTTTATATATTAATATTATAATAATTAAATATAACGATAATAAATTTATTATGTTTCACGTTTTTTATATTTAAACGCGCTAGCGAAAAGTTAACGAAGTTAATCTTATAGTTTTAATTATTCTTTTTTTAAGAAAAGACTCGAGATATAATATAATTATAATAATTTCTAAATTACATATCGATTATAATAATAATAGCGACTTTAAAAAGTTTAATACTAAAGCTTAAAATACTTTAAGATTATTAAAACGACTTTAAGTAAACTTATTATTAGCTCGTGCAGTTAATAATAATAAAAAGTAAAATTTAAAAAATACTTTACGTAATGAATTCGTGAATTAAATATTAATTAAGTTATTACGCACGTTAACGACATATAAACGAAATCTTAAAATTAATTAATTTCATCTTTTAACGATAATTCAGCGATTAAATAATTATTTATTAATTTTAATGCATTTATCGTATTAAAAGTAATAATGCTCGAATTATTACAGTTAATTTAAGCTTAAATAAAAGCGTAAGTATTAATTAAATTAACGTAATAATCGCGCACTGCGAAAATTATTAAGTTAAAGATGATACGTCTTTATAAAGATCATAATAAAAACGAGCATGAAAAATGATTTCGAGAAATAAAAATTAAGTTTTAATTAAGCTTAAAATACTTTTTTAATAATGTAATAAAAATTCTTTAATACATATAGTTTATAATAAAATATTTCATGAATTAATAATCTTATAAGATAAACGCAGACGTTAAGACGACGAATTATGCTTTTACGAAATTTCGTTAATTCTTACTTAATTTAATAATTAATTCAGTTAATTTAAAGTTTAAAGCTTATTAAAGATTTAAGAAAATAAATTAAAAATTAAAACAAAGTGTAACTAGCTTTAAATCGTATTTAAAGAATATTAAAGCTTATTTACTTAAAGCATCGTTAACGCAGAGAATTAATAATTTCTTTACTAAACTTCTTTTAAAACTGCGTTAAAAGATTCTTATTATTAATAATATAATGTTAAAAAATTAAGAAAAGTTTTTAATAAAAGTAATTATGCTGAAAAGTATTAAATCGCGTAAGCGTAACGACGACGTCTTAAATTCTGTTAACTAAAATAATTAACGTAAGTTAAAGAATTAAAAATTCTTTTTTAATAAAGAAAATTAAAATTTATAAAGAGATAATTAATTCGATGAAAATTTAAAGTCGCGAGCGAGCAATAAGCGTTTGTTTAAATTAATTAATTTAAATAATAAAGCTAATTATTATTATAATTATGATGAAAAGAAACATTAAAAAAAGAATTATTCTAGAAAAAATAAGTAAAACACAGTTATAACGATGACTGATGTTTTTAATAAGAATTTAAAAAATGATTAAGCTTCGTTAACGCGTAAGCGAAGCAAGAAAGATTAATAAAGACGCGTAACTTAATTATTATTAAAAGTTAAGTTAAACTTTTAAACGAAAAGCGTTTATTATTCGAGCTCGTTAACTCGAGAGTAAAGTTAAATTTAATTAATCAGATTTACGTGATACAGTAAAAGTTATAATTAATAAAACGCGTCATCTTATCGTTATCGAAATTTTTTAATAATTAAGATCGTTATTATTACGACGTTTATAAGCTTACATATAATATAATTAACTTTTAAAAGCAACATTAAGAATGTATTACTCTTTTTTACGCTGTAAATTACGTTAAGCTTAATGCTATTTTTAATATATTAATGTTAATTAATCAGAAAATTCTTATAAACTCGCAGACGATAAGTTAACGCTTTAAGATAAAATTCGAAAATCTTAAAATATTAACATTTTAGAAGTTTTCGAAAAGTCTTTTTAAGTAAAGCGAAATCTTTATAATTATTTGCGTTAACGTCGTAAATGCGTCGAGTAAATAAATTATAATATTTAAAGTTTTAAAGAAATTAGAAAATTTTAAGAATGTCTGCGATGTAAAAAAGACTGATATTTTATTAAAGTAAAACAGAAAAAATCATGTCATTAATTTAATAAAAAGCGCGAAGTCGTTATTTATGTCTTTATATAATTTATTACAGATAAAGCTAACGAAGCTTTAACGTTATCTCGAAAATGCTTTAATTAAAGATTAAATTAAGCATTTCGTCTCGTTAGCAAAAATCTTTATACTTTTTATGTTTAAAAAGAATAATGAGTTACGTTTATGCGTTAATTATCGAAACTTAAATGCGATTACGATTAAGAATCGTTATTTATTATCTTTAATCATTAAGACGCTGAATTAATTAAACGAATTTAAATGTTTTATTAAGCTAAATCTTAAGAACGCTTATCATCGCATATGAATTAAGCAAGATAATGAATGAAAGACGACGTTTCGCACGCGCTATGAGCATTTTAAATATTAAGTTATGTTATTTAAGTTAGCTAACGTTTTAATTACTTTTTAAGCTTATATTAATAAAGCGTTAAGAAACTTAATTAATGTTATCTGTGTTATATATTTAAATAATATCTTAATTTTTAATAACGATTCAGCGCAACATTAACGTCATGTAAGAAAGATGTTTTAACGTTTAAAAAATTATTAGCTATATGTTAATCTTAAGAAATGTTAACTCGTCATTAATAAGATTAAATTTTTAAGCTTTGTAGTATTTATAAACGGGATGAAAATGAACTTAAATAAAATTAAAATGATTAAAAAATGATTTAAATCGAAGATTTATCGCGAAGTTTAAGTATTTTTAAGCTTCGTTAACTTTTATAAACGCTTTATTCATCGTTATTTTAAGATCATAGCATCTCTTATTAGTTTACTAAAAGATAATAAAGATAATAAGAAATTAAAATCTTTTAAATGATTTAATGCAGCGAAGCAGACTTTTCGTTAGCTGTGCGATATTTTCATGTTAACTTCATTTCTTATTCATTATAATTTAAGTAAAAGAATTAAAATAAAGATTAATGCTTTTAATTTTATAATCGTAAATATTCTTAATTAATAAAATGCTAATAATTATTAACGATTAATGACGTTCTGATTACGTAAAATAATATTAACGAAGTAAAATTACGAAATTTATAATTAAAAGCTCTTAATTATAATAATCGCTTTTAAGTAATGAAGATATTATCTGAAAAATAGTTTATATTTTATTAAGATTTAATCAGATTATAATAATCTTAAAAGATTTATGAAGTAAAAAGAGCTAAACTTTAAACAAGCTCGCTGAGCGCTAAAGTTAATTGCTTATAACTTTAAAATTTTTCATCGTTTAAGTAAACGAAACTCAGCGAATGAGTCTTTTAAACATTTAAATTATAAGAAAGCATTACTCTTTAATATTAAATTATTATTAACGTTATAAAATAAGCTAGCGCTATTATTAAGCGAAAAGACGTTAACGTAAAGTGAGCGAAACGAAATAAATGAGTAAAATTTCGTATCTTAATTAATAAAAGTTCAGCTTAATAATATAAACAGATGATTAAAGTCGCTGTCGTAAAGAAAGTGAAAGATATTAAATAATTTAGTCTCTGTATTTTAATTAGCTAATATTTAAATTCTTATATTAAGAAAGAAGACTAAAAATGTACTCGAAAATCTTTATAAGAAATCGTAAAGATTTATAAAGTTCTTAATAAAGAAGCTTCAGATAAAAAACGATTAAGCGAATAAAGTTCGTGTTAAACTCGTTAAGTCTTCTTATTATCTGCGTAAGCGAAATGAAATTTAAGCTTTAAACTTTAAGAATTTCGTTAAACGTAACGAACGTTTTTATATTTTTAATAATGTAATAATTAAAGAAAAGCTTATTAATAAAAATCATAATAATTTCTTAACTGAACACTTTAAGATTAATAAGATTTTAAAATTTTTAAGAAAAAAGTATTATTAACTCGTAAACTAATCGTCGAGTCGAGTTTTAATATTAATATTTTAACTTAACTCGAATATTCGATACTAACTTCGTAACTTAACTTAAATACTTAATTTTAACTTCGTAACTCGACTTAATATTAATCTTAAGTCGAATTATAATTTAAGTTCTCGACTTAATTCGTTAAGTAATCGAAAATGACGTTAAATGTTAAGATTTATTATTTTTAAATCTATTACGTCATTATTTTTAAATTTATTACGTCATTATTATTAAAAGACTTATAATAATAATTCTTTTATATCATTTTTTCGTTATTTACATTACTTTGTTACATTATTAATAATATATATTATAAAATGTTTAATTTTAATAAAATATACGAATTATTAAAATTTTTAATAATTTAATTAATTAATTGTATTACTCTTTTGCATTATTCTCTTACATTATCATGTAATTATTAAATATTAAAGTCATTACATCGTACGACGTACATCGTACGACGTAATTAATTATTTTTATTAAAACTAGTATTAAATGTAAAATTTTCATCGTATGTTCGTAAATTACAAATCGTACTTCTTATACACTTAAGATGCTACATACTAAATATATAATACACACGTTGTAAACTAGCGATATCGTTTATAATTATTACTACTTATATATAATTAATCTCTCGTTATATATTTAATAATAATCTTAACGAGTTAAGTTAAGAATTCAAGTTAATACTCGATATTAAAATTATAACTCGACTCGAATATTTAATTTTAACATTATAACTCGACTCGAATACTCGATATTAAAATCGTAACTCGAATTAAATCTTAACGAATTAAAAACTTAACTCGAGCTCGATGTATTAACTCGTCGCGATTAGTTTATTAACTCGTTTATTTAAAGTAAATAACTTCGTATATTAAAATCTGTAACGTTTATTAACGAATTAAAGTGCTTAAGCATAAGTTATATGATAAGCTTAAGTTCTTATTTATATTTACGAAGTCATGAAAAGAAATCATTATAAACTTCGTTACGAGTTTATTATTAAGTAAGCGTCGTAAAATCGTTTATAACTTAATATTCGTAATTATAAATTAATGTATTAAAATGATTAAATATATGTTAATAATAATACGAATTAATATTATAAAATTAACGAAAGTGTTTTTTAAGAAAATCGTTTTACGCTTTAACATGTCAGTTAATATAATAAGTAACAGAGATTCTGTTTTTATTAACGCGTTTTAATTAATTATATATTATTATGCACGCATAAGACGACGATTAAGCATCGCATTTTATTCGTAAATAAATAACTTAATCGAGCGTTAAAATTAAATCTTAAAGCATTATTTATATACTTTCGCTAACGTAAAGTAAACGAATTAAGCTAATTTATTTATTTATTTATTTATTTATTTATTTATTTATTTATTTATTTATTTATTTATTTATTTATTTATTTATTTATTATCGTAAACATCGAGCTTAAATATTAAAATGATAGCTTTAAGCTGCTAGTAACTTTTAAAAACGTTAAGTTAAAGCTCGTTCGAGAATCGTCTTTAATAAACGAAGCTTTTAACAAGTTAACGTTAATTTTTATAAAAACTCACTTCGTGATCTCGCGCTCTTACGCTTTCTTTTCATTCTTCTTCTTATTTTTCTTCTCATTTTTCTTCTTATTTTTTTTCTTACTTATTATTACATTCTTTTCTTACTTTATTTCTTTAATCGTTATCTTACTTATTATTCTTTTAATTTTATCGCGCTTAATTTAAAGTATTTTACATTTCGTTTACGTTTTATTACGCTTTCGTTTCGCTTTCGTTAAACGCTTAATTAGTTAAGTAATCTCGCGCTGATCACGTTTAATCGCGAGTTAAGCTTTATATACGATGTTAAAAATGTATTCATTAACGCGACGTCATTTCTTCATGATTGTTATTAATCTTTTTCGTTTATTTTTTACGCTAACGAAAATAACACTTTAATATTAATTTACGCGAGTAAATTTATAAATAACGCGCTTCGTCGCGTTTTAAAAACATTTAATGAACTGAATAATTTTTAGTAACTATCGCAGCGTTAGCGAGATAAAACTTATCGTAATGTAACGATTTAAGTTATAACGTTAAGCTTTGCACGATTTATAAACATTTAACTCGCGTACGTACTCGCGTTTATTGATGTAAATTATACACGAAAAATCTTTACACTTTAAAGAATAAAAGATTAGCTTTATACTTAAATTAGTAAATGTATATATATTAATCGTAATCGTTATCTCGTTATTAGTTCGTATAATCGCTAAGATTATATTATGTTTATTTTTATTAAAAAACATACATATAAGTCTGTGTAACGTTTACTTCTTGTTCTTAAATATATATAAATTTATTAAATTTATAATACTTAAAAGCATATATTAACATTCGTATCGTTTACTCGCTATTATTAAGTACATATAAAAAGTGTTTAATTAAAAGATAAAAAGAAAAAGAAAAAAGAAGAAAGAAAAAAGAAAACAATAACATTATATGTAATAAATAAGCGTTACGTAATTATCGTAACGATAATGTTAAATAAATATTAAAAGCGTTATCGAAACGATAACGCGCTAGTAAACATCGTAATAATAATAATTAAAATCGTAGTCTTATAAAATTTCATGAAGAAATTATAAACTACAGTTAATTACAAGATAATATTACATTTAAAAGACTCTTTTTCTTTTATTAACTTAAAGAGGTTTAAAAGGTTTTTAATAAGCTTTAAAAAGCTGCGCTTAACAGACACGATTAATAACTATCTTTACTTTAAAAGATTAATATAGCTTCTTTATACTAAAGATTAATGCTTTAAAAGAAAAGATAATTATAATAATAATAAGCGTTAGCTTCACGTTAACGTTCATTAAAAACAAGATTAAATGACTTATTAAATAATCTTAAGTCGTTTAATAAGCTAACGTTTCTTATAACGTATTAAGAATGATTTATCATGATTAAATAACGAAGTGTTAACGATGAAGTCATTAAGAATATTAAATAAGCTGAAGCTCATTCTTTTAATATTCTTTAATGATTAGTTTTATATATTAATATTATAATAACTAAATATAACGATAGTAATTTTATTATGTTTCACGTTTTTTATATTTAAACGCGCTAGCGAAGAGTTAACGAAGTCGATCTTACAGATTCGTAGTTAACATCGCGTACAGATATCATGTAATTACTTAATTATTTAATAAAAAGAACTGAGTTAAACTGCTTGCTTGTGTAAATGCGTGCGTAAATGCGTGCGTAAATGCGTAAATGCTATGTGAGTAAGAAATTAAGTTTCTTCTAAAAATTTAATTATGTTCGAGCTCAGTTACAGAAGCTAATTTAATGATTCAGACTGAATGACGTAAATTACGTCTAGCACGATTATTTTATATAAGCGATGACAGATTTCATAAATAAAATACACAAATCATGCCTTTCTGAAGTGAACTCTCTGGCGGGGTTGCTCGAAGAGCATTAAAAACCTCACTAGCCAGGGGTCGTCTGCCTAGAAGACAAACAAGAGTATGATATTAACACTTCGAACGCCACGAGACGGCACAGGTTGGCATGAAAACGGCAGACTTCTTCTCGAAGTGAGTTCATTTAGTGAAAGAACTCTATCGACGGCCGCTCATGGTACTGGTAGCAGATCTTGTATCACCGTGTTAAATTGATTGCGAAGTGCTTCAACATTTGCGATGTGCTGAGAATCGCCTTACTGATCTTCGAAGTATCATATTAACGGCAAGCACTAGATGATTATTGCAAATGAAGAAACTCAGGGACAAGTGCGCTTTAGTCCGCTGGAAAGAAATCAATGCAATAACTACCTACCTAAGGTACACAATACTCGTACTTCTAGCACCACTTGACGGGGAACCTCGGGCCGGAAGTGAGCCTGAAAGCTTCATCTCAGATTATCAGCAGCGTGCCTTTCCCAATTCAACCATCGAACATCGATTAGGTAATGAAGTACTATGTTTACCTATCTAAGGTAAGGTAACCAATCTATGTCGCGACGTACCGTACCTTACCTTATGCTTATGCTTATAGAAGGGTTCACCTAGCACTCGGCTAAACCTAGCAGTCGTCAGGCCCTATAGGGCTGAAAATTCACATTTCATTTTTTTGCTTCAAACGATGAACTACGTAGCTAATATGACCTCTTTGAAGCCCTTCTGATACGCATGCCTCGCTCTGATTAATTAGTTATAAATATTACGTTATTCCGCTTCTGCTTCCGCTTCTGCTTCTGCTTCAGCTTCAGCTGCCTGACTCGTAGCTTAACTATCAGCTGCTTCGCGGAAGGTCTTGAGGGCGCAACTTTTCAGCGCACATTGCGAGTAGCGTCACTTTTGCTAAAGGCGAAATCTACTTTCATTTAGATGTAGCTTGCTAACAAATACATGTAAATTCCTCATCATACTCTTTATTACATCGCTCATTTAGTATGACTTTCGAGCTTCGCTCATCTTTTTCTTAAATAATTTACGCTTTATTTATTTATTTATTTATTTATATACACGTCGCTCTCGATCTCATCGTTATGTTTATCGTTTAACAATTTCATCTTCGTTTAAATTTTAGTCTTATACTCATCATTCAGAGAATAATTAATAGAATATTCTCAGCTCATCTGAAATTTTCTGCTGACGGCGAGCTTTTTAACATGTTTAATGAAACATATAAAAGATTATAAAATTACGCTTTTAGTTAAAGATTTTAAATAATCATCGAAATTCTGTAAAGTAAACAGAAAAAATTATTCATGCATATATCATAATGCAGATATTAAAAATTATTAAAAGCTTAATGATCATGTTAGTAAAGACAGAAATACGAATCGTACGCAGAAACTCATTAAGATTAAAGTTAAAAATTATAAATGACGTTACTTTATTAATTATTAATTTCTTAATTATAATAATAAAAATAAAATTTAAATATTAAAGATACGAGATCAGACTTATAATCATAATGTAATCATTAATTCTCTTTTTTATAATACTTATAAGAAACGTTAGTTAAAGTAAATAAAGATAATTAAACTAATTAACATAAATCGCTTAAGCAAGCTTACTTATCGAGCATTTGAGCGAGTGCTAGAAAACTTCTTTAAGAACTTTAATCAGAAATTTTATTTATTTAAAAAGCAGTACTATAATTTAATATCTTTTATTATACAATTTAAAGAAAAAAATAAATACGAAACTTCTTTAATGTTTTAATAATCTTATGTTCATCGTTTAAATTTAATATGTTTATACGTTAAACGACGCTAATACTTTAATTTAAAAGAATATTAAACAGATATTTTTACTGAATAATTATTAACGAAGATTATTTAAGAGATTTATAAGCGACTTCATAATAAAGACAGACGCTATCTTTAATATTAACGTATTAAAAATGTTACTTTTCGTAATTATAATGTTATTAACACGATAATGACTTTTAAAGCATGCTTTTCGTTTATTATATTAAAATTTAAAGAAATATTTAATTTCTTCATTCAGTGTATGCACGAGAAATTATTTAATAACTGCTCGCTCTTTCGAGTTATAATAATTAATTAAGATAAAGATTTAATGACTTCGCTATTTATATTTATGTTTAATGTTTAGCTTTAGCTATGTAATTAACATGTTTGCGAAAATATTCGAGCACGAATCGTTAAATTCAGAATTAATTACTTCTTTAAGCGTTGTAAAAAGATTAAAAATGCTACATAATAGTAAGTAAAATTTAGTATTATTATTAAGCTATAAGTTAATTAAGTAGCATTATTAACGCTATTATATTCGTTTAATTAAGATTACTTCTAAAGCGACTAATATTTAAAAGAAAAATAAATGATTTTATGTTATATATGACGATATCGTAATCTTAATGCAGTAATTGTATAACGAAACGAGAATCTTCAATGTTTTTAAAAAACGTTATTAAATTTATAAAATCGAAGCTAAAGCTATAATATTACTTTATTCGTAAGGCTAATGAAAGATCTCGTATAAATAAACTTCGAGTCGTTAATTTTAAAGCGTTTTAATTACTTATAAATTATGTAATTATTTAAGCTTTAAAAAAGATTAATTTTAAGTAAATAGTAGTTAAGAATCTCGTTATTATTAACAGTTTGTAAAAAGTAACAGAGACAGATTTAAACGCTTTATACGACTAATATTTTAAATATTCGTTAAATCTCATGTTTTAAATTTTCATCGCATTAAGCTAAAACATATTCATAAATGCGTTAACATTTATAATATTCATAAAAGCGTTAACATTCATTAAAGCGTTAACATCTTTAAAATATTTATGAGCGCAGCATTTACTTTTATTAATTAATTTAATAAACTCGAGTTTAATACTTATAATATTAATAATCGTAATGTTAAATATTATTATTAAAGTACGTAATTTATTTTTATCTCTGCATGTTCTTTTTTCGTTAAATTTATTAAATACGATCTTACTGTTAATAACACGATCATTATTTATCGCGAACATAACTTTAAAGTCACGTAAATTAATTAAGATGCTCATTATACTTTCTTCTTTCTAAAAATTAATATTATTATACGCGTCTTCGTAATTCTTCTTAACATTATTATTTCTTTTTTCTTATACACTCGCGTTATTTTTAACATTATGTTTACTCGTGTTAACACATACGACATTAATGCTTTCGTACTTTTATATAAAATATGCGCTATGTTTAATTAATACGCTCGCATTATTATTAATATTATGTTTTCTCATGTTAATATATTTAACACGAGCGCTTTCGTAACATAAAGTAAAATATGCGCTGTGATTAATTAATACGCTCGCATTATTATTAGTACTATGTTTTTTCATGCAAGTATATGCGACATTAACGCTTTCGCAGTATGAAGCAAAATATGCGCTGTGTTTAAAACATTTAATTATCGTAATTATTATGCTTAAATTTCATTATTTTATAATTTCTTTCTTTTCACGAGTTACGTTTATAATGCTTTTCTTTCTTATTCTGCGCACGAAGCTTTCATATTTTATCTTATCGCTTAAAATCTTATTCATCTTATTTACTTTATATTATAAACGTTCGTCTTTCTTCATGTTTAATTCATTTTATAAATTATTAAACTTTCATTCTTAATTAATCTTAATTATTATTAACTTGTTATCTTTTTATCGCGTTATTACGAGCTTATATTCGTTACTTCGTAATGTAATACGTAATTAATCTTTAATTTATAATGTTAAATAAGATTTTTAATTAAGAGTTTATTTCTTATTAACTTAAACGTTATTAGTTAATGATTCGCTCTTTATGTTTAATTTAATTAATCTTTTTTACATAGCGTTAATGATAAAAGATTTAGTTACGAGTTATAATATTTACAGATTTATTTAATAACATTACGTTCGAGACGAGCGACGATAATCTCGAAGATTAAGATATAAAAATGCTTTTTAAGTACGAGAATGTTTTTCTCTAACTTGCGTTTAAATTAAGTTACATGTTATTTTTTGTTAACATCGTGCTTAAAATTTAATTACTAATAAATAAGCTAATAAAATGTTTAATTTATAAAGATAGTTATAACTAAAAGTTTAAGAATACAAAAGAAAGAAAGTTTCTGAAGCGATATTTATGTTTAGAAACTCAGAGTTCGTGTTAAACTCGAAAAGAAAATTTTATAACATAAAAAAGATGTAAAACTCAGAAATATTAATTAGTTCGTGTTAAAGCTATGTTAAAGAATGTTAAAATATATTAAAGTATGTTAAAGATTTTGTTTGTGATGAGCTCGATTTAGTTTTAATTAATTTTAACACACTCGTAACATTACTTCTTCTTTTAAATATTTATGTTCGCATGAATGAAAGAAAAGAAATTAAATTTAAAACATCGTGTTTGTTTAATTTAATATGACTTGTTTAAATAAAGTTTATAAAATTTAACTAGAATCTTCTTAAAGCTTTCGAACTCTTCTTTATTAACGTAATATCATTCGTCGTCTCGATTTAAGCCTGTTCATTTAATCTTGTATTATAATCGGCCTTAATAGCGTTTAAAGTTCAGAATGTCGTTTATTTTTTAATAATCTTCGTTCTTAATTATTAACGATTTAAAAGATTTTGAATGTTAATTTAATAAAGAATTTTAAAAATATAAACGCAGTAGCTTAAGACTGAACATTAAATGAAGCAGTTTTATACTTTCAGATAAGCGAAAATGATAAAAGATTTCTAAATTAATTATAATTTAATATGACTTTAGCTGTTTATCTTTTAAATCTTTACATGACTTAGTTATTTTAATGTTTTAAAAGATAATTATACTTAATCGTTAACTTTATAAATTATATCTCGATAATGTTTATTAATTTATACTTTAATACTTATTTTAATCTTTTTTAATTATTCACGATTAAAGATTAAAAGCTCTTTTATCTTAACTGCAATGTCGTTAATCTTTTTAAATTTAATGCGTGCACAAGTTATTTCGTAATTAGTTTTATTTAAATCGAAACTCATTCGTAAGTAAAAGCTTTTATTAAAGTAAAACGAAGTCATTAAAATAATTAACGATGTATTAAAATTCTCGCTAAATTTCATCATGAAAAGTCATTTAACTCAGTCGTTCTGCATGTAGTTGCAGTAAATTCTTAGCTCACGTTTAACGTTTTAATTAACTCGTTTTAATTAACTCGTTTTAATTAACTCGTTTTAATTAACTCGTTTTAATTAACTCGTTTTAATTAATTATCTGTTTCGAAATAATAAACTGTTAATAAGCTAGCTTTAATTCTTAATCGCTTGTAAAGACTTTATCATATCGTTAATATGAATTAAGAGTCTTTATTAAAAATAATAAAACTGAGTAAATTATGAAGTTTATAAACGTTTCATAACATGATTTAAATCGTTTCTTCAGCTAAGGTTTCATCGTCTCTTTAATGACAGAGTACGTAGTAACGTTTCTTAATGAGACGACAGATTATAATGCAAATCGCGTTATAATCTTCGAATAAAGATAATCTCGTAATAAAGTTCATAATTATATTCTTTCAGCGTTTTTATAAAATTAAAAAAGATTAATGAAGTTTATTAATATTATCGCGAAACGTCTTACTTCGTTAATAAACATGATAGTTTTAAATGTATTATTTAATCGTAGCTCGATGATTTAATTAATAATAAAATCATTAAATTAAGTTTATAATTCTTTAATTATTAAGATAAGAAGTTAACGACTGATCGTGAATTTTTTATAATAATTTCGTATACATATTTTTAAAGACTCATAATAAATTCTTTCTGAATAAAGCTTTGTTAACGATCTGACAGTTCTTTAGTTTAATATTATATAATTTAAGCTCATTATCGCTTATAGCTTATCGATATTTAATGCACAGCTCATCGATTTTGTTAACGTTTAATACTCGTTAATAAAGATTAGCTTCAAATTTAGTTACTAAAATATTTATTTTATTTAAAGTTAAAATGATTTAATAGCGATTCTCGATACGTTTAACAATTTCGAAAGAATTAATTATAAACATACGTGTTAGCGTATTAACTTTAATATTGTTCTTACTTAATTAAAAGATAATTTAAAAGTTAAACTTTAATAAAATATTCAGATAATTAACTTAACGTTAAGTTAACTGTTTATTTTTCATAAAAATCTTTAAAGTTTAATGATTAGTAAACATTTAAATTAATAATTTAATGTCTTTTAGCTCGAGTCTTTAATGCTTAAAGCATTAAATAATGACTAGTAATTTCTTATTATAAATATAATAATTACATTTAACATAAATTATACTTTTACTGTAAAAGATTATTAAGTAAAGAATATCTTCGTTATTATACTAAGATAGAATATCGCCTTTAACGTAATTAAACGCATTAATTTTTAAAATAGTTTAATTATAAAATTAACTTCGTTAACTATTCGCTAGCGCGTTTAAATATAAAAGACGTAAGGCATGATAAATTTATTATAATTATAATTAATTATTATAATATTAATACGTAAAACTAATCGCTAAAAAACATCGAGAAAATGAGCTTCAGCTTATTTAATATTCTTAATAACTTCATCGTTAACATCTCGCTATTTAATCGTAATAGATTATTCTTAATACGTTATAAGAAACGTTAACTTATTAAACGATTTAAAATCATTTAATAAATCATCTGATCTTGTTTTTAATGAGCGTTATTATTAAGCTAGCGCTTGCTATTATTATAATTATCTTTTCTTTTAAAGCATTAATCTTTAGTATAAAGAAGCTATATTAATTCTCTTAAAGTGAAGACACTTATTAATCGCGTCTGTTAAGCGCAGCTTTTTAAAGCTCATTAAAAATCTTTTAAACCTCTTTAAGTTAATAAAAGAAAAAGAGTCTTTTAAATGTAATATTATCTTGCAACTAGCTATAATTTTTAGTCTTTTCATAAAATTTTATGAGGCTGCGATTTTAATTATTATTGTTACGATGCTTGCTAGCGCGCTGTCGTTACGAAGACGCGTACTTAATGTTTGTTTAATACTATCGTTACTATAACGTGTATTTAATAATTATATAATTCTTGTTTATTACATATAATGTTATTATTTCTTTTTTCTTTTTTCTTTTTTCTTTTTTCTTTTTCTTTTCATCTTTTAATTACACACTTTTATATATACTTAATAATAACGAGTAAACGATATAAAGACTAATGTATGTTTTTAAGTACATACAGATACATTTATATATATTTAAAAACAAGAAGTAAACAATGTATAAACTCATGTGTATGTTTTTTAATACAGATAAACACATTATAATTTTAATAATTACACGAATTAATAACGAGATAACGATTACGATTAATATATATACATTTATTAATTTAAGTATAAAGTTAATCTTTTATTCTTTAAAATACGAAAATCTTTCGTGTATAATTTATATTAATAAACGCGAGTACGTACGCGAGTTAAATGTCTGTAAATCGTGCAAAGCTTAACGTTACGACTTAAATCGTTATATTACGATAAGTTTTATTTCGCTTACGCTGCGATAATTATTAAGAATTATTTAATTCATTAAATGATTTCGAAACGAGACGAAACGCGTTATTCATGAATTTACTCGCGTAAATTAACATTAACGTGTTATTTTCGTTAACGTAAAAAAGAAACGAAAGAGATTAATAACAGTTATGAAGAAATAACGTCGCGTTAATAAATACATTTTTAACATCGTACATAAAGCTTAACTCGCGATTAAACGTAATTAGCGCGAGATTACTTAATTAATTAAACGTTTAACGAAGACGAAACGAAAGCGCGATAAGACGCAGATAAAGTATAAAATATTTTAAATTAAGCGCGATGAAGTTAAAAGAATAATGAATAAAGCGATAATTAAAAAAATAAAATAAGAAAAGAATGTAATAATGAGCGAGAAAAATAAGAAGAAGAAGAAGAAGCGCGAGATTATAAAGTCGAATTTTTTAAAAAACGACGTTAACTTGTCGAAAGCTTCGTTTATTAAAGACGATTTCTAAACGAGCTTTAGCTTAACGTTTTTAAACGTTACTAGCAGCTTAAAGTCGTTATCTTAGTACTTAAATTTAATATATACGATAGTAAATAAATAAATAGCTAAATAAATTTTTTATAATTAAGCGCTGCGCGTTAAGCGTTCAGTCTTATTATTATTAACACTTTATGTAACGAAATGAAAAGATTTTTAATTAAACTTTTATAGTTAACGACGATACGAAAATGATCGTTGTATTAAATTAACGTTATTAATAATTAAGCGTTATTATCGCGATACTCGCTTACTTATTTCTTCGTCGTCGCTTGCGTAACGTTATCTGCTTATTAAATTCTTCTTTTAATTCTTAAGTAAGCTTTAACTTTTCTTCGAGTAATTATTAATTATATATATAATCTTAGTTTAATCATTTTATCTTATATTATAGCTTCTTCTTACTTTTATTCTTATTTATAATTTTCTTAATTTCTTATTACTTTTTATTATTAATGAGCTTTAAAGCTTATATAAGAGCTTTTGCTTTTTAATCGTTTACTTTATATTAATATAACTTCAGTAACGAAATATAAAAAGTATTATAAATACGATAAATATTAAGTAACGTTAATTAATAAGCTTAAGTCTTAACTTTATTATTCATTTTAAACGAATTAATAAATCTATGCGATAATTTCTTACTAAGCTTCTTTTGTTTTAAATTTTTAGTTAAGAGCATAATTAAATCATTAACAGTATAAGTTTTAGCTTTATAACTGCGATTATAATACTTCGTTTATAATATAATAACGTTAATAAAACGCTTCGTTAGTTAATTTCTTAAATTTTAAAATTACTAAACTCGATCTTTTACGAATAATATCTTTTCTTTAACGGAATTATTCTTAATCTCGTAATGTATTTTCGAATTATAATTATACATTAAAAAGAACGACGAAGCTTTAATAAAAACATGACGATTATTATTATAAGCATATTTAATCATTAATAATAAAATAGCTTAACTCGTTTACTTTACGTCAGCGAAAGTACGTAAATAATGCTTTAAGATTTAATTTTATCGCTTAATTAAATTATTCGTTTACGAATGAAATGCGATGCTTAATCGTTATTTTATACGTGCATAATAACATATAATTAATCAGAACGCGCTAGTAAAAACAGAGTCTCTGTTACTTATTATGTTAATTAACATGTTAAAGCGTAAAATAATTTTCTCGAAAAATACTTTCGTTAGTTTTACGATATTAATTCGTATTATTATAAATATATATTTAATTATTTTAATATATTAATTTATAATTACGAATATAAAATTATAAACGACTTCACGACGCTTATTTAACGATAAATTCGTAACGAAGTTTATAATAATTTCTTTTCATGACTTCGTAAATATAAATAAGAACTTAAATTCATTATATAACTTGTGCTTAAGCACTTTAATTCGTTAACAAACGTTATAAATTTTAACATACGAAGTTATTTACTTAAAGTAAACGAATTAATAATACTTTTTTCTTAAAAGTTTTAAAGTTTTATTAATTTTAAAGTGTTCAGTTAAGAAATCATCATGATTTTTATTAATAAGCTTCTTTTTAATTATTATATTATTAAGAACATAAAGACGTTCGTTACGTTTAACGAGATTTTAAAAGTTTAAAGCTTAAATTTCATTTCGCTTACGCAGATGATAAGAAGATTTAACGAGTTTAATACGAACTTTATTCGCTTAATTATTTTTTGTCTGAAGCTTCTTTATTAAAAACTTTATAAATCTTTACGATTTCTTATAAAGACTTTTAAGTACATTTCTAGTCTTCTTTTTTAATATGAGAATTTAAATATTAATTAATTAAAATATAAAGATTAAATTATTTAATATCTTTCGCTTTCTTTACGACAGCGACTTTAATCTGTTTATGTTATTAAATTAAACTTTTATTAATTAAGATACGAAATTTAGCTTATTTACTTCGTTTCGTTTACTTTACGCTAGCGTCTTTTCGTTTAATAATAACGTTAACTTATTTTATAACGTTAATAATAATTTAATATTAAAGAACGATGTCTTTTCATAATTTAAACGTTTAAAAGATTTATTCGTAAAGTTTCGTTTACTTAAACGATGAAAGATTTTAAAGTTATAAGCAATTAACTTCAGCGCTCAGCGAGCTTGCCTGAAGTTTAGCTTTTTCTGCTTTATAAATTCTTTAAGATTATTATAATCTGATTAAATCTTAATAAAATATAAATTATCTTTCAGATAATGTCTTTATTATTTAAAAGCGATTATTATAATTAAGAGTTTTTAATTATAAGTTTCCTAATTTTACTTCGTTAATATCATCTTTTATAATCAGAACGTTATAAATCGTTAATAATCATTAACATTTTATTAATTAAGAATATTTATAATTATAAAATTAAAAGTTTTAATCTTTATTTTAATCTTTTTACTTAAATTATAATGAGTAAGAAATAAAGTCGATATGAAAATATCGCGCAGTTAACGAAAAGCCTGCTTCGCTACTTTAAGTCATTTAAAAGATTTTAATTTCTTATCGTCTTTATTATCTTTTAGTAAATTAATAAGAGACGTTATTATCTTAAAATAGCGATGAATAAAGCGTTTATAAAAGTTAATGAAGCGTAAAAACACTTAAACTTCGCGATAAGTCTTCGATTTAAATCATTTTTTAATTATTTTAATTTTATCTGAATTTATTTTCATTTCATTTATAAATATTATAAAGTTTAAAAATTTAATCTTATTAATAACGAATTAACATTTCTTAAGATTAACATATAGCTAATAATTTTTTAAACGTT
>JAABUO010003035.1_pt1 | contig 20171 bp, 18 predicted proteins | sample 5559291 | NCBI WGS metagenome assembly JAABUO01 (sample SAMN10711878, study PRJNA513372) | rock metagenome | isolation source: Antarctica rocks | place: Antarctica: Victoria Land, Finger Mt sud
TGTGTATAGCTTGCTCCTCTGCTTCTTTGTTCCGATCTTTGGCAGACAAAACACGAGTGAGCGAGAGATAAATAGAGACAAGTTAGTAGTAACAAAAAATACTTTGCTGCTGGTTCCCGTAGATGCATGCATGTGTGCACAGGGCAATGTGCCTGGCTCTGGGCTGCCGCCTTAGCAGGCACACATGATGGATGCCAAAACGCTTTTCAATGTTATTATTTTTTGCAATGTGCATGGCGTGGGCATGCAGGAGAAGACTGTGCAGGAACATATCTTAAGGTACAGGGTTTGAGGTTTATAATCTGGAGATGGATGAAACAGCTTGTCCTCTCACTTGTCATGTCGTGCCCTCTTTCAATCGCCCTCCTTTCCTTTGTCATAAACTGTGGCGCAAAACCAATACGGCAACATCACAGAGGAGCCAGCGGAGCCACACTTGGCGCCTATCTCAGCATCAGACCATGCTCATGAAAAGAAACAAAAAGAAAAAAGATTTCTACACCCAAAAAAGCGGCGTGGCGTAGTATTTTGGGACACCCAAGAAGGCCTCCCGCCGACCGGAGTCACCCCCTGTCATGCTTATATCTCTTTTTTGAAACTCTTGTTTTTACAGTGCCTCAAAGCACGACTAAAACAGCTGATGTTGTGGTGACAGGTGTGCCAGTATGGGAATGCAACCTGTGGCAGCTTTGAGGCTCTGACACAGCAAGGTTATCTCATCACAGACATTGCCAATACTGGCTATGTCAATGCTTCCTATACGGTCACGGTATGCTCCGTATACGGTCACAGTACGCTGAAGATGACTGATCAATCGCAAAACAGGACTTCATCACTGCTGTCTGCTGACCGTTGCCTTGCTGCACAGTCAAACTGCATTTTCTGCTGGGCGTGAATGTCTGCACATTTCATACCTGCGCAATGACAAAACACGATTTGAGCTGATGCACTCTGTTTTGAGACAGCAGGTCACATGCAAGGTGTCTTGCACTTTCAAAACCCTCTGTATTCAGTTTTGTTTTGTGTTTCAATAAAAGCTTTTTTTGGGCTTTTTGGTCTTGTTTTGGTCTTGTTTGCTTACAAAACAACGTCTTCCTGGTGCAAGGTGTCCAACTGCTCAGCTGGTATCACTAATCCTGTGGCTCAGCAGGGTGACATCGCCAGTCAGTCAGTATCCAGGTTCACCTTTGTCATCACCACCACCACCAACCTGGCCACCGACAGCAGCTGCACTGTGGGCTTGATTAACTCCCTGGTGAGTCCCAGGGATTACAATGCTCAGAATGCTCAGTTGCATCACATTGGTCTTTGCTTTCTGAGTGGGTAATGTTGATATTACGTACGTTGTGATGTTTCAACTTTTGGATGTTATTGCGTTTTTTGGCTTGAGCAAACAAAAGATTGTTGCTCAATGACAATTGCATCAACAGCATTGTGGCCGCACACAGCATTTGTATTCTATGTCTTGTGAAGAGTCTGGAGAATGAACATGAATTGATGCTGCTTCCTTTCAGCAAGCTTTTGACATTACTGGGGCTCTATGAACCTATAATGAGTGTTTAGGTTGGCATTGATAGCAGCCAAATGTGCAGTCTGCTGACTGCACGAAGCAAATCTGGCAGTTATAGCCGATAACTATATCTGATTTCCTGTTCACCTTTGCTTCTTGATGTAGAGCAAGGCAGTGTTGTGTGTCAATGTGTCCTCAATTCCTAGACACCCTAAAAGATCCCAAATACAAATCCCTAATACACCGTACACAGTCTCCGCATACTGAGTGTAGACCCTGCAACCAGCATCATGGTCTATACCAGTGCTGTAAAGCAAAGAAACCTTTCACAGTAGGCGCTTGCCTTGAAGCAATGTCTTCTCATCCTTGTGACTGTGAGATGAGTATGCTGTGGTCGTGCTTGCCACAGATGACTGTTATATGGTACAGCACCAACGCAAGCAAATGTAAGGCGTGATGTCTGAAACTGGCACAGATTGATGCATCAAATCAGACAAACGCTTCATGGCGAATCAGTGCATCCTTTGGAACGTCTATCTGAGATGTGATTGATCAAAGAAGTGCTTTTGGCATAATGCAAGGTGGCAATTTGCTGCAGGGCAAGGAGATCAGCACACTGCAGGTGGGCTTTGCCACAAATGCAACAGTCTATGACACAGCCCCGACGCAGTCAGACATCTCCAGCAAAGTGACAGGGACCGGCAACTCTACCTCTTCTTCCTCCAGCAGCTGCTCGGAGGAGTGCACCATCTACAACCTCACCTGTGCTGTCGAGAAGAAGTGCTACTCTAGGATTGCGCTCTTCTTCGGCTACATTGGCATTGCCTTGGTGGTAGGTAAGCCCCTTTTGCAGCATCTCCCAACTTTCTTCCAAATCAAGTTTACATTTGCCCCCTTAAAAATTCATCAGGGGAGTCAACAGACAACAATTAGTAACTTGCTCAGATGCCTGACGCACATGCATCTGGTTCTCAAACTCTTGTCATGTGCTTATATACTCGTACATACTTCAAGTGTCCTGGGGTTGTGGAGTTACCTCTGGAGGGCTCAAAACAAAAGTAAAACATCACAGGAGTTTTTCTTGCAGACGCTGATACGCCTGTGCAGCTCTGCCTGACTGACTGTGCGCTTGACTGTCTTCTCTGTTCTGACTGCAGCTGCTGTGTTTTGGGTTGGCCTACGACGAGGATGGTGGCTGGACATCATTTCCTTTGCCCTGAAGCACATCAACAAGGGCAAGTCCAAGTCTTCCAACAAGAAGAGCAAGCACAAGAAGAAGAGGAAGAGCAAGGCCGCATCTGCCCCAGATGGTGGCCCAGTAGAAGATGACACATGGGTGGCATCGACGGCAGCTGCTGCAGAAGCTGCTGGGGAAGGAGGAGGTGAAGGTGCTGCAGCAGCGGCTAAGGCTTTCTTCACCAGCATGAAGGCCAAGTTGCAGGGTGGCAGCAACAGCAACAGCGCCGGTAAGCTGTTCACCGCTTCCCTTTGAAAGTATTGTCGATTCATTTCACACATGTACACTAACTGCTGTGCTTGCTAGGAAGTGCGATAACGCATCAATGCAATGCCATGCGGCTCTCCTTATTTTGACAATGCCTTTCATGCTGCCCTGAGCACTCAGATCACTCTTTTGGTGAAGTCCGTCTGCAAACACAATTGTGATTGTGATTGGCGTCTGCTGACAACGATGTGCACATCACATGGTTATGCACATCATCCAGACAAGCTGTTTGCAACACGGCTTACTGTATGCGCTTTGTCATTAAGGGAACATCAAGCTTATCAATGAGCAACACCTGCATTGACTGTAGAATCACCAAAGGCTATTTCTGAAATTAAGGACAGTAAAGGCGGCAGCGATTTTTTACTGTTTCTGCAAACCCGTATGTGTTAGCGCACATGCCCCCTGCAAAGCACACCTGGCATGCCAATCATGTTGAAACCTCGGCCTGATGACCACAAACTTTGGCGGGCAAGAGGATTATCAATGTCTCATTGACAGAATCTGCAGAAAGGTGGATTGAGACATCACTCAACATGTGTCTGCATTGCAGCTCGGGAGAGCGTGTTTATGAAGCTGTATGCCCAGATGATGCAGCAAGCAACTGGCAAAGCCTCCCGTGCCTCTACTTCTTCAGCAGACCCCCTTGTGGCTTCCTCACCCAGTGGGACAAACCCCTCACCTTCCACAGGGATCAAGTCAAGCCCTGGGATGGGCCCTGGTGGCAAGAAGAGTTCACAGCGCATGTCTCAGATGCTGAAGAACAAGCTGATGATGACTAATCCTCTGGCTTTCAACATGTTCAACAGAGGTGCGGCTCCTGATGAGGCAGAAGAAGAGCAGGCAGGACCTCTGCAAAGCGGTTCGCTGGAGCTTACGCCATACATGCTTGGCGATGGAGGCTACGGCTACAGTCAGCCTGACGCGCAGCAGCAGATCATGGCAGAGTCCTTGCGTGCCAAGTATGGGATTGAGGCAGACCCTAGCTTGAACCCAAGCTGGAAGAGCCAAGGGCAACAGGGCGGCTGGAACCCTAAGGGTTTGCTTGCTCTGCCTGCACCTGAAGGGAGCCTAGCCACTGAGGAGTCAGACATTGCCCTGCAAGTTGATGCACCTCCTAGGGCTGGAATTGGGCAATTTGGATCACCAGGGTTTGCTCAGATCCAGAGTGTAGGCTATCAGCCGCAGAGGCAAATGCAGCTACAACAGTCACAGGATGGTGTCAGAGCCCAGCAAGGTGCCATGGGAGGTCAATTTGGCTCTGCCAGCTATGCCATGTCCCAGAACGCCATGTACCAACAGAGACTGCAGCAGTTGAAGCAGCAGCAGCAGCAGCAGCAGCAGCAGCAGCAGCAGCAGCAGCAGCAAGAGGCGCCTGGTCCAGAGCAGTATGGCTCAGACCAAGGTGCTCAATCTCAGTATGGCTCACCCACACGTGCTCAGGACCAGAAGGCCTTGTACCAAGGCAAGCAACAGCAACAGATGTTACAGCAGCAACAGCAGCAGCAGCTGCAGCTGCACAGCTTTGGTCAAGCTGGTCAGAGAGTGGGTGATGAGGCAGTCTCGTACAGCCAGGCTATGGAGTCCAATGCTTCAGGCAGTGGCTTGTCTCAGCAGGAACAGTTGGTACACCGAGGCCAGTTTGGATCTGCAGGCTACGCTCAAAGCCAAAGCGCCATATATCAGCAAAAGCTCATGCAGCAACGGCAGAAGCAGCAGCAGCTGAAGCAGCAACAGCAGCAACAGCAGCTGCTGCAGGGGCCAAGGCAAGAAGCTGGCATGGATGCTGTACAGCAGCCTGGCTATGCGCCTAACCCACTGTACCAACAGCAGGATCTTCAGCAGCAGCAGCAGTTTCAGCAGCAGCAGCAGCAGCAGCAGCAGCAGCAGCAGCCGTCTGCCAATGCATCAGCTTCTGGGCAGCTGGGCTCTGCTCAATATGCCCAAGGGCAAGCTGCCATGTATCAACAGAGGTTGCAGCAACTGAAGCAACGGCAACAGCAGCAGCAGCAGCAGCAGCAGCAGCGAGAGTCAGCAGAGCCAACGCCAGGCCCAAATCAGGCCTCCCAAAGTCATCAGCAAGGGCAGCAGATGCAAGTGCAATCAAGTGACACCTATCAGGCCAATCTAAACAGTGACAGGCAGATGCTGTCAGTTGCTGCATCAACTGGTGTGCAGGCGGCTGCTTCAAGTGCTGTTCCTGTGAATCAGATGGGTAGTGTTGGGTTTGCTTTGGCTCAGAATGCCAAGTATCAGCAGCAGCTGCAGCAGCAGCAGCTGAGGCGGCAGCAGCGGCAGCAGCTGGAGCAGCAGCAGCAGCAACAGCTGCAGCAACAGCCAGCGGCACAAATGCAGCCGGTACAGGCAAGGCAACAACAGCAGCAAAGCCAGCAGTCTGCGCCGGCCCGTTTGCCTCTGAGCAATGAGGTAAGCTGCTGAGACTTACATACAGCAGCAGCTGCTGCTCTGACATGGAACATTGATGTTAAAGGCATTTTTCTTCCAAATGTTTGAATGCTTATCTACCTAAATGCTTATTTCCTGCAGCTTTCTACATCGAGGCAGGCGCCTTGTTGCATGTAATGCTTGCAGAAATTGGGAGCAGCAGCAGTGTGTGCAATATCATCAAGTCACAGACAGCTCTGATTGCAGAAGCAGCGACTCATCGCACATAGCACAAGCTGACATTGGCTGCTTTTGCTTCTAGCAAAAATCTCACCAGCTTGATTTTGCTGCACATCACAATCGCATGTGCCCTCAATTCAGGATGTCTGAAAAGCCATAAGTGTCTCCACATCCCAGATTGTAAAGTACAACACAATGAATAGTAGATTAACAATTTGTCAATATTAGATCAAAATTTAACAAATCTTTGATGCAGGCAATAGCACAGCAGCTGATGCAGCAGTATGCTCTCTCCGGGACTGCATTTCTGAATCTGGCCAAGCTGAAGCAGCCTCCAAGCTCCCTGCAAAACCCCGGGCCCAGCCCCAGCTTGGCTGGGGATCTGCAGATTGTGGAGGACATCTCAGCTCAAGGACTAGCCCAGATCTACTTCACTCTGAAGCCTGGCCGTACGCAACAGCTGGTTCAGTATAATGCAGCTATGGGGCAGTATGAGATGCTGCAGCAGCCCTGGTGAGCAGTTGTGTGACCTGAATGTCTGCCATGCTGGATGGCGATTGTAACATCATACATACTCGTGCTTTTGTTCATTGTGACATGTTTCAGCAACTTTGTTTCATGTATGCATGGAACAAACGCATGTAGGTCACTTGTAGTGAACATGCTGACTCAGCTTTACAACGTTTTCCACAATAGTCATGTCTGCTGCAGGGGCCTGGATGATGCCCAGTTTGCTCTGCTGCTGACTTCCAAGAATGCTCAAAGGCTGCTAGCAGTTCAGGATCCTGGGCAATGTTTGAACTAGCATTGCAGTTCATTTTCAGCACAGCAAAGCATGCTTGGTACAGTGTATATTTCCTGAGGTCATGCAATGCCAGTCATTGGGCTACACAGCTGTTTGCAACTGCCATGCCGTTGCAAAGAGCTCTCTCATCGTAACACTCACCGCTTAACAACCTTTTCATTGTGACCAAAATGATTGACCAGCAATTGGCTTGAACCCCAATTGCTGAAAGCAAACTGATTTCAGCGCAAATTCTGACATGGTTGATGTAATGAGGTTTCACTGGGTGACACATGAGCTTTTTGCTGATGTCCTGGATGTCTTGCAACTGTTACATTGAGTATACACAGACGAGCTTGCATTCAGAACAGCAGACATAACAGCTTGGTCTGCTCTACTGATATCCCAGCGAAGTCCCTCGCTTGGTAAACCATTTTGACAACGACAGTACTCCCTGCAAGATGAGACTGGGTCTAGTTTCTGACACCCACGGCGTTTATGATCAGGTGGGTAAAACACACTGCAGCCTTTCTTCTGCCTTCTCAAAGCTACTTGATGACGATATGTTCAGGCTTTGAGCACAATTTTTACAGATGTGCATCAGATCTTGCACGCTGGCGATGTCGGCCACACAGACATCGACCCAAACGGTCAGCAACAGCTCATCGGTCAACTTACGTGCTGTGTACTGTTGGTGGTGTGACTGGGCTTAAAGGCTTCAATTTTGCTGTATTTTACAAATATCCTCTCCAAGTTAGGCGCCATAGCGCCTACGCTAGCTGTTAGGTGACTGCTCAGACCTGAGACATCGCTAGTAGCATCTTCAACCTGCGTGAGTATGTGCCATGTGAAGGGAATGTGGCAGCAATGGCTACCTTTTGCACAGCACATGAGTTGTGCTAATTGACGATGACTGACTTAGCACACTGCAGAGGCAATGTTGATACTGAGGCCCCGACAGACCTGTTTCCAGAATTAAGAGTGTTTGTCTTGGCTGGATGGAAAGTGCTTCTGCTGCACGTTTGCGGCATGCCACCCAAAACCATAACAGCATGTCAGGAGTTGGTCACGATGCACCGCCCAGATGTTGTAGTGTTTGGCCATAGCCACAAGCATGGCGTCTGCCAGCACGATGGAGTCCTATACATCAACCCAGGCTCAGCAGGTGTCAAGATACACAGAATATGAGTAGGGTCTGTCCAGCAGGACTCCCTGTATGTTGGAGCTGGTGTGCAGCAGCCTCCACGTGTCACTCCAGCCATTGCTTGCAGGCCCAGCGCGCTTCAAGTTGCCAAGGACTGTTGCCACGCTGCGTTTACCCAACAAGGTTAGCCTTGGCATAGGCTCTGCTTTAATGGTCCGACAGAGAGCTTGTGTTGATTCAAAACTTGCTGTTTGCACTGGCAAGGCCAGCAGATGAGGCAGCAGCGTCATTGAGTCCAGAGCTGGCGTTAAATCATGTGGCCAGCACATGGGCACAATTCAAATGTTTGATTGTGTGGATCTGAAGGCAGACACTGACAGTGTGTGATTGCCACTGCAGGCAGACACAACACTGTTGTCTTGTGACTTGGTCAGCTTTATCACTCTGGACTCTAAGGCCCCTTCTAGCATTGCAGCCAGAGGTGCTAGCAAGTCTACTAAAAGGGCAGATTTGTACAGATGTGATCCTGTGCAGAATAAGACCAGGCAGAAGTAGTGCGTGTCAATGCAAGATGATGTTGCAACATGCTTGTGCTGACATCTGCCTCCAAAAAGAGTGTTAGAGGCTGTCTGATGTGCTTATACATGCAAAGGTTAAACTTGGTGGAATATAATGCCATCTGCCCCAAAAGCTTACCATGGCTCCAATTGCTATAGCTAACAAGCACAGCATGGACACACTGCCCTCTGAGCTGGCAGGTTTTTGCTGTTTATGGGAATGAATTTCATGTGCAAAATTTCTCACGGGCCGTTCGGAATGACCAGCTATGCGTAAAAAAGGTGCTGAGCAGCTCCATCTAATTATGACATAGGGGGATTTATCGCTCTGAGTTCGCCTCGTCACACAAAACAACAAAAAGGAAATTACGGTACATAACACTTGCTTTGCTTCAAGTCGATCGAAGGATGCAATACCCGTGTTCCTTGCTAAGTTTTGACGAGGATGTCTTCAAATGTTGCTGCATTGGAAGGACGTCGCAATTGCAATTGCAAGATCATTGCTATGCAAGCTTCTGGCATGCATGACGGGTGCATGTAGATTCGTAACTCTTGCAGACAACACATGCACAAACTTTACATCGATATGATATCAGTGATACTTCAAAACAGCAGGTTGCCAGCATGAGGTGGCCAGATTCAGCTTGTGAAGTACTTGCGTTGTGATCATTTTATGAAAGGACTGCAAGCATGGAAGTTTCCACTGGATCTTTCCAGCAGCACAGATGCCACAACTTCCAACTGCGCGCATGTGCGCAGCCCGTGTGCAACTGGAAGCACTGCTTGCAAGTAAGCATACAACACTTTGTCCACGACAGGAGACCACGCAGACCTGGCCAATCTGTACAGACACATGTGGTTCAAGCAAGGTACTTTGCGCAAAATTGTTGCTCGGCCCTGCTGAGCTGCATCGACCATTGTGAGCTACCGTACCTCACGCCATGATGGCATGATGAACATTGACATTTCTACTACAGGCAGGAAGTTCCTGAAGAAGACCGACCGACTGAAGAGAGAAGCAAAGTCGGCAACTGGGTGCCAGGACGTGGTGACGCGATGTTGACGGTATCGACGTTTTTTACTTTGTTAGCATCAGGGGGTGTCCACAGTTTCAACTGTCCTCAATGCGAGCACGCATCGCGCCGATAGCCTCCATTGCTGCCGAGCTGATAACTATGCATCGGGGGTTCATCCGATTGCATGCACAACTGCTTTGACAAACGCGCGATAGCCTGGATGTTCATGTGGTGTAAGCAACATGCAAACTTGTTGGTACTGGAGATATAACCTCAGATCTTGCCTTGTCGCGCTCTGCTTGGGCTGGCTCTGCTGTCTTTGTGTCGCTGCACCACAATACGATGCAATACGAAGTGACGAAATTCCTCACGACTGCGACATCCCGGTTGAGTGGCAAGGGTGGTACGGTTGCAAAGAGACAATTGTGACCCGGCAGCGAGCCCCATCCATAGCGGTGCAGAGTCGAGTACGTGCTGCCACCTTTGCACTCGTCTACAACCCCTGCTGGCTGCTGCTGTGGCTGCAGCATAAGCTGCAAGCAGCGCACGAACTTGTTGAAGTAACTGTTCAAACGGACTCCTGATACAGGGCGCACCTCAGAGGCGACAGCTTGCCGAGCGTATATATGCATATGAAGCTGCTCTGCCAGAAGATCTCTTGCAGCAAGGCATCGGGCCACCAGGCAATACCAACAGACTTCTGAAGGTGTTCAACAAGCTCATGACAGGTCAGCATTGCATTGATGGCAGCTCCTGCTTGAAGTCCAGTGGCTGCAAATGACAATGGTGCTCTTGTGGCTCAGCATTTCTGACAGCCTCCTGCCTGTAGTCCTCTAAATATACCAACGGTCGACCAACTTTCCTGCATTTATTGTTCTTTTTCAATGTGTGTCTGAGTTGCAGGGTTGCTGTATCACTGCCAACCCTCACCCTGTCTGTGAACATAAAATGTGACATTTTTATGTCCTAACCGTGCTAGAGCTTACAGTACAGCAATATGTGCAAGCATTGATCCGGGACACAATCTGTACTCGAAGTGAATTACTTCTGCATGGCCTCTGCAGGATTGCCTGTTAGTCTAAGCTTCATTGGGGGTAGCATCACAGAGGGGGGCGGTGTGCCCTTCCATGACCGCCCCCCCTTGTCTTTCACTGGCAAAGTCACCAACTGGGTCAGAGATACATACCCCAACAGTTCAGTCAGAGTACAGAACGCTGGCGTGGGCGGCGTCACAAGCCTGTACTACGCACAGTGTGTGGATATGTTTGTGCCTGACGAAGATGTAGACCTTGTTTTTGTGGATTTCACGCTGAATGACAGAGCAAGCGGGATCATGGGGAAATCGCCAGAACCTGACACGCCAGATCGGTATGCTGTCTGTAGTTCTTCCACTCTGCCCGTCGCTTGTTATTCTCTGCCATTTTTATGTCCCCTGTTCTTGTTGCCATCTTGTACTGCATGAATGGTGTTTGCAAGTGTATGGCTGAGATGATTTGCACATGGGGTATCACAAAGCAGAGCGTGGTTCTTCCTCACATGGCCATTGACTTTGTGCACAGAGCATTACAAATATTTGTCCCTCGTGTTTTCCTGAATTCCAGTACAGGTGAGATCAAGACCTGCCACTTGCGTACTGTATGAGCATCTGTGAGAATGTGTGTGTGCGTCCGTGAGTCCAACTTTGATCACATACTGTGCAGGAGAGGATATGAAATGCTGCTCAGAAAACTGTTGGTGTACAGACAGCATCCAGCAATCATTGCCCTTCACAGCTGGTCTCCCTTCTTCAACCACCCCAACTTCTTCAGCACTGCAGAGGACCCAGTACAAAGCATCGTGGCGTATTATGGCTTACAGTCGGTATCCATGCGAAACGCACTGTTTCATCCCACGTGGCAGCGGCGGCAGAACTTCAAAGGCTCCCAATGGCTTTGTGACACCATACACCCCAATACTTTAGGACACAGGTCAGCTCCTTTCATCATGTACATCCAAATCTACATGCTACAGATAGTTATACCTCATGTATACCAAAACATACCCTGTGCACAGTCTTTCCTTTGGGCTGCTGCCTCAGGAGGCTTCCGTTATGTTTGCCAAACAGCATAAATGTTTCTTTTCTGCTCACAAGCTCAACATTGCACACAGAACCAGGAGCATGGCAAAAGGGCATTGCTGTCAGTGGCGTGCCTCTATGCTTGCTTGCTTGCTTCCCTCCTTTCTCCATCAATCCATCAATGCATCAATCTGTCCATGCGCCCACTGCCCCACCCACCCACCCCTACCCGCCCACTCAGTCGCTCCCTCAGTCTTTCCCACTCTCAGTCGCTCATTCACCCACCCACCCACCCACCCACTCACTCACTCACGCGCTCATGTGCCTTCCCCTAGAGTCAGGTATGTACAGCTTGAGTAGCTCCATATATGAGGTCCTGCTTTTACAATCAGTGTACCAGCTCATCTCAATGATAACTTTCAAGTCGCAGCTGAATCATGCACCAATCAAACAGAAGCGCACTGCTACAGAGCACTTGTGCAACTTCAAAAGCCTTGTGAATCCAAATTCGTAGCATAGCATGTGATGTGTACATGTGTCATGCTCTGCTGTTGGCTCATAAGCTAGCTCACTGCTGTGTTCACCACATTGTTAAAAAGGCAATGCCATCAGGTCTTAGGCAAGCTTTCAGCCAAGACAGTCCAAGGTACCTGCCAGATTGCACATCCACCATTTTCACATTCAGTTGCTTCCGCCTCTTTCTGAGGAAGGATGCTCAACACACTGTTGTGACTCACAGGACTGCTGCCCAATAGCCTGTCAATGCATTTACTGCGAACACCAACACTGTACATACACGGCTACTGGATGCAGCAAACAGTACCTGCTGGCTCTGTCTCACCTGTGATGTTTGTGTGTCACAGGTACTATGCTGACATCATCATAGGGCTGTTGCAAGATGTAGCCCTGCAGGCAGCCCTGCACCCGTATGAAGAGCTAGAGGCCTCACAGTTTGAGACTCCCCCTCCCATGTATGACAACAACATAGAGAGCACCACGACGTGTTTGCGAGGGGACCTGCTGCAGCAACGAGTTTACCAGGCTGTGGTATGGTTTTCATCTGAGTCTGTCTGCTCGTTTGTCTGTCCGTCCGTCCGTCCGTCCGTCCGTCCGTCCGTCCGTCCGTCCGTCTGTTCGTCCGTTCGTCCGTCCGTCCGTCCTTCCGTCTGTCCGCCCGCCTGCCTGCCTGCCTGTCTGTCTCTCGATGTCTGGATGTCTCTCTCTGTCCTGCAGGAACATGCATTGTTGCCAACCCAGCTGGTTGGCAACAACACATGTTCCTGCAGCAGCAAATTTGGAATGCATGGTGGACCAACACCCAGGCTTAAAGTTGTCTTGCATGTGTATCTGGGATTTTATCACCACTTGGGATTTTCAGGTACCTTGACTGCAACCTCACAGACAAGCTGCAGTCAGAAGCAACAAGTCACAGGAGTAGTTTGCAGCATTGCGCAACGCTCTCACTTGAAAAAGGGGACACGCCAACTTCCACACGTAGTTGGGGACTTGCTAGCACATACTCTTAGTCACTGAGAGCGTCACGCATTGCTGCAGTTTGCTCCTGTGACTGGTCACTACTTATTGCAGCTTGCTTGTTATGTAGTACATTGATTGTACTTTCTCATGCACCTACATAGAAAACTCGCTGACATTGTGGCTACCCACAATGTCAAGCTGGTGGTGTTCACATTGTGCAAAGTGTGCAAGCTGTTGACACTGTGATGGTGCACAGTGCCGAGATGGTGACAACTTGATTGTGCATGGTGTTAAGCTGGTGACACATGGAATGTGCAAACAGTTTGGGCTGATGTACAAAACGTTGAGGTAGTGCATTACTGTTGTGTTGGTACAAAAAAGTCGTGCAACAGATGCCCTGGTCGTAGAAACAAGGGTTTGTGTGAAGTTGTGCGGTCTGATCAATGCACATTGCTGTTGGCACACTGACTGTCATAACAGGACCTTGTACAAGGAGCTGCACAGGGCTGTACATACCTGCCCCTAGGGGAAGATATACAGTGTCAAGTTGTTTGACATATGCATTATTATACATACCAAGGATTTGGATCGTTCAACATATAGAGTATAGCTGAATGAGTCATTCTTCATCATCCGCTCATCTAAACATTTCCTTCAGTAACAAAATCTTGTGATGGAAGATTGTGCGTTCATCTGATTATTTCCTTCAGTAATGACATCTTGTGATGGAAATTTGTGCGCAGGGCTGGAACTGGGTAGATGAAGGGCGGGATGGGCGACACAAGTATGGTTATGTCACTGAGGAGCCAGATCACGACATCATCTTTGTGGTAGGCTCACTGCTGCCTGCATGCAATGCCACCATGCTTCTGTGATGCCTGCTTTGGGCTGCTGCCTTAGGAGGCTCCCGTTATGATCGCTGGAGAGCATAAACTTTTCTTTCCTTTTCTGTGATGCCTGTGGATGTCAACAAAGGTGATGAGCTGGCTGCAGCGAGTCAGCAGTGACGCGACAATTTGTCATGATAGGGAAACTTGAGCCCATGTCAAGCTTCTTTTCATGAACATGCCCAATGGTGTTGTCTTTGCTTTACTCTTCTTCCTTCGTTGATGATGCCCAGTGTGATGTATACCAGACAATGATAGCAGACACAGCTTACACACACGCCATTGACTTGCACTGTTGTGCTGTGCTGTCTTCTGATGCACTGTTGCTGTCATACGGATGCGTCTGACTCCACTTGGGCGTGGTCCACTTGCTGCACGAGTTTCAATCCCAAGCAGTCAGTGCTGTTCCCACATCTGAGTTCAGACGCCTTTGCAAGATGGCATCCATGCATCAGAACACAGCACAGTTCAATGCAAGATTGTACCCATGCATCAGAACACAGCACAATTCAATTTCAAAACCACCTAGGTCCACGTCAAAAGCCTGAAGCCTGGCCAAAATATGCCAGAACACATATACATTCCTTGTCAGTCATGGCATCGTTGTCAAGCCTCAGCGCATCTTTATGCTGGGTCAGTCACGGCAACATTGTGAAGCCTCAGTCTGGTTGGCTTGCATTGCTGCAGGTCAACACAGCAGGGTGTCCAGACCCCTCCACCATGGTCACCCTCGGCATCGGCCACCTCAAAAGCTACGAGCGCATGGGGCAAGCTCTCGTCAGCTGTGTTTCCGGATGCACATGCAACCCAACCGTTTTTGATGGGCACAATCCAGCCAGTCTCGCCAGTCAGGAGTTCTGGGCCTACGTCGCAGTCTCTCAGTCAGAACAGTGTGTTTTTGAGGTGGCCAGCTTGACGGCCACCAAGAGTGGCCAGAACAAGGTGAAGGTCACGTCACTGCTGCTGACGTGCATGAATCCAGAAGATGCGCATGAGATTCCTATCTTCAAACAGACTGCAGCAGTTGTTGGGACCACTGTGAACTGACACATCGGTAGTCATGCACTTGCTTCGGCTTCTATACAGTAGACAAGATCAAGGCACCATGACTACTCCCTTGCTGACTTAGTCAGGGCAAGAAGCTTGACTTCTGCAGCAGCTGCCTTTGCTTGAGTACGACCGAGCACGGCGTCTCTGGTCTCACCTGGAGCTACAAATGTGTCTCGTTGTGGGCTTCAGCCTGGCTTAGCCAAGGTGCTCAATTTCTGAACAGCAACAATCAGTCACATCCTCAAAAGCAGTGACCTAAAGTGAATGCCTAAGAAGTAAAATCCAGACATTGTAGAGGTGCAGGAGTGAGTACAATCTACAGCAGCAAGCACTTCTGCCGTTGCTGACAACCCATTTCTTCATTATAGGTTCTGCCCCTTTGCATTGGCTGTCTCATAACCCCCGCACCCCCCTCCTCTCCCCCCTGCTTTTGTTTTTGCTGACAAAACCAACAAGTGACTTTGACTAGCTGCTTTAGTGATTGTTCAACAAACCTCTGTCTGAATGCATCTTTTAACAGGTTCTGCAGCAGCTGTTGTACGCCCTGATGTTTTGCTTGAAGTGCACTTGTTGAATTAGTTTAATCAATTAGCTAGCCTGGTGACCCGAGAAGCAGCCATGTTGGCCTTCGAGACTCTACGTTATATGTAATCATCACGTCTTGACAGTTTACAACGCCAAAACGCATTGTCACCTTTGTGTGCTGACATGTAAGGTCATGATGATCAGTAAAGTTGTTGCTTGATGAGTCTCGATGCTGTTTCAATGATCAGCCCTTAGAGTCACCAATTTCTACAGTGTTGCCATGTCTCTGTGATGTTGAATAACTTGCTTCCAGAGTCTGACATTGCGGCTGTGTACATGCGGTTCCAAGGCATGTTGCGGATCAGTGCGCAGCATGTCACAGAGGCGCAGAGTCAGGGATGGGCTAATGTCTTCTTTGTCTGCACAGTCTAGAGGCATCATCTGCAAATGTGTAATGGCTAATGAGTAGCTGGGCAAAAATTGAAAAACGACACGTTTATTGTCATTTAATGCAAGATATACTGTGTCCTAAACCCAGACTCAAGCACAAAAAAAGGGTGAAGCACAACTACAAGCGTTTTGATCCTCTGCAATTTGCTGTGAAAGCAGGTGCCACCTCTCTGGAAATGCGACACTGCAAAGACTACACAATAACAGACAAGCCGGAATTACAAAACACCAACATACTCCAAGACAAAGTTGTGTGATCAGATACAAGCTAACAAAACAGCATACCAATAGTTCAATATAGTAGACTCCCGAGTTGCTTCAAGTCCTGTGCATGACGATAAGCTCCTAAGTCAGCTTCACGTCAGCTCATCAGCTAACAATAAGGATGCCGTACAGACTTCTTGTGTCTGAATCAACTGTTGTACAGGGTCTGCATGACTCGTGAAGGCTGAGTCAGAGTCAAGAAAATGAGTTCTTGAGCCAGTGAGGTGCTTGACTTGTCTGAATCCCCAGCGCTAGCGCCCTGCATTAACAGTGTAAAGTTGATGTTCCATGCCCAAGCGCCTGACCTTTGAGATGCTACATATAAAGTCAGGATGGCATGTAGTACAGCCAAGACAGCCAGGGCATGTTGCCCAGGTTCACCTTTCACAAATGCTGGGAACCAATTGCTGTGAGGACAGTATTGGGCAGACATGCAGAGAAAGACTAGTTGTATCTGCCAACTGGTGACAACGTAGCAAGAAGAATGTGATACGTCCTCAGTCAACATCCTGAAACACAGGATGCTTACATCATGCATGCATGCATGCCATGCTGTTCAGTGAATAAAAGTGCTGACAAGAATGACTGTGTGGATTGTACTGTCTTGATGCAAAGTACGATTACCTGTTGGCGAGAGCAATATCATTGGTGAGGAAGACCATCTGCTTGGCCAGCTGCTGGGCCCTGTTGTCCCAGAAGGCAGCACACTGCATGCGCCATTGCACATATAACAGACAGCACAGATCTTTTGAGCTGTTTGTTACCCTTCTGGAATATTGTCTCTTACCAGTCTATTTGGCCCAAACACATACTGGCCTTGGGTTTCATCAGCAACACACAAAGGGTTTTGTTGACATATCATGGCCGTCAACTCACGCAACTTGTGGACATATGTTTGATCACGCAGTGTGACTTGAATTGATAGGCTGGCAATGTGTTTGATGATGTAAGGCTGCAGTTGGTTGCAGGTGTGGTGCAAAGGCAGTTGTAGATCAGTAGGATTGTTTAGTTACGCAGCGCAAAGCGCCGCCTAAAAATTGGTGAATATGTCTTAGTGAGGACCCCGCTCAGATATCTTTAGTAAAAGGCGAAAGATATGTATGACACAGTGGTGACCTCGACATGATGTTGGATCACTCTTCATCCTGCCATCATATACCTAGCCTTGGTCAGCATCTTCCACCCAGGTATGGGAGAGTCACAACCCTATAAAAACCCTAGCACAGGCAAGGGTCTCACCTGCAGGATGAGGTCGTCGCCAATGTGGCTGTCTCGGTCTGCTGTCAGGGGAGGCAAGAAGTCCTTGGCATTGGGAGGCTCCCCATACTCTGGCTGCACAGAAGCGGCAGCAGCAATCAGCAATGCAGCAGTCACTGTGACACTTGTCGCTGGCAACCCTACAGCAGTGCTGATGAATGGGCTCTTGCAGACTCAGTATGCAGAGGACTTGCACCTGAGATGCAGCTTCAGCAGGCTGAGTGAACTAAAGCAGCCAAAGATTTTGTTTGGGATCCGTAAATCAGTTGACAATTTTCTGACGGGGAGGAAATCTAAGTGAGAAAAAACAAATTGGAGCCCAAGGCATGCCAGAAGTAAACCAAATACATGTAGAAACTGCCTGAAAGGTTAATGTTTATCGTATCTTCTGTGCCACATGCAGCTCGCAAAGCCTGATGAAAAGTTGGACAACTAGTGAAGCAAGGCGCATGTCAACCTGCAATCTGTTGCACCAGTTGCTAGCTGCCAGAGGTAACAGCAAGACTGCATGTGGAAAGCAGCAGATATCAGACTTGCCAGCAGCCTGCTCATTGGTTCACTCAGTCATCCATTACCAGATGTTTCCAATGGGATGAGACACATTTGACCTGAGCAGATTCTGAAGCAGGTCCTATTTTGGCAGTCAGCCTATGGATTTGCCTCTCAGGTTTTCGGTCAGCTGTTCGATTCCGGTTTTCGGAACTTGGTCTTCGGATTGATCAGGTACGGGTTCGTCGGTTGACATGTAGCGCGTTGCTTGCCACATCGACTGTTAGCTTCTGGTGATAAATAAAGCCTGCTGTATGGCCTGCTGAATCGGGGTAAGGCATAACTGATACCTACCTGGCTGATGCGAGAGCACAGGTTCAAATCAATCTCTAGATAGTTTGCATTCAGGCCGCAGTGCATGTTGCCAATGCAACTGCCTTTCGACCTTCTGTGCTGTGTTATGAAGCTCACAGCAGTGGGCACAAACACCAGCCAATTTGTAGACGCAAGCCACAGATTCAGCTTGCCTGCAGCTTGAAGCGGCCTTTGTACTCGGGCTGCAAGCCAGTGCTGACCAGCTTGACACCCTCCTGTCCTTTGTGGGCCTTCTCAGGATCTGACTTGTCATCCTTGATGTGATTCAGCTCCAAATGTGTCATGAATGGAATGACCTGGTACACGCTCACCTCCTCCAGCAACTGCAGCATAGTACCAAGCAATAGCAAAAATAGGATGCAGGTTTTGCTTAGGGCTTAGGGGCAGGGTTGACAATTTAGTAAATTTTGACTATAGAGCAAGGTTGAGAGTGCACAAGAGGGTGACAGAGCCAGAAGGAGGAGCAACTGGCAAAGATGTTACTGCAGTTGTGAGCACGCAGAATAGGCCTGGTTGGTTGCAGTCACTCAGATTATGTCGAGCTACTGAGGCACAATGAGCTTTAGCTTGGTGTATACCACGCAGGAGATGAAGACATAAACGCCGGCCTTGATGACAAACGTTGCATGATGTTGAGACTCACTTGAGTCATCTATGCACTGCAAGTTCACACAGCTTGTCTGCACAGGTTGTCGGCACTATGCCATGTATGGCACGGCTGCAGCACATGCCAAGCAAGCGTATGATGATGCAGCATTAAACAAGCAGGCTACAGTAACATGCATCTGTGCATGAATGGGTCGATAACGATGTGATAACATCACACATGGTACAACAGCAGCAGCAAGAACCAGCGTAAGTGCAGTAACGTTTTAGTTCAGTAATGATCGGTGAAAGGTATTGCGCACAGCCATAGTGGTGAGTCACCTGATAGCCAACCCACAGATCCTTCATTAGAGCACAAGTGTCCCACACCACAACCCACTGGGATCCATTCATCTTCTGTACCCCCTACAACAGTACATGGTGTCTCGCCTACTGCTGACAATCAACATAGACTACAGTTTCAAGGGATGCAGCATATTCAGCCCATGGACAGACATCTGACGACAAGTCTTTCCTGCTGCAACACGGCATGCAATGTTGCAGAGATGACATAAATATGACAGTGGGATTGTGATGCAATGGCAGATGCAATGTTGTCAAAAGAGTGCAAAGCAATGTAGTCGCTCAAAGCCAGAGGGGACATTGGGCATGGATGTTACCACTTTGTGTTGTTTGCTGTAAGAAGCTGAGAAACAGAAAGGATTGAAGCGTCAGGAAATTGAAGAGAACTGCACTCTGTATGATCAGTCATTGCTTCAGGAGGCACTGTTGAAAACGCATGTGGTCTACAGACAGATTTGCTATGCCGGGGGTTCTTCATGCAGAGAGAGCGACGCCCCACCTGGAAAACATCCTTGAGGCAAAAGGCAGATGGCACATGCGTCAGGCCCCTCCTCTCCAACACCTACAGGGCAGCCAAAAAAGCTAAGGTACTGTGGCTGCTGCTCCACAAGACAAACAGGTAGACTCAGAACGCATGCACTGTGCATCTTGCATATCATACTACATGCCAGTATGCTATATCATGCCACAACAGCAGCATGCGCGTTGCCAATGATGCAGGTTCACAAACAAGCTTGAAACATAAATCTGTACAGGGCAAGAGCAGGAGCTTATCAGAGGAACCAGACTACACAGCTGTATAGCAGCACTGCTGCTTCAAGCTTACTGTGATTGCCTGGTCCACGGAATTGTTTGAGGTGGACAGAGCTGCATGCACCATCTTAGCATCAGTGCCTGGGAAGCAACTGCACAGGTAGATGTGCTTGACCCTGCTGGGCTGTTCCATTAACCAGAGACGCTCAACTGCAGCGTATGCCTTCAATGTGGCCTGTAGCAAAGGCACCAGCCTTGATCATGCATTTGACAACAGTCGATCACACATGCATCATGCCAGTTTGCATTGTAGGTTGGTCGAAAGCCTTGTCAAAAGCCTGTCCAGAAGTGATGCAGCATGCAGCTGCATCAGTGTCATGCAGAGTCGCAAAGCCTATGCCTTGACGAGATTTGCAGTGCCTAGTCACACCACGTTCCCAAGGTATTAGAGGTTGTTTTTCCATGCAAGACATCTTGTGCATGACATGCATGTGGACAAGG
>JAABUO010003036.1_pt1 | contig 20169 bp, 26 predicted proteins | sample 5559291 | NCBI WGS metagenome assembly JAABUO01 (sample SAMN10711878, study PRJNA513372) | rock metagenome | isolation source: Antarctica rocks | place: Antarctica: Victoria Land, Finger Mt sud
GGCACGAAAGTCTCCGCCTGGCTGCTTGGTCTTCAGCTGCACATGTATACACTCACCGCGTTCATGACAGCCCTCTGTGGTGTCTACAGCAGTGGTGTTTCCCGCCAGGATTGCCTGAAGCATATCAACGCAATAATAATAATAATAATAATAATAATCAAAACGCTTTCCAGCTCATGATGAGCTAGGTACGTGCATATCACCGCAAGACTGAGTCTATGCTGTTGTTGGCTTTCCCTTGTCGTATATGCTTCAAGCTGTTGTGACTGCTGCAGCTGGGACTGAAAGCCCACGCTGCACATACACACACAGTGTGGACAGTTGATGCCTTGTCCCACCAGACTCACAAGCCCAAGGCCAGATGTAGCCATTGGCAGCCTTGCAACAGACTGGTAGACAGAGCATTACACAATGGCAGACATACTGTGATTGCTGTTGGCAGACAGTTTGCACATGCATGTTTGTGGATGTATGTATGAGTTATGTTGGGGAGACAAAGCAGCATGAAGTTCTGTTGCCACCTTCACAGCTGCTGCACTGTAGCACAGCCAACAGCAGACCAGTTTGGCTGGCATGTTTAAAGCACCCAACAGTAGCCCAGGACTGCCTGTGACTTGAGACAAAGCAAATGACCATCAATGCAAAACTGCATGCTGACTGTTATGCTACATGCTGCAGTCAAGCCAGGCAAGACATCTGCTTGTGCTTGCTGACAAAAATCTCAGCACAGCACATGCAACAACGCAAGCAGGGCGGCATCACCTTCGAAACATCAGAGGCATCCAACCGCTCACAGTCAAACGGTAGACAGACTTGTGTCAGGTCTGACATGATGTTCAAGATGCGGACTGCTTGGCACCAGAAGAGCGGAGTAGAGTCCAGCCCTCTGTTTGAAGCTTGTATCCAGTGGAGCATTCTGATTCGCGGGGATGCATGTCTAGTGCCTTCAGACCCCAGCGCTGACTGCAAGCAATAGTTCCGTCAAAAGACAACAGCCAAGGTGAGACTGTCTTGCATGAAGCAAGTGACATTAAGTATGTGAGGGAGCATTGCATGTGCGGGATACTCCTGTGTTGCATTGCCAGAAAGAGCTGTTCAATACAAGATTCACCCATCGTACATGTACATGCATGTCATGTCTTGATGTTGATACAAAGTGTCACTGCAAGCAGCACAAACCTTGCTGCTTGCCACTTCTGCACTAGCTTTCTGGACCAAAATATCAAGCCCTTGCAGGACAAGGGCCGCCTCCAGGTCAGTCAGAAGGCTCCCAACAAGTTTGGTCTGGCTGCCTTTCAGCTGGTCCTCTCTCTGCATGTCTTGAAATGGATCCGTGGCACTGAGATTGTATGCCTGCAAACCATTAAAACATGCTAATGCATTGCCCAGCTATGTATGCAGCCACATGACAAGCAAAGTAGTTCAAACTGCTGTGATTTTATGCAAGACAGTATCAGCATCAGGCTTCGAGATTTATCATCTGTGGTGGACCACATATTGCTTTCAGACATTGTGCGCAACCCAGATGTGACAGTACAAATGATGAGCATTCTGGTACTGCAAGCCAAAAATTCTGCAGTGGACATTTTTACAACAGTCATGGGCATAACAACATAGCTTTGCAGCTGTGAATTTGAATGCAACCTGAATTGACACATTGACAGACAATAGGCACATGCTGGCATTTTACCAAGAAGGCTGGCCCTGAAGCATGTACAGCTGGCAGCGCTAGCACAACCTTGGTGTCGTCCCCCTGCAAATGACCATAGCAATGTGATGGCAAATACACGATGCTGTTTAGCCGACATGATAAAGTGGGCGTGAAGTGAAGAGCAGACTTGGGAAAAGGAATGCTCAACACAAATGCGTTCAAGCTTTATTGCGTTGGCACACAAGGTTGACCACGGAAGGTCAGCACTTAGGACTTTGTGTATGGACAGCAGGAGATGAAAGAACAGCTGTTGGGAGCATTGAACATGAAGCTCCATGAACCTTGCTCATTTGCATTTCAAGTATGGAAAAGGCATCCACTTGTGCAAGTATGAAAGCAATGAACCCAGACCTAGCGTGCACTGTCCGAGAAGATTACAAGGTCCACCAAATCAAGTGCTGAAAGGGTATGACAGCATCAACTTGTTTCAGACTGCATCACGCAATATGCTGACTACCTACTTACCCATTTGCAGCTATCAAATTTCTGACAACAGAAGCACGACAAAACAGCTCATGCTGGCAGCTAAGCAGGTCAGGACCTCACACTATGTGTCTACTGCAAAGGGACTGCGGTGCTTACCTGTAGCTTGCCCTGGTCATGAGAGGCAAGATGATCTGTGTCCATGACGAGAACACCAAACATGAAGCAGAGCAATAGGCCCAGGAGACTCATTGATAATGAGCGCTTGAGACCTCTAGCTTGTGCTGGCCGTCTGGGAGCTTGAGCATGAGCTTCTGCATGAGCTTGGTCAAGCTGCACACATTTACTTTGGGGCACAGATTGTGGCTGTTGCTGCTCCTCGCTGACTGGAGAGCTCCTCCAGGACCGCTGTTGCAGACCATAATGGGGGTGTGAGACAGCTGGCAGCTGCATGCTGTCTTGCAAGAGATCTTGCATACTACTGAGGCCTGGAGAGCAGACACAGGGCAGTGATGCGCAGGTCAGGAGCGCAGGCAAACTCACTACACGTCACACCTGCCATGTGTGTGCATGTTTGATCTGCTGCGCAGGCAAACAAATATCGACTGCAGCTAGTACTGCTGTGCATGCGAAAGGGCACACAAGCAGAGCTACACTTAGGCTTGTCACAGCAGAATATGCCAACAAGCAAGATCAAGACACAGCGCAAGGGACACTTCAATAAAGCCAGCAAATTGCCCTCTGGTGCACAAGCTGCAGACACAGCATTACTACAGATGAGTCAAAGTAAGAGCTTCATAGGCCTGCCTTGCATGCACAAATGTAGTCTCATCCATTGATATGCGGTAGGTGAAGGTATGTGCAGAGCAGTATCAGCTTGAGGCAGTTTGCCAATGATAAGCGCAATGTGCGCACCTTGCATTGGATCACAAAGCGCTGCTGGATAGTTCAGTTGCTCAGAGACAGCATCTGCAGCACCGAAGTTCTCAGCATGTGCACCCTCAAATGCTCCATCACAGCCTAGGTCTGCAACTGTGTTGTCAACAGCTTGTCTGACTCGGGCATCAGCATATGATGTTTGCTGTGCAGCACAAGGCCTGTCTGCTACATAGCCCTGCTGCACCCTGTCCTGACAGTCTGAAATGCTGTGCTGAAGGGGATTAACATGGAAGCTCCAGGGCTGTCCCATGACGCCATTGCCACTCCCTGTGGGCAGCAAAAGATGATGCTAAAAAAACAATAAGTTCAATTTGTGCAACAAAGTGAGCAGTGCACATACAACCCTTGGTGTGGTACAGTACGGAGAAAAGCAGCATGTTTGGTTGGCTGAGAAAGCAAAGGGCAAAGCACAAAGGGCAAAGTTCAGGCACAGCGAGCTTGTATAAACTCGCAAGGCAAATCATGCAGACAACGTGGTAGATGATCGCAAGCAGCGCTCTTCAATCAGCAGGCAGGAAGATCGGGCTCGCCGCATGTTGCAGGCCTACAATGATGCACGCATTACCTGACTCTGCTGCACCAGATCCATTCTCAATGTGATCAGCTGGCAAAACGTGATCAAGCTCAGCAGCAAAGTCAGCAACCAGAGCTTCATTGCCACCAGTGCCAGACAAGTCAGCTATAGCGACAGGCTGTGCCAAGCTTCTGTCCATTGTGCCACTGGCCAGATAGCCCGTATGTGATGAAGGCTGTGCAGCACAACCTCCAAAGAAACAGTCAGTAGTCTGCCGCTGAAAGACAAGGTTTTCAGTCACATTACAAGCTGTCTCTTCACCACTATAAGCAGCAGCAGCAGCAGCAGCAGCAGCAGCAGCAGCAGCAGCAGCAGCTGAGGCACCCAGGTTACTGTCACCTGCTGGATATGACCATTCTGCAAGGTCAAAGCTGGAAGACTGAGGCTGCTGTTGATAGGGTGAAGCATAGTGGCCCAACAGACCGTTGCTGTGCGGAACAGCTGCGTCAACACAAGATGTCCCGCTAATGGGGCCGCTAAAGGGGTCCATGGAAGTGACGTGGGCTGGCGATGTCAGGGGGCTGAGAGAGGCAGGCCAGGGCTGAGCTTGTGCAAAGTGCATGGTAGGAATTGTGCCCAAGTCTTTGGGCATATGCTCATGTGGGTCAAGCCAGGGACGCGGAGCTGGCGAACTTGGGACAAAAGCTGACTGTGCAAATGCTGCATGTGCAAATGCGGGCAAAGAAAATCCTGGCAGTGAGGACTGAATAGAAGGCGGAATGGAGTTTGGGAAAGCAGGACGTGTTGTCTGAAGCAGGCTGAGGCTACCCTGCATAGCAACAGGTGCTTTTCTCTATGCCGGCGCTAACACACTGTCCATACAGTCAGCCTGCCTTGCAAATTCGGCGCCACACAAGCTCAACGATGACAGGCAATGACTCACTGTTTGACAGCGATGACAGGCAAGTGATAAGACACACTCAAGTCTGTATACAACCAGGAATATAGGCAGCTGCATTATGTCTGCTGCATGATCAGGGGTGCATGACTTCTGCATGCACTGCTGCTTGTATACACTGCGTAGCATGCCATTTGCAAACACAACCAGGCAAACAGCCTCCGGGCCAGAATGAGTCTGACAGTACATTTGTCAGCTCAAATTCAAAACTAGCAGCGTGGCCAAATCACCCTGCATGGCCGCCAAGCATGCTGCCTGGCCTCACGAGAAGACTCGATAGCCACATCAATATGGTATAGCTTACATGTTAATGGCCGCACATCATTTCATGATACCTGAGCAACATCTGCATGATCTGCAGAAACCACAAATGATGCAGCAGGCACAGATCTACCTGCATTTGCATCCCTGAAGCTGCCAGCGCACTTGGTTCAATCCATCTCCTGCCTGGCATAGCAGTCTGCTGTGACATCCCACACTCTGCCTGTGCAGGGTTGCTGCTTGGGGCAGCATGTAACAGGTAGCTATGTCTACTTCCCATCGCCACAGGCCCATGTGACTGCCCACAGCTGTGGAGCATGCTGCCACATGGACTCTCATCATGTGATGGCACTTGCAGTGACAGACCAGAGTTCCTGACCGAGGGCTGTTGTGGGGCACCTTCAGCCCTGCTCGCAAAGCTGGGAGACTCCTGCATGTTGCTATGTTGCTGGGACTGAGGCTGAAACCTTGTCATGCTGTTGCAGATTGCACAGTCTTGTGCATACTGCAGAATGCATGACCATCATGATCAGCAGACGGCACACAATGATGCTGACAGTAGAAAGACTGTGGGATGCAAGCTGCAGCTGCGTGATGTTGCTCAGCACTAGAAGGCAATGATGCATCATCCCATGAACAGGCATGTCAACATTGCATGCCTCAGCATCATACTTTGCACAGCTTTTGCAGACATGCATGTCCCTGTGTTATGAATACGCATGTCTGTCAGAAGGCAGTGCAGAAATGACTGAAAATCACTGAGAGTGTGAAATGGAAGCTGCACCCTACCACCAGTTGGACCAACAGGCAATGCCTCACAAGCACCATTATCCTCAAAAATGTCCCATCCAGGGTGATCCTGCATCTCCCACTGTTCTGCGGCCTGCTCAATCAGCCTGTCTACAATGGTACCTCCCACTGCTCCTGGACTCATGCACCTGCCTTGCTGGCCCTCATAAGTGTACTTTATCACCTCTGCATAGCAACCAGCTCACACTCTGCCCACTATGCATAAGTGACGCCAGAATCAACCGCAAAGGTATTTTGACAATCTTGAGATTTTTAAAAGCATGGATTCTGCATTCTGCTAGTTGGATGCTAGCCTGAGTGCTTAGGCTTAGAGACAGAGCACCTGCATACTGTCTGCAGCTTGCCCTGTTCAATAGGCTGATCCCAGCGGCACAAGCTCATATCACTGCCACACACCTGCTCGCACCAAGGGCCTCTAAAGCCCTCAGCACAGTCTGCTAGCTCGGACTTGACAAGCGATAGAACACAATGCAACCTGAAGCACTTATACCCAGGGGAAGCGCGTAGTCCTGCACTTGGCCATCCTTGCAGGCGTATACCAAGCCAAAGGGACTCCATTCCGGCCTGAAAATGCGCTTGCGCTCATCATTCCAGACCATTTTGTCAGCATGCTCTATGGTCTCTGTGTTCAGCAGGCGCAAGTCTTGCATCAGCAGCTTCCAGTTTGCAGGCCAGGACTTTGCACACTGCCTCAGTTTGTTGTAGTCGGCAACTGCACATCAACCATGATTCAATGGTCAGATCACTGCAATATACGTCGCCTAAGCTGCGAGTTTCCGGGCAACAACTGCAACGCGCTTTGCAGCATTCCAGCCTTGACATTGAACAGCTGAACAAGCAGGAATGTGGCTGACCTGTAATGATCAGCTGACACATTAGAAATTCTGATGGATACTGAACACTACGTGAGATGCTGAATAGCAGAGGACACACCGTTTGACACACAATTGATGTGATGCGGCGGGATGACAATATGTCCATACTTCTTCCTGACTGTGCTGTCTGCAGCGCCTTGAATGTCTTGCAACTTCTTGACTTCAATGTCTGCAGTGCCTTGAATGTCTTGCAGCTTCTTGACAGTCTCTTTTCCTATGTGTTCCAGCTTGTCAACAGGGTCTGTGCTGCTTGGAATGATTGCTTTCCTCCCGCCCTTGACACGTTGTGTGGTCACCTGCAGTTGACCATCAACTGTTGACCCACTTGCATTTGTTGGACAATCTGCTCAATGGCACATATGCACAATGACAGCATTTGATGGACCATTTCAACATGTCTATTGGCAGCAGCCAAGTTCAGAGATGGAGCCTTTATTGTAGTGCAAGCACTATTCAGACAACTTTGCGGATGTGTTGCAGTTAGGTGGCAAAGCAAGTCATGTTGGGGAGAACAAGCTTGGCCTGTGAAGTGGACCAAACAGTTTGACGCTTGACTGATGCCTCCTTGCTAGCCCACCTTAGAATGCCATGTCAACATGGCCATGTTGGCATATACAACAGAATCACACAGACTCACCACCATGGACTCTGAGATAATGTGTGCCAGGTCCTGGTTGTTATCACTGCAACCACGTGCTCTGACCATCAATCGAAAATTTCCAGAGTCTGCACAAACATGCTCGTGTTGCAAAGCGTGACAAGATAAGACAGCCGTGCCTGAAGGAGGAGGGAACGTCATGTGTCTGCCTGCATCTTCTTGCGATAATGCAGGCAGCTTGTGAGTTTACATGCATCACGTAAGCGTGCAGATGCAGGGGAAGCATGCAACCTCGACAGGAATTGGGCCTGGGATGCTTGCTAAGAGACAGGACATGAAGGCATGCCATTGCACAGTGCTCTAGTACGTATTCACATTGGCGTATCACAGGAGTGAACCTCAGACCCGCCACAAGACATGCACAAGCCACTTCAGCAGGGGTGCATATGATCAACAAATCTCACATCGCACCACAAGATCCTCCAGCAAGATTGAGTGGGTGGTCTCATTCTCAGCAATAGTCACTTCCATGCTCAAGAGGTGGTTCTCTGCTTGAGTCATGTCTGGCATATCACTTGTCATCAGCGGGTTCTGAAACAATGCCAAACCCACAGTTTGGGTAGATGCCTCGTACCTTTTTACGTGAGGTCAAGCTTGCAAGCTAGCACAAGCAGCAGGTTGAGCAGCATCTTTGGTAACAGGAGCTGAGACACACTAGCTATGCTGGGCACGCCTGTTTGATGTTCAGCTTGGCATGACACAGCAGGCAAGCAAGTACCAGAGGCCGACATTCCTTGCCATCCACTCTGTCTGCCATGATGTGAAGCTGTTGACATCGCAGGCAATCCTCCAAGCTCATCCTTTGCCCACAACTCTTCATGTTTATATGGTCAAAGCACTTGCTCGACAGCAAGCTGAAATGCATTGGAAATTACAGTGTATGTCTACTGAATGAGACTGGACTCTTGCAACAGTCTGCCTGCATCCCATCCATTGCTGCTTTCTGCTCAGTTTAACAGCATGATGAGATTAAAAATTTGTCACCTCTAGCCGCAGATGGACAGGGCCCTGGACAGGGCCCCGGATAGGCGAGTCCTCAGAACGAGAGATGTCCAGGCTCACTCGCTGTCCGCATGCTGTGCTCAAGGGTTCGTTTCGAAAGTGCTTAACGTCAAACAACTGTCCGTAGGCACATCCTCTTCTGGGGCTACGGGCACAGAGCCGACAAGGCTTCTCCGGGGGGCATGTTCGGTACCTGTGTGCAGGAGGCACGAGCTGTCACACATCACGGCAGTGTCTATCGTCAGATCGTCAGGCTGATCGTTAGGTCACAGTATTTCTGAACCACAGGAAATCTGTCCAAGCCAAGACATGCGCTATGCAGCTGCAATATTGACAGTGCCCTGCTAAACTAGAGCGGAACCCACCCGGGGCCGCAGCGCTGGTGACGAAACTTAAGGTGCAGAGCTGCCTGGTGCGGTGTGGTGTGTAAACCTGCTGGACTGTCGAGAGTGGACAGTGAAGGAGCCGTAGTTCCAACGCGGCTCATTAACGAGCTGAGCAGAGGTCCGTTCTTTTCTGCCGTAGATATCAGCTTGGGCCCACAGCCTCGACGTATAGCGTGCTGTGTTACAAAAGGATCGCCAGACCGCAAGAAAGATCCGACGCAACTGCTGTTAGAGCGTTTGAAGCTGTTAAACACACGCGGTTGGTGCTGCGGGACAGAGAACGACAGGTGTCGCAGATTTGAGGTGCTATATACCACATCCGAATCACGCATTGAAGGCAGACGAAACGGGTAGCTGGAAGGGAAGCTATTACGAATGATGGCTTGACAGCGATTCAGTCATGTGCACTTTCTGCTTAGGATGATAGCATCTGGATTGATTCAGCTGTTTTAGCACAAATCATGACAATGACCAGTAGACTGCCAATAACAGCGTTCCAAAGTGACAGCTGTGCATTGCTGTGCAGCCATGGACATGCAACGCTGTGTTTACTCTGCTGACAAGTACCTGCTGGGCATAAATGTTTAGCGATGGCCAAATACAGTAACACTTTAATTCGTACGTATACAATACTGTGACACGCCACACAGAAGCCCTCTCAGAGCAAACAACAGACACGCACAACATGCACCTGATAGCAACCCCTTGAGGGAAGCTTGTTGATGAATTTGACTGGCGATAGGCGTCAAAATATGCAGGGCCAGAACTAACAAAGCACCTGAGATTGCTGATATGGCCTTGCTAGTCAGCCCAGACGCGTCAAGCACAAAGTCTTTAGGTACACTGCCTAACGGGACCTGTGCTAGTGTGACAAGAGCAGCAGCTGGCCCAGAACTTGCGATTATTGCTCCTGCAATGCCTGCATGGACAGATCTTTGTTTGCAAAACACACCAGCTAGGATACTGGCTGCAGCGCCTTTCAGAGCCCCAGTCAGATACAGTGGCACTGCCACATTTGACACTGCAGTCCCATCAGAAACCATCCCACTAGCCACATTCCATCCTTCTGTGACACCATGCACTGCAAGGGCTGCAAGGGAGAACCCTGCAGCCATGTAGTGTAGGCTTGGGACTGTGTCTGCAGTGCCATAGGCTGCTACCATACTGTGCTTGCCATGTCTTGTTTTGCTTGCTGACCCTGGGCGAGGAGGGGTGCCTCCCACTGAGGGGTAGGCCCAACTCAAGACACCGTTGCTCTCGGCTGTCGAGTGTGGAGGGGTGTCAGGCCCATTTGCATGACCATTCAGCCTGCATACAATGACACAAGCAGGTTCCTCATGACTCTTTGGTGATGCTAACATGTTAGTTAAGGTGCACTTCAGCAGTACTGTTCAAAAGTGACATCAGCAAGTATGCAGCACCACATCCTTGCGCATGTCTATTGGACATGAGGGACATTAGCATAAGGCTGAGCGCAGCTCAAAATTGCTGGTGCACCTTACGGATGCCGTTGCTTGTCATGTTGGCTGCTTGACCACAACAGACATGCATCTGTCGATCACGGGAATGTGTACCTGTCATTTAGTGTTGTGTCTGTCCAGCTCCCAGCTCTGGCTGACATGACACCAAAGTCCTCCCCACTGTTTTTAGGGCGGTCCAGGGCCCCTTCTTCAGCCTGGCCCTCAAGGTCAGGGGCGGTGTGCTTGCCTGACACCTTGCCTTTGTGGAGCAGTCCTTGTGCCTGCACAACAACAGCAGATAACGTACAGACTGGTGGGCAGAAATATGCTAGTAGTACCCCATAATGCCTGGCTTGCTAGTGCATGAGCACAGCACCAGATCACAGTCGCAGTCCTTCTTTGTCCTCGTAACCCTCCCTGCTTTGGCCACTGTACCCTGCAACGTGGAAGTTATACACCAAGGACAACGCCTGATAGCTTGGTGCTCATGCAGTGTCTGTGAACACTTGGTTCAGCAAATTTGCCAGCATGTAGAGCCTTGGACTGCATGTCTTCCATTGAGCTTGTATGCACTGTGTGTCCTGGAGTGTTGTTGGGAGACACAAGACAGGCTTGAGAGTATGGAAATTCAGAAGCAATTCAGTTGTCGCTCACAGCAGGGATCAACATCAGTTGTCCTTGTGGTCATACAACAGTCTAGGCCAACAGCTGAGTATCAGATAGTATTATACCTGGTGTCTCCACAACAGCCAAGTGGATAGGGCGCCTGCAGCAGCCCAGGCCAGAGAAGCCCCTAAGCCCATGCTGCTGCCCCACCCCACCTGATTTACCAAACCTGCCATGGCCAGGACAGCAATGAGGCCTGCTGCCAGCCCCAGCAGACCCCCATTGGGCTGGCTGTACCGCCCCAGCAAACCACCTGTGTAGCCACAGCAACAAAGTCACCCACTGTACCAAACTCCAGATCTTAAGCACAGTTGCAGTACTGTTGGTCCGAGGCCATGCTGCAGCACATGTGGTCAATGCACATGGCAATGAAGATTCAAAGTGAGCAATGTTGCTGCCGTACTATTTGCAACATCACTGCATACTGGTGAACATTGATCAAGTATTGAGGCTGCTGCTGCTTTCTCATGCCACTGCATGTTGACAAACGCAATGCACAGTTGGAAAAGCTAGCGAAACATAAGGTTGGACCAGCTAATCTGTTGCAGTGTGCCTGTCATGATAGTGACTGTACTCTTGTGGCCTTTTGCACAGGCAACGTTTCTTCTCTTACCTACAAACCCAGCAGGTAAGACAATGGGAAACAGCGCGAGAGCAATGGGGAAGAGGAGGGACATGGGGGCTTTGATAGGGCTGGCGAGGGTGCCTCCTGGCTGTTCCAGATCAGCCAACAGCATGCGCAAGGCTTCCAGGGCACAAGCAGAGAAGGTAGCTGTGGTAGCAACCTGCACAGCAAGATCGTGCTCAGGTTGTACTGAACATGGTCTATTGGAGTGACCTGTTCATCGGCTGGTTGCTGACCCATGCTTACTGAGTGTCCGCACAGAACAGATAGAGCAACAAGGGCCGTCGCAAAGCTGGGCCCAGCAAGGCTTTGCTCGAAGGCAACCTGCAGTTGCCAACCAAAACGGCCAGAATGCATTCCTGCAACAGCTCACACATGACTATGCGCTGCATAGCGGACTGTCACAAGACTGCAGAGCAAGAGGGCAACCACGACTTTGAGATGTCCAGTGCAGCAAGTGTAACACACTGCCACTATTCCTGCCGACTATACCTGTCATCAGCAGAAGCTCAACAAAAAAGGTGATCAACACAGAACTGACCTTTCCATGTGGTGCATCTGCCAAGGAATCTGGAATGAGCTCGGCAAAGACCATCCAGGTCATGCAGCCGGCAGCAAAGCCCAAGGCCAGGGGTAACAAGAAGGTGAAGGTGTCCACAAACATGAAGGAGGGGACAGCCAGCAGGGGCTGAGGCAGGGCTGTGAAGAGTGCCCACCAGGCTGCCTTCTTGGCGCCTACCCCTCTGGACACCAACACAGTGGCCACTGCCAGACCCTCAGGGATGTTGTGCAGTCCAATTGCTAAGCTGACTAGTACGCCCTACAAGAGATACCAGGGACACAACTGAGCTTTTTGGACTGTGTAATGATGTAAAGTCGGTAAGCAGGTTGGCTACAAGAGGCGTCATCAGCATTCAAAGGCAACCTGAAACAAGTAAGATGTCCCAAGTGATGGTGGCATGATGCTTGCACTTTGGCAACAGAGAAGTGCATCATTTGTGCAGTTATATGTCCTTTGATGGGTCAAGCTTCAGTAATATGACAGATCTGTTGCGGGTGAGTAGCGACCTGAGCCCAGCCTCTGGTTCCACAAAAGGAGACCCCTACCCCACACCCCTCCCCCAGGGCATGGGCTGACATGATGCCAATGACCAGCACAATCTTGCGTGCACTGGCTCCATTCAGGCTCTCAAACTTGATGTCTCCAAACTTGTCCAGTTGGGATTGGACAATCTGAATGAAGACAGCACCTGGAACAACACTGACCCCAGCATCACAGCACTGGCCACAGCATTGACCACAATGCTGAGTGATATGTTTGTTCAGTCTGTGCTGCGTTGGTGGAAGCTGCAAGCAGAAATACTGGATTCAGCGTATAGCCTTCATGATCTAGTGCATTGAGGGCCTAGCATCAACCAGCAGTTGGCGTATTGAAACACTTGAAGCGTGTAAACGCTGTTGAGCAGCTGTTTGACATGCCTTCACACCCACTGAAGCCCTCAGGACAACATTGGGTTGTTCTGTTATAGTCAGCCTTGCAAAGAGGTGTACCAGACAGGACCCCAAGAATGACCAGGTTGGCTCCATAGGGTTGGCCTTCATGCACTAGATCAAAGCTAGCTGCCAGCATCACGCCACAGGCCACAGCGCTGGCCAGAGCAGAATATTCCTTGCTGAAGCTGCGCACAAAAAAGTATGGCACTGCACCCAGTCCACTGGCTGCTGCCATGAATATAGTCAGCACCATCACAATGCCTGCATCATGACATATGTCATGTTCATTAGTCATATGCAGAGCTGAGTCTGCTGAGTGAGTGACACTCTGCTGGTCTGTAAGTGGTAACCGTTCATGGTGTTCTATGAAGTGTAGTAGTAACAGCCCTCGGCAGCATGTATACACCCATGAGGCAGAAGTTTAACAACTGTAGGCGGAAAATGGGACAGTGAAGCCTAGTCAGGTACCTGGAGTGATTTCTGCCTGCACAGCGCTTGGATCAGGAGAATCCTGACCACTTGATTCTTGAAAATTGATTGAACCTGTGTTGATCTGAGAGGCATTGAAGCGCTGTCCCAGCTGCCTGTGCAGTTCTCTACCAGAGTCTGTGCTCACACTGGTGTCACTCTCAAGTGCTCCTGAGCCATGCTGCATAGCTTGCTGGTCTGCTGCATCCTCTATAGGGGCTTCATCATGGACTGGCTGACTTTCAGATGCGCCACCTACTGAGAGTGAGACATCTGGTGAGGAAGGGCTGGCCTCAGCATTGGCTGCTTGTGCTTGGTGATCTGTAGTCTGGGCATCCAATGCAAGCAGATGTTTGCTGGTGCCACCAGTGAGGGTGTCAACAGACAGCTCTGCCCCATCATGCAACTCCCTATCGGCAGCTGGTCTGAGCTGCGTATGAGCTTGGCTGAAAATGTACTTAGCTGCAAACGCACGAAGAAGCTGTGCTGTTTCAGGAACCCGAGTCGCTGTGCTGGTGCTCACAGTAGTATGGGTCTTGCGGTAAACAGCTTCTTGGTAATTGTTCGCTGATTGAGCCTGAAAGTCAGGCCACCAGTCAGAAGACATCCGAGTCGTGCGACACAATGGTGATCAGGGCCGTGAGGCTGGTCTACTAGCAAATCGTTTTCGGTTTTTGTGTCAGCTGTTATTCAGTAGTTCCGATGCGCAGGGGAGCACGAATGCTGTTTGTGCAACAGCTGGAGTATCAAGTCAGCGAGCATGACCAACATCAGTGAACCAGAGATGAACTGTGCGTACCGACTGCAAGCCCAGCGGCGGCTCGCGCTGCAACAAGTCAGACGCTTTTGAGGCTTGTGCACAGGCAAGAACGAGGATCCAAAGCAGGGTGGCAAGGTTGCCAGGCATGCGTCGTCGACACGGGCGTTTACGCCATTCAGATTCACGTCGCTGATGTCCTCCAAAGGTGCCGTAGGTTTTCACCGCAGAAGGTGGATCTCGATCAAGGTGCAGTCAAACAGAGTAAGTGACCTCGCGCACAGCAGCTCGTTGGCAACATCAACCTGATTTCCTATTGCACTATGACGGAAGGTTCTCTTGTCGGCCCCTGTGAGTGAGTCTGCGCCTGGGGAGTGTGCGTCAACTGTGAGCTCGTGACAAGAAGAAGGTCGGAAGATTCAAACAACGAAAGATTCCTTTAACTGCCCTGATCAGGGCGATTGCAAACGATAGAGAATTCTCTTCACCCATATAATTTTTGTCTCAAAATGCCGTGTGATGCAATTTCTTCCCAAGCACCCCAAGCAGAGGCTCCTATCTGGGTTGAGGCATGGGCGCCTAGCTGCTTCATGACCATTGAGCAGCAAGCCGCTGCAGCACTGCTTTGTACACAACGACCAAACATATACTGATCAAGGGAATCACCTTGAGCATATGAGCAAGATAGCAAGACAGTGTAGACCTCACTTTAAGTAAGACTTGCTGATCCAAAACAATGCTGGCTGAGCGGCATGCGAATCATTCGTTCACGAGGTCGTGTGCACGAAATATGCCTCGGCAGGACGAGTTCTGAGCCGTGCTTGGGGATATGCTTGTTGCATCGTGAAGGCCTGCTTCTTGGCAGGCCATTTCAATGCGTGGGATGCTGCACTGAATCATGTCAAGCTAATACTCTTGTCACCCATACGGCACCTCTCTTTACCCTGGACTGCACAGCGCCTGTTTGTGCAGCAGGAAGGTGTGTATTTAGCAGCTGACAAAGTTTGGATTATAGGCATCAAGCAAGTTCAGAGGAGTATGGGGCAGAAATTGTTTGATGCTGAATGCCAGTCCTGCAGCAAGACAAGGCATTTGAGGAAGTGTAGCCACTGCAAGGTCATTGCATATTGTAGTTTAGCCTGTCAGACGCAGCACTGACCACCAGAAGTGTGGCATGCATGTGTTGTCAGAGCTTGAGCAATACCAATGTCCTCTAAGCTGCAGCAGAGCGCTGATGCAATCCAGCCTTGCATTGTCAAAATCTGATTGATGATGTGATCTGCAAATATTGAATCAGGATATTCAGTTCCAGGACCCAGATTTAGTTTGTGCAAATACCACCTCGCTGGTTGAAGGCATCTTGCAGCATGAGACTGAATTTCACAAGTGCAGGTCACATTGCACATACAAATGGCATCATGAAACACTAAGCTGAGCTGAGTCCAAAACAAAATGGCAGATTGCACACATACTGCAACAGAAAGGCGTTCTTCTTGACTGACAGCTATCTACCAAAAGACATAAGTCCTATCTAGGTGGCTTATCAAACTGGATGCCATAACAGTTCAGCACAAGAGTAGCTGTGTTGGTCTCAATACTGCAAGGATTCCCTTCTGAAACTACAGTACTAACACTTCACAGAAATCACATACTTGGATATTGGCACAATTATGCATATACAAACAAAACTCTGCTCGTGAGCAGAGACGCTGCCAGCCAACCTGCCTGGCAGGAAGGGCTGCAATATTGTGGACTATAGCAAACACCCCAATAAGACATATAAGCATTCCCAAGTGCGCTTGCATCTTTCAAGACCAGACATTCGTTCATGTGACCTGTTGTCTATACAACAGCTGCTGTCAGGTCAAACTCATACGACTTATGAACGTAATCAATCATTCGCTCATGGACGCCCTTGACATGCATGATACCAGTCTCAACAGCATCGCCAACTTGACCATAGTCAAGGACCAGATTTCCTGACTTGAGAAACCACTGAAAGTTGCACGCAGCATATGTGTCCATCTGCCAATCCACATCCTCATCCTGCAAGCCAAAAAAGATGCATCACAGCACAGATCTTCAACAACGCACCTGAACAGAGACCTGCCAATGCAGGATGCATACTGGTGCAGGGCTGCTACCACATGCACTTGACATGCAAAGCATTGTTGGCTCCAGTGAGGTGGTCCTTCTGCCTAAGCCTGTCAAAAATCCAGTGTGTACCTCTGGACAAACGCCTTCTCGCAGTATCCTCTGTCGCCAGTAAGGCGAGAGCATTGCCCACTCCTTGGTGCGACGCACTTTGGCCATCTGAAGGACTGTCTTCTGAGGCGGTATAGTAATGGGAGATATGAAGAGTGGCTTGAAATCAGCACACATATACACCACCCAGGGGGACTTGTCCTCATTGTTTTCAGGGACAATGTCAATCACAACAGCACCTCGAGGTAGGAAGATCACATTTCCTACACAACAGCACAGCAAATCAAATGACATCCACTCTGCGTTCACCCATTGCTCTGACTACGATTGACTCACAAACATAAATGCCAAGCTGGCGGTATAGCATGGCCAGCAAGTGATACGCAAATTGCTGATGATCATCAGCAGATGCATATACGGCTTCTTGGAAGCGCACCTAGAGCGGCTCCATGCGTTTGTATGACTATGCTGGCATTGTAGTACAGAGCTGCCTGCTGCTGCAAGGACTTCCCTTCCAGCTTATCTACAGTAATATTCAGGGTGCCTGGGAACTTGACCTACAAAGTCAGACCATGTACTGAGCCCATGCAGCATTGAGAGTAGGAGCCACATGATTGAGGTTATGACATGCATGCATCACCAAAACACAGAAGAAGAGCAGTTATCTCAGGAAGTACAAAGCAAAATTACACATGTTTGTGCCAGCACACCCAATGAAACTTTAATGGCAGCTGCTTCCATGCAGAGCAAAGCAAATTTCACTGCACGAGTCAATAGCCCTTGCAGGGACCCACCCCAAGATGAGATATCACATCTGGCAAATTCAAGAAAGACCTTCCTGCAGAATAATGCCTATCTATGACTACCAGGTTTATCGTGTCTGCTGGAGCAATGACATTCTTGGGCAGGCCAGTACAGTCCAGCATACGCTCTTGCCATGTGGTCACCATATTTCCCACCATCGGACTGCGTCCAAATCTGCAGGCACAATGTCTAATTTAAGAGCCAATGAGCTTCTCAGCATACGTCAAATGTCTATGGGCAAAGTTGAAGAGTGTTGAACAACAAGTATGCTGCCTGGACAGACAAGATGCCAGTCTATCTTTGACAGGGAACCTTGAAGACTTGGAGAGTGTGGACCATGGCTGCCGCTTCAGTACAACAAAAAAAGGGTGGACAGACATGGGCAACTTTGTGCAGGATGGCTAGCCAAACCCACATACTTCAGAGCACAAGGTTGATATGGCTTTGAACAGAGACAAGATGCAAACGTGAGGCTCCTGGTACACCAGCAGATGCTTCGGCAGGGGGCTTACTGGGGACGGCACCAGGGGTAGCCTCGGCAGGTGGGGCCAATACCAGCCAACAAGGTGCCAACCACCACTACGTGGTCTTTGAAGAAAATGTCATTGCTCAGCATGAGAGCCCTCTGCACAGCAGCAGGTGACAGGAGTCACAGCCCCACTAGCTCTGAACTTGAAAGCTCAGAGGAGACCACACAGGCTGTAGCACTTCACACTAGGATGTGGGAAAAGCAGAAGGCCGCTTAGCAGGCCCTTGCATGCTGGGCATTGTTACGCAAATTACTTTCCTATACTTGCCATGGCCAGAAGCGTTCCCATGATGGAAATGGCAATGGCACCGGGAAGAAGCAGCAGCAGGGCCTAAAGCGCCACCATTGGGCAAGCCCTGCGCCTTGGTAGCGTCTTCAGCTATGCTGCCAAGGCGCAAGGCTTGCCCAATGGTGGCGCAATAGGCCCTGCTGCTGCTGACCCGTTCAAGGCAGAACAAGTGACCAAGGAGCTTTCATTCACCAGGAGCAGTCTGCTACAGGCATGCAGACCTTGCAGAAGCAATTGAACATCTCCTGGCTAGCAGCAGGCATCATGCTGATCTCCTCCTCCTTCAAGTTGCCTAGCAAGATATGGAAGTCCTTCAGATCCTCCTCAGTGTAGCTGCACCTGTTGCATTGTAAGCATTGCTAAGTTGACCTGTAGTACAGTATGCGCAGCATACATGCCTTGTCATGACATGAGCATTAGTTGGTTCTGCAAACAGAAGCCAGACGGCTCATGCTGTCTGAAGACAAAGTGGCAGGCATCAACAACTGCAGCCAATGTCATGCACGCTGACCTGTTTAGGTAGCTGCACATCAGGTTGTGTATGATAGGCCCGTGCTCTCCCAGCAGGTGACCATAGTTGTCTTGAAATGTCAGCTTCCAGAACAGTGCCTCCTTCATTGACAGCTTTGGTGTTGTGTCCCACTTGAAGGGCAGATCCTGTGGGAGAACCACTTCAGCCCACTCGTCCTGCCCAAACTCCATTTTGTCAAAAGGGCTCAGACTGACCCAGCTGATTGGGACTCTAGGAGGTCCAGTCTCCAATACTGCCAGATCTGCAGTCAAAGATGCACCGGGAGTGCCAAGTGAAATGCCATAAACTTCCAGTGCAAGAATTGAGCAGCTCAAATTGAGACAGTGCTGCAAAGTGATTCAGGGCATGGTACCTGTGGTGGGATAGTAAAGGGTGCCATTCCACAGCAACAGATTGTAGTACTTGCATACCCGATGCAGCTTGCTGCTGCCGAAACACTGCAGGCCAGCACAGACATTGTTGAAAGTTGCCAAACAGCATGCTGTTACAAAAAACAGGAGTAGTAGGCATGCTGTACCTCATGAAGTGCGTCTTGAAAAGGCGGGTCTACCAAGGACCAAGCATCAAATTGATCTTCCCCTGCTTTCTTTTCTATTGCATCTGCAAGTGATTGTGATGCCTGAGATGCTGCTGCTGAGATCAGCCTTGGCTCATCCAAAACTGCAGCATTGCTTGGTTGATACTCTTGAACTGCTGACTGTGGCTCATGTCTTTCCGCTAGCAGTGCTTCAGGTTCGGTCTGTGATAGTGAAGCTGAATCTGTACGTAAGGCTGTATCTGTGACGACGCCTGCTTCAGAGGCAATCTGTGTACTGTCAACATCCTCGTGTGCAGTGCTGCTGCCTTGCAGATCAAGCTGTTGCTGCTGTTGAGCTTGCAAAAGAGCTCTGGTGTTGCCCTCTGTCAAAACTGCCCTTGGCTGGTCACTAAGTGCCAAGAGGGTGCTCGGGTGTGTAGACAGAGACCTGCCCTGGCTGTGGTAGTCCGGCCTTGTTCTACCCTGCCGAGTCAATACTTCACTGGCTGCTGGGGAACGTGCTGCCTGCAGGCGGGTCAGATCTTTGTAACCACAGGGTAATTGTGCGTGCCAAAACTCGGACGCTTGCGCAGTTGTACCTGAGTCAAAAGCACCAACAAGACGCTTGCTTGCCACTTGCTCCAGATCTTGCGCATCAGCCGGTCACGCACGCTGACCTAACGCATGCTACAAGTGACCTGACCCCGCAAAGTTGGCACCAGGCACGACGGCGGCCAAACGGTGATGTACAAATGTAAAGGCCTTCGCACGAACTTGTGAAGGAAACGCTCTTAAACTTGCTTACGTACAGTGGCAACGATAGCGGCGTTGTGCTTTGACAGCACCTGCTGACCACTTCGGTCTGTAAACGGCAACAGTGAGGGCGCAAAACAGGGCACGGCTACCAGATCAGGACTGTGCTGCTCAACGCATTAACAGGGTGTGTCGGAGCCGGGATGACCCTCTTGCGCAGCTTCGGTGGAGTGCGGCAAAATGGTGCCCTTGGCTACTTTTGAATACGCAAAGGTTCAACGAAGAAGACTAATTCTCCGGTGGGAGATGAAACGTGGCATGCATCACTGCTGTCTACAAATCAGGCGATAAAAGTGACATGAGCAACTATCGAGGCATCACAGTAGGCTCTGTGATTGCTAAGCTGTTTGCAATGATACTAGATCACAGAATTGCATTTTGGGCTGAAGATGAAGGCATCAAAGCTAAAGGGCAAGCAGGTTTCAGGAAAGATTTCCGCACGACAGACAATATCTTTGTATTAAAGTCCTTGA
>JAABUO010003037.1_pt1 | contig 20167 bp, 19 predicted proteins | sample 5559291 | NCBI WGS metagenome assembly JAABUO01 (sample SAMN10711878, study PRJNA513372) | rock metagenome | isolation source: Antarctica rocks | place: Antarctica: Victoria Land, Finger Mt sud
CAGCCTGGCGCGCAGCCTGCGGCAGCGCAGCCGGGGCCGGGAGCGCGCGCGCGTGCGCGCGCGCAGCAGCGACGACGGCCGCCGCCACGGCTGTGGCATGGGAGGTGCGCATGGTCGCGCCTCCTGCTGTGCCTGGGCACTCGCACACCACAGCCTCGCAGGTTCTCAACCTGACAAACGCGCACCAAATCCAAGCCAATGCCGGGATGCCTGCACTTCACACACCAGCGGCTCTCCTCTAGCATCCTCCAGGCTTTTCGCCGCCTGGCCGCCCTGCTCTCACCATGCCGTTTCCTCGCTTGCTGTCATGCACGCAGCTCATGGCGCATGCTGAGCCCGGCACGCGCGCTGGCCGCTGACGCAGGGCCGGCCCCGCCGCCGCCGCGGGCGCTTTCCCCCGTCATCATCCCGGAGCGGCCGCGGCTCCTGCGGCCGCAGGCCGCCGGCGCGGCAGGGCCCGGCCCCCCGCCTTGGCCGCACCCTGATGCGGCGGGGGGCCTGCCTGGAAGCGGTCCCCCGCCTGAGGCATTCTGGGAGCCGCGCGGGCGAGCCGCGCCTCACTCTGACCCGCTGCCGGCCGTGCGGTGCGCTTCTGCTGTCTCGCAGAACAGCCGCGGCGCCTCACACAGCGCATGTCTGTCTTTTCACAGCAGCCATGCTAGCGCTCTGTGCATGAGCCGCTCGCTGGCCGGGGCGCGGCGCGCCTGCCAGGCACTCTGTTGCTGGTGGTGCTCTGCGCTAAGTGCTGGGGGAGGGGGAGCGCGCAGCGCCGCCGCTCAGCTGGGCGATGCATGCATGCTATGGGCGGTGCCCTCGTGGGCATGGGTCATTAGGAGCACCATGTCTGCCAGGCACCCGGCGCGTTTGCTGCCGGGCTCGCCAGGCGCGGGCAAAGCTGCGCAGTCCAGGGCCTGCAGCGCACCGTTTCGCGAGCGGGCTACCGCGCTCATGTTCTGAGCGGGACGTTAGCTAGTTTTGAGCTCAGATTTGTGCATGATGTTGGCGAGTTTGGACTGAGAGCGGGTCACGCACTGCAGGCTGCTGCGCATGGACATGGCAGACTGGCCCGGGCTGCAGCTCCCAGGCTGCAGCTCGCACCCCGGCCGCGGCCCCAGGCGACGGCCCGACCCCAGCCGCTCGAGCGCCTGTCTCGCCGCCCGCGCCGTCCGCGAGCTGGGAAGGCCGCCGCGGGCGGCGGGGCTGGCCGCAGCCCGACGCGCAGCGTTCGGGCGCGTCGGAGACCCGCTGCACGCGGCCGCAGGGCACGGGCGCCGTCGCCGACACCCAGCTCCGGCATGCGGCCCAGGCGTGCCGCCGCAGCTGGCCGCCGCCGGACGCGGCGGCGCAGCACCGCACCAGCCCCTGCAAGCGCGCGCGGCATGCCGCGTCGGCGGCCGGCCCCGGCGCCGGCGCGCCGGGCGGCGCTGCCGGCGAGCACGCGCAGCGCCTGCTGAGCCAGATGCTGGCCGCGCTGACCGGGGGCAGCGCTGCCCAGCAGACTGCTAACCCTAACCCTATGCTGCCTCACCCTCTCCCCTGCGCTGCAGCTGCCGACGGCTGCGCTGCGCGGCGCAGCGCTGCCCTGGAGCGCCTGGCGCAGGCGCGCCGCGACCCGGCGACCTGCGCAGGGTCAGCGCCAGGGTCAGGCACCGCACAGGGGCGCCCGGTGCCTCCGGCGGCGGCCTGGGAGGAGCCCATGCGCGACGGCGCAGGCCCGGAGGGCGCGTCAGTGCTGCTCTTTGCGGACGGCTGCGTGCCCGCGGAGCGGGTCTGCCGCGCCAGGCCCCGCGCACAGGCGCCAGCGCACCCAGCGCAGGCATGGCCTGACCCATATACCCTGGGACGCGACCCCGGCGCCCTGCCACACACTTACCGCTGCGGGCCGCGGCCGGCCTGGGCAGCTGCCACCGGCCGCGCGAACGTCACGGGGGAGCCCGAGGGTAGGCATGCTCTGCCGCCGGAAGATGCTCAGGGCTGGGGAGGGCTGCCTGCCATGCAGGCGGAGCTGCAGCGCCATGCAAGCCCCGCCAGCGCAGCCTTCCCTGCAATGCAGCCCCTGAGCAGGGCTCCCAGCCCTAGAATGGGCCCTGCGGCGCGGGCCCCAGCTCCCGTCGAGAGGGCTGGCCGGGGCGCGCCAGCTGACGGCTGGCCCGAGGCGGGGGGTGCTCTGTTCGAGCATGGCGCACGGGCGCGCGCCCGCAGCGGCCATCCCGGCAGCAGGCACGAGTGCCGGCACGCCGAGGTTGGGTTGCCCGCCGGGGTCAGGGCGGCGCGAGCGCATGTCAGCCCTGCCGCGCGTCCCGGCGCATCATGGGGCTCCATCAACGCCGCCGCCATCGCGCCGGCGCCGCCGCGGCGCAGACACGCAGGCGCCGGCCGCGTCGCCGTCCAAGCCCCTGTGGGCCCCATCGCCTCGGCGGGCGGCTCCAGGCGCGCCGCCAGCGAGGCTGCATTGGCGGGCGTCGCCCGGCCGGGCTCGGCCAGTGCTGCAGTGGGTGTCAACTGCAACCCAGCCGCCGCCGCTGGGGAAGGGCCAGCGGGGGGCGTTGCAGACGTGGAGGCCCGCTGCGAGGGCTCCGGCGGGGCGGCGGAGGCGCGCGCGCGCGCGGCCGCGCCGGCCGACGTGGCCGGCCTGCTCGCGGCGGTGCGGGGCGTGGAGGCGCTGGCGCTGGCGGTCCAGGAGGACACGCGCGCGTCCCGGCGGGCGCGCCCAAGCTGTCGCTGCTGTAGTTACAGCACGTGCTGCCCTGTGGGGCGTCCTCACTCGTCACGGCAATGTGCAGGAATTTCATGAAGCTGCTGTGCTGTATCAGCTCCGGCAGGGCTGTGGCGCCACCCGCAGACCTCCATGTCCGCACGTTGCGCGTGCAGCAGTCTCAGCACATGCATGCCATGCAGCAGAGCGCTGCATCTCAGGCCGCCCTTACGGGCGTAGAGGATGCGCCGATGAAGACAATGCTTGCTGTCATAAGCGTGCACAGCTTGGATTTGCAGACAGTGCCTGTGCGGGTGGCAGCTCATGGAGGAGTCGATCCAGGCGCAAGCGCTGCGAGCGAGCGCATGAGCGCGCTCGGCGCCTGGGCGGCGGATGCACCCGCGCCGGCTGAGGGCTTGGGGCTTGCATCATGTAGGCGTTGGACATCAGCAAGCCATGCATGTTTGCAAGCGATATGTGGGGAGCTTGCTGCGCAGCGCCAGGTCTCGCAGATGCCAGAGTACAGGCGTCCTGCGAGCATGCGGGCGTGCTGCGCGCAGCTAGCAGTAGCAGGAGCGCTTGGGTGCTCATGCATGCAGGTTACGAGCTCCGGACACGCCTGCCTTCTGATATATAATAGGGTCAGGACCATGCAGAACTCACGTAGGTGCTGGTCTAGCGGCAAGTCATGCGGGCAAAGCTCGGGCACAGCCGGCCAGCCTCAGCAACAGTGTACTGGCTGGGCAGAGCGGTGCTTAAGGCGACACGCTGCATCACCGCCTGCTTCACCACACCCAAGGGAAGTCACGGACTGGGCGTGCTGCAGGAACCCTGCAGAGCCCTGGAAAGTCATGGGGGAATCAACAGGAGCGGCCGGCGCGGCCGGTCAGTCCAGGGGCTTGGCGTACGTGTAGACGCCCTTGTACACCTTCTTGCCCAGCCAGCCCGCATCCACGTACTGCACCTGGGGCCGCCCGCCGCTGGCATATGAGGGAAAGAGAAGAAGACAGACAAAAAGCATGCGGTGAGCGAGTGAACGAGAAGGCGTAAATGAAGGAGGAGGAAGAGAAGCATGCGGCGAGTCTGCTGTGCACACAGACACGCGCTCGGGCTAGCACGCACTCGGGCGTTTCAGGGTCAGCATGCCTGGCGGGTGGCTGCGAGCGAGCCGGGCGTGGCCGCGCGCGCCGCCGTCGATCTCAAGCCTGGGACACGGTGGAGCTGGGAGCCTCGACCAGCGCTGTGCGGAGGGGGCGGACGGCGGGGGCGCACCAGCAGCGGGCAGGGCCGGTACTTGGGGTCCCCGGTCTGCAGCGACAGCACGCGCATGATGGACAGGCACGTGTCCAGGCCTGCGGCCGACCGGCAGCCGCAGTCAGGCGCCTCTGCAGCCCAGCCCCAGACTGCCCCCTGACCTAGCCCCGCGGCTGGCTCCCACAGGCAGGCCCGGCGGCTGCCCTCAAGCACAGCACACGCCCGCTCTCAGCCGCATGCCGGTGTCGCGCAGCCTGCGGGCGAGCGCGGGCTGTCCGCGCTCGCGCCCCGGGCTGAACAGGAATGTGTTGATGGGTTAGGATAGGGGGAGGTTTCAGGCAGCACGCGCAGGGGGTGCGGCGCGGGCACGCGGGGGGGCGCGCCGATGAAGTCCGCGAGGTGCAGCGGGCCCATCTTGTGCGCCGTGCCCAGCACCATGCCCTTGTCGATGTCCTCGGCGGAGCCGACGCCCTGCGCGGCCCCGGCGCGCCTGAGTGCGCGCGCAGCGCGCGTGCTGCCCGCCCTGATGCGTGGCACTGTGTGGGGGCGTGTGGATGCTGTGCGCGCGTGCGCGGAACGGCCTGCAATGCCTGCTGAGATGCAGGCCGCCGCCGGTGTCGTCAGCGGCATCCACACCCGCGTGCAGACATTGCACGCTTTTCTATGAGACTTTGACACAGCCGCCCCACAGAGGTAAGCAGGCGCAGTGTGAGAAGCGGGGCGGCCATGACTCAGACTTACACCGCACTGTATGACGTCCTGCTGGATCCATGGCGCACATTGCATTGCCTTTGGACGCCACGCAGCGCGAGGGTGCCGTTGACGTGCTACAAGTTAAGCGGGAGCGGGCGGGCGCGGGCGCGGGCGCGGGCGCGGGCCGTGCCTCCATCAGCACGAAGAAGGCTTCGTTGATCATGGGCATCAGGATGCGGTTCACGATGAAGCCCGGGCGGTCCAGCGAGAGGCTCACGGTCTTGCCCAGGTGCTCGGCCAGGCCCTTGGTCGCCCCGAAAACCTACAGGAAGCCCCACAGCAGGACGCGGGTCACAGTAAAGCCCGGGCGGTCCAGCGAGAGGCTCACGGTCTTGCCCAGGTGCTCGGCCAGGCCCTTGGCCCCCCCAAAACCCCACAGGGAAGCCCAGGGCCCTGCAGGACGCGCGCTGGGACGCGCAATTGCCCGGGGCGGCTCTGAGCGTTTTGCCGCCTCACATGGCAACCACAGTGCCAAAGGGAGTGGGGAGCCTTCAGGGGGGCTGCCACAGCCGTGCAACCAACTGCGCAGTGCCTAGTGCAACCAGTGCAGATAGGAAAAGCCATTGCCAGCTAAGGGAGCATTGCGTCCGCATGCTGTGCGCGCACCGCGTCGCTGGTCGCGATGCCGCGGATGATCTCCACCAGCGGCATGACTGCCGCGGCGCCCCGCGGCGAGCCCGTTACCTCCTCATGGGCCAGGGGCGAGGCACACCCCACATGCACGCGCAGGGCTAGGCGCAGGAGCAGGGCACAGGCAACAGTGCACCGCATTGCACAGAACCCTGCATGCACGGGAATCGCCAGGACACGTGATGGATGCACTTCACAGGGAAGGCTGGCCCATGCACCTGGGACAGGATTCATGAAGTGCATGCCGACCTGCGCCCCACAGGCAACAGGCTCGCGCACACAGCGCAACAGCTGGGTGCCTGGCTCGAGCGGCAACTTCATGCTCCGTGTGAACAGAACATCGCTTTGCTTTCATGCGCGCAGGCTTGCCTTGTCACGCACTGTGGGGCTCGGGCATCACAGGAGTTGCGCCGGCGCCTGCTGTGTGGAGCCTGCCTGGCGCCCGCGGCGGCAAGTGCCTCCCTGCTGACACGGTAAGGAGCTTGACAGTGCGCAAGCCGACTGCGCCACATGGCATCCAAGCGGCATGCGGCAGCCGGCACGCCCATGACGGACATGGGGGGCATCCGATGCGAGCAGGAGGAGAGCGTGATGCAACAGGGCGCGCACGACTTGCTCTGGCCGCTGCGTGGCGGCCGCAATGCGCGTGATGGAGATGGAGCTCGTGTTGGATGCCAGGATGCCCTCCGGCTTGACCACCTGTCCAGATCAGGCTCCTGCTCAGGCGGTCCGTGCAGGCGCAGCGGCCTCTCGGGCATGCCCCGCTCGCCGACGGCCAGGCTGCATAGCCCAGGCTGAAGGCGGGCGGTGTGCGGTCTTGGCGCAGGACGGTGGACATGGTGGGGGGTGAGGGGGGTTGGGGGCGTTGCTTGCTTCCAACCTCCCGTCACCTGGTGCAAGCTGCACATGGCACCGCGGCTACGAGTGTTGCAGCCTCCTGCAGGATGTCAGAGCAAGGTGGGCTGCGGGGCGCGCCTGGTCAAGCTGCCGGAAAATTGACTGCGCTCCCACATCCTCAAGTCAGCCACCCTCTCAGTGACGGAGCATGGCCACTGTTCAAGCGCAGCCTGCTCAGGCGTGCAGGGCGCTCGCCTTCTTCAGCGCCTCGTCTTCGGGAACGGCTTCTACTACATACTCCGAGCTGCTCAGCGCCTGCGCAAGTGACCCAGTTTTATGATACGCATCAGAAACAGACCCATGTGCAGAGTGCGCACGGGTGTGTGGGTGTGCGGTGCAGCAACCGACTTGCGGGCTCGCTCACGTCCAAGTCGCAGGAAGTGGATATGCGCTCAGTTGCAGCCTTTGCCTCTCCTTCGCTCAGCGTTCCCTTGTCCACCAGCCTCCCGAGGTTCCTGCACACCGCGTGCAGGTGCACTGTTCAGAGGTGCCGTGCACTTTGGTGCGTTGAGTCAGGGAAAACTGCGCAAGGCATAAGAAGAGCAACTTCCCAGGCTCAACATCGTTGGTTGTTTACACGCGCGAGAGACAGAGCATCACCTCTTGATGCCGCCCACGCCCCGCGAAAGCGCGCTGGCATTAGCATCGCAGAGCACCACTTGGAGGCCGTTTACGGCAGCCACCTGTGCAATACCAGCCCCCAGCTGGCCGCTGCCAACGATGCCGAGCACCCGGGGCAGCCAGGTTGAGGCAGGCATGAGGCAGGACTACCAGCGCACGCAGCTATAACAGAAAATCTTGTAGATGCCAATGCAATCAAAGAGTAGATGCGCCTGCAGCCTTGCCAACGTAGGATCCTCAGCTTGTACTACGCAATCCTGCAACTCGAGTTTATGCTGACGCATTTAGGGTGCCGAGTAGGTTACTGGTTGGCCAGACTGCAACAGGCCAGACTGCAACAGGCTACTTTGCTCTGGGCAAGCCCAGCAATCCCTGCGCTACTGCGATATCGTGTGACCAAAGTATTCAATCCTGTGTTACTGTATAGGAATCCCACAGCACAAAATGCATCCATCTGATTCTGCAGCATTGGAGCTTGTTGGGGCGGTACGGCAGCAGCTGCTGGTGCCTTCGCTCAGCATCACTGTGCAAGAACTCAGGCAGCTGGTTGCTGCTGAGCCAGGTAAAGTACCACATTCGCAAGTGCATGTGCCAGGTGGTGGCGTGCGTTCGGCGGCTTTCCGGCCCAGGCAAGCTTATCACTGCGGCACGTGTGGCGCAGGGCTACAGTGCGGGCTGCAGGTCAAGCTCATCGCCGGAGGTCGAGAACTTCAGGTGCCGCATGACCAAACTCTGAGTGCATGCAGCCTCGCATATTTAGCTGTGTAGACAGGAGCAGACGACCTTTGCTAACACGGCCTATGAAGACTTGCAGGATGCTACCAAGACTCTGCTGGAGTGTGGCATTGCGCCCGGCGCGCGCATACTTGTGCTTGCAGCCAACAGCGGCGCCCTGGCTGCAGCCGAGGCCGCGTCCCTGTCTGACCAGGCACGTATGTATCTCGTTACATACAATACATTTCCTTATGTACCATGTGCACGTAGACCTGCGCGTCATTTTCGTTCACGCCCGCTGGCAAAGGCTCAGGGAGTGACAAGGTGTGTGAGGCTGATGCGTCCTCACGCTCAAGTGTCGCCACACAACACTGACGCCGCACACTGTGCGCAGGAGCGAGCGGCGCGCCTGGACAGGCTCCGCAGTGCGGCGCGCGCCATGGCGCAGCGCGGCGCGGCCGGGTGCGGCCCCCAGCAACCGACTCACAAGTCGGCATGCAAAGTGCCGTATGCCGTACTGCCCAAGGCTGCTACTAACGCGCCCGCGCGCGCACGGCAGGGGCTTGGGGTCCGACTCGCAGTACCACTTCGAGCTGGAGAACCAGGCGGGGCAGGCGCTCGCGCTGGCGCCCGCCGCGCGCGAAGCGCTCGTCACCGGCCTCGCGCTGCACGACCGCGCGCAGCGCTCGCTGCAGCAGGTGGCGCAGTGTGATATTCATGCTGCAAGACTAACCGCTGACTTGTTCGTGAGGAGGCAGCAGTGCCGCAAGGTGGAAACGTGCTGCCATGCGCCCTCGGCCCCGTCCCTGTCCGCGTGACCCGGCGGCAGTGCCGCGGAAGCAGGGCAATGCGTCTTGCTGCACTCCCTGTCCGGCGCGTGTGTGCACGGCAGGGCGGCGCGCGGGGGCGGGCGCGGGCGCAAAAGCCAGTCACAGAGGTGGGAGTGGCGGAGCGTAAGGGTAGGGTTACCCTACCTTATCCTGATGCCCGACAGGGCGCCTACCACGACGCCCTGGAGGAGCTGGCGCTGGCGGAGGAGGCGTGGGCGCTGGCGCCGCCGGACGTGCTCGCGCTGGTCGACAACCCCGGCCTCCTGCAGCTCGACACCGTCTGGTGCGCGCGCGCCCACGCGCGGCCGCGCACCCACCCTGATGCGGGTGGGCATGGGAGCTGCATCGGGCGCGCATGGCCGCGCTCTGGTACGCACTTTTATGGCTAGCTGCTATTCCGACACAGCACACCCAAGCGCATGCTCGTCCCCTGCGCGCGCCAGCTGGCTACCACATGACTGCTGCAGGCGCTTGCCGACTCGGGCGACTGCTTGTCATGCCATCATCCGCGCATTCTGTGTTTTGGCACAATTTACCAACACGCATTGAGACTTTGACACCCATCACATTAGCCCACGTGAAAGCCTTAGAGCAGCTCCCTGGCGGCCGCCCTGCAGGTGCTACTTCAAGCTGGGCGACCACGCGCTGCTGGGCGCGGCGCGCGGCCGGCTGGCGGCCGCGCGGCGCGCGCTGACGCGCGCGCACGGCCCGGGCATGGAGCGCCTGCGCACGCTGCACGGCGACTTCCAGCCGGAGCTCGCGACGTGCGCGCGCCTGAAGACCCTAACCCTACCCCTAGAACCCTTCCTGTCCACCCCCTGTCAGCCTGTGTGGGCCGCGTCTGCCTGCCGGGTCTGCGGTGGCGGTGGCGCCGGGGGACCCTGCCGCGGCAGTTGCAGGCTCACACGTATTTGCGTCCTGCTGTTGCTCGACTCTACTAGTCGTGGAGGATGGCCAAGGAGAGTAGTCGAGAGGGGAGGTAACTCACGAGAGCATGCCTCGCTGCATACACCCCGCCACTACACAAGGCATACCTGCATCACTGTGCACAGGTTGCGCAGACCGCAACGGTGGACCGCAATGGGGTGAAGCGCAACGTGCCGTGCCTCGCAGGTATGTGCGTCTGCACCTGCTCGAGGGCGTGGCAGCCTTCCACGCCGGTGACGCGCCCGCGGCGCGCGCGCGCCTGCTGGTGCGGCCGGCTGCCGGGCGCGTGTCAGGCAGCGGGCGTGTGCCTGAGCGCCTGTGGTCTCCATGAGCGTGCGCTTCTGAGCGTGCGCTTGGCTTTGCCGTCCACCATGAGGCTGCCTGAGTTGCCATCAGCTGGACGCCGGATGACTGCGTCTGCTTGTCAATTGGCGCTTGGCAAAAGGCAGAAGACATCTTAATAGTGTGCTTACACTATGCGTGGTGCCCAATTGTGCAAATGTGCGATGACCGCATGCACGCAGTTGCATACGTGGCAGTCACGCCAAGAGCTGGTCACAGGGGCGGGTGGGGCGCGGGGCGCCAGGCGGCGCAGGGCAAGTGGCGGCGGCTGCAGGTGGATGATGCCGCGGTGGCAACGCTGGCCGGCATGGGCTTCAAGTCTGCGCTGGTGCGTGCGCGCGCGGAGCCAGCGCCTTGTCATGCATGCATTTAACTGTGCACTACTCACCATGCATGCACGTCCACTATGCATCTGTGTGCGTGTGGCGCACCTTGCGAGCATGCGCCGCTGTGCTGGACGGGCCTGCCACATATTCGCAGCCTGTCAGCACCCACGCAGCTTCGTTGTTTCGCCAGGGCGAAGCGCTGCAGCTGTACACACTGTGGGGGCGCACACCCGACCCCAAACAACGCCGCGCTGCCTGCAGGCCGTCCGCGCGCTGCGCTTCTGCGCCGGCGACCTGCCCGCGGCCGCCGCCTTCGCGGCGGACGAGCGCGCGCGCGCGCGCGCGCGCCGCGCGCAGCAGCGGCGCGAGGCCGCGCTGCGCCGCGAGCAGGTCATGTGCGCGCCCGGCCAGCATGGCTGCCACGGTCCATGCGCTGCTTGTTGCGGAGCTCGAAGCCGATGTGGACAGCCTGAGTACCCTGCAACTAAGTCCTCAAGTTGTACTCACCGGTGTGGGTTGCAAAGAGGGCGCAGCACTGTGAGCATGCACACCTTGTTGGCTGTCTTGCCCGCACGCACTCAAGATGACCCACAGGCGTTTCTGACCGCGTGCAAGCCCGGCCCCCGCGCGTGTCTGCATGCGCTGCCACGGCCGGCGCGGCTGACCGGGCGCCGCGCGGCGCGGCGCGCACGCTCCCATCACCGTACCTCAGAGGCTCGGCGGCTGCAGGTACGGGCGGACGGCGGCGGGCGCGCGCGTGGACATGGCCGCGCTGGACCGGCTGGCCTCGCTGGGCTACGCGCGGCAGCTGGCCGCCGAGGCCCTGCGGCAGGCACGCCGCGGTGGCGCCTGTCCTGTCACCGCCACGCCCGCGCCGAGCGCGCAGCGTCACCGTTTGTGGCTCCTGCATGGCGAGGCCAGCGCCGCGCCTGTGCTGGACTGCCTGTGGGGATATGTGGCAACCATGTCCAGCTCTGAATCCCCCGCAGCTGACTTCCTGCTGCTGCCCCATACACAGCCATGGGCACAAGCCGCCCCAAAACCTAGACAACAACAAAGAGCAGCAGCAGCCCTTCTGGCAGCGTCCATGCGGGGCATCTTTGATCCAGCAACCGTGCACGGCGGGTCCTGAGAGCCGCTGCCACCCACCCTGCGCAAACCCTGCGCAGGCAGGCAACGTTCAGGAGGCCGCGCTGGACCGGCTGGCGAGCCCGGCGGCCAACGCCGCGCTGCAGGCGTACATGCGCGCCGCCGCTGCGCAAGTGCCCGCCGTGCGGCCCCCTCACCCGGCTCTCTGCGCGTGCTTGTCATCACTTGCAGACACACGCCCTCTCCGTCGCCGCGGGATCCGTCTGGTTTTTGCGTGGTCATGCGGGGTCTCACACTGCGCTGTTGCCAAGCAATGTGGTGCCTCATTACTGTGCGGTCCATGAGCAGTGTACCGTCAGGATGGCCTCCCATTGCATGGCCAAGCCTTTGCGTTTAGGACGGCGACCGTGCTTAGTATGGCCGCCAGGCAGACCTGATGCGCTCACGACAGCGCTCTCGCTTCCCCGCAGGCGCTGCCCCCGCTGGAAGCGCTGACCGCGGCGGGCTTCCCGGAGGCGGCCGCGCGCGAGGCGCTGCAGCGCGCTGCGGCGGAGCACGCCGCCGCCGCGCCGGCCGCCGCGGCCGGCGCGCCGTGCCTGCATCGCGTGGCGGAGCTGCTGGCGGCCGGGGGCAGCAGCCCGGACGCGTCCGCGCTCGCGCGCATGCTGGCGTCGATTGGGCGAAACCCCGCCTCAGACCCTGAAGCTGGGGCCGCGCCGGGCGGCCCGGGGCGGCGCGGCGGCGCGGGCGCCAAGCGGGCCAGCCCGGGCCGCGCGGGCGAGGGCGATGTTCGTGAGCGCGAGCGGGAGGCCGAGCGCAGGCGCGTCCCAGAGTCAGTCTGTAAGTCAGGCCGTGCGCGGCCGTGCTCCAGTGTTGAGCTTCGTGCTCAGCGTATGCCCTGCCCCGAGCGCCCACCACATGCCAAGCGAGGGCGTGCAGCGGGGTCGGGGCCGGCGAAAGGCAGAGTACCCTTCCTGGCAGACGCCTGCTGCACGCTGCGCATGCCATGGCCCGAGAACCCATGCGCAGGCGGGCGGCAGCTCGCGCGGCGGAGGCCGCACTGGCGGCAAGCAGGCTGTGTTCCCCACAGGCGCTCGCATACATCAGCACGATGGGGCTAGGGTTGGGACTGTAACCCAACCCTACCATTTCACGCTGCGCACGCGACGGTCCTTGGGGGCCCTAAGTTAGGGCCCCGCGCACAGGCGGGCACACGCGGCGGAGGCGGAGCTGGCGGCGGCCGCGCGCACGGACCCGCTCGCGGCCTACGACGTGGACGTGCGCGAGGAGGGCGCGGCCATCGCGGAGTACCTCGCGCGGCTGGACGCGGGGCCGGGCGCCGCGGCGGGGCCCGCCGGGCAGTGACAGCGCGCGCGCGTATCCTGATGTCGGGGCTGGAGCTGGGTGCCAGCCGAACGCGGTCGCCTTGCGTCGGCCAGGTGCTGGGGCGGCCGCTGCTGGGTCTGCCTAGATGTAGCATTTGCGCTGGCGCGTAGTGCATTAATTCAATTGCATCACAGTATACAACACAGAGCACCTATACGTGCCTGTCCTGCTGAACGCAAGCGGGCTGTGCCCCTAGCTACGTATGCAAACAAGGCAGCCAGTGCCGCCGCTGCAGCAGGCGCCCCGGGGGTGCCAGGCCGGCAGGTCGGCTCACACATGCAGGTCCCAGTCCTGCTCGGAGATAAGCGACACCACATCGTTCTCCTGCACGAACGAGCCGTCGCCCTCGGCAGCATCCTGCGCCGTGCACAGAAAGGCGTGGACACAATGCCTGAAACGCGGCACATTCTGACGTCTCCTTTCTCGTGGGAGGCGTTGCGCTCGCATCATCGGCAAGCGGCGCTCATACACGGCAAGCAGAGGCCATCCCTCACAGCCAACCTTTAACCAGCTTACGCGCCAGCATAAATGCTGCGCAGGCGCACCAGCCAGTCATCGCCGCCGGTCGCCCACCGCCGGCAGAGCGGCCCGACCAGTGCGCGCGCGCGCGGGCTGCGCGGCCGCGCGCGCGGCGCCGGGGCGGGCCTGGGGCGCCTGGGCGCGGGGCCGGCGCTGGCGCGCGGGGCGCCGGCCGCGGCCTGCAGCGCCTCGACCTCGGCCACCAGGCTGAGCAGCGACGCATCCAGCTCGGGCTCCGGCTTGGGCTCCGCGCGCGGCCGTGCACCTCGTGCTGGGCTCCATAACCGCGCTTGCCCGCTCACGCGCGCCCGCCCCTGGCGCGCCGCCGCCCTCCTCGCACCCCCCGCCCAGCCGCGGCAGCCGCTCCGTCAGGCGCGCAGCTGCAGCCGCGGGCTCCCCGGCTGCGGGCGGCGGCTGCGCCTCCGCCCGCCCTGGTGCCGCCCAAGACCCCGCCAGGGTCTCGACAGCCGCTGCGCCATTGGCAGGCGCCGCCGCGGGTGCGCCACGCGCGTCTGTGTGCTCGCTGCCGTGCTCGCAGCGCCCTCCTTTGCCTGCGTGGTCCTGGCTGCAGCGCGCCGACGTGGGTTTCTGTTGCACCGCAGGCAGCCGTTCGTGGTGATGCCCGCCCTCGCTGCCTTGCCACAAGCCCTCCCCGCGCCGTTCATCCCCTGCTGGAAGCGCCTGCGCTTGCTCGGCCGCGCCGCCGCCCTCTGACCCGCGCTGCTGCGTGACGGTGTCCTGGGCGCCGGGTGGCCCGGGGACACCGGCGGCCTCAGCGCCATGACTGCATGCACAGGCGCCTGAGCTGCTGCGCTCGCTCGTGGGCTTGCGCGCGGCGCCAGTTCCAGCGCCACTGCCATGAAGAGGGCCGGGCCCGGGCGCGCCCGCGTCCGCATCTGCAAAATAGAAAGCTCCGTGTGGGCCCAGCCCCGGGTCGAACCGCAGCGTGCGCAACAGCGGGCTTGCGCCGGGCTCGTCCCGCTCGCGCGCGCCGCCGCGCTCGGGCGCGGTGGCGGGCGCTCCGCGCGACCCCGACCCTGAGCCATGCCCTGCCGCCTGGGCAGCGGCCTGCTGCAGCTGCCATGCCAGCAGGCGGGCCGCCAGGTCGGCCAGAGCGCCGCCGGGCGCCGCCGCGGCTGGGCCTGCAGCGGCCCCGCCCCCGGCCCGACCACCTGCGGGCCCTGCAGGCTCCTGGGAGGTGCCGCCGGGTGCGTGCGCAGCGGCCTCCTGGCCGCTGTGCCGCTCGTTCGGCGCGGCCGCAGGCTGGGCTTGCACGGGCGGCGCCGGATTAACGGGCAGCGGCGGCTGCGGCGGTGGCGGCGCGGTGGTAGCCGCCGCCGCCGCGCGCAGCCGCGCCTGGTACGTGCGCAGCAGCGCCAGCGCGCGCGCGAGCTTGGCGCGCATGCTGCGCGCACGGCAGCAGTGGTCCGTATGAGACGCGGACACCGGAAGGTGTCAAACAGCGGAAGGCGGCAGGTCATTTGCTGCACCGAGTGCTACGTCAGTCGTAAGTCTGTAGACACACTGGCTATGGACCTTCAGCTCATGACTGTTTCATGCACAGGATGGGCCTCAGGGCTCAGTGACAGACAAGGCCAAGCCTCTACTCAAGCCTGTGTCACCCATAACATGCAGCACAGCTCACAACCTCTAGAATACGGTCATGTCAGCCTGGATGCAGCTGCCACAGCGCAGGCAAGACCAGGACATGCGCTTTGGCCAAGGCGCCTCTCCCTGGCAGGCCTGCTCCTGGCCGGTGCGGGCACCTGTCATTCTCCCGCGCCGCACCGCTGCCGCGCGCGCGCAGCTCCCCTACCTCCGCCTGCCGCGCGGCGGCCTCCTGCACAGCATCCGCCCGGTCACGACCACACACGGCGGCGACCCCGCGCGCCCAGCAAGCAGCCTGCCCAGCCCCCTTGTCCGTTCCCCGCGCAGCGGCAGCCCCACACGTCCAGCAGGCAGCCTGCCCGGCCTGCCACAGGGCGCAGCGCAGCGTGCCTGCCCGCCAGCAAGCTCGCCCGCACCCGCTGCGCGCGCGCGGCGGCCTCCTCCGCACGCTGCTCCGCCTGGACGACCTGCCGGATCAGGCTGGCGACCTTGGCCTTGTCCTCGGCGCACAGGTCGCGCAGCGTGCAGCGGCCGTCCCCGCCCTGGCCCTTAGCCTGCGCGCCGCACGCGCACCGTGCCCCAGCCTGCCATACGCTTCCGCGAGCGCTGAGAGCAATCTTGTTATGCTCAATGGCAGCAACGGCCGGCCAGGGCCGCACCGCGCTTGCTTCGTGGTGCAGCAGCGGGCTGGGCCTGCTGTTCTCCACACCGTCAAGCACGCACAGCGGGCGCCGCGCGCCGGCCTGCGGCGCATACCGCGTTGTGGCACGGGGTTTGCGGGCTGCAGCTGCGATGGAGGGTTGCCAGGCTGCGAGGGCAGGCAGGCGCACCTCCTCCCACACCATGGCCTTTGATCACGGCGCCAAAACTGCTGACATCTGCGCAGAAATGCGGCCTGAGCGTGCGAACACAGCTCCGTGTGCAGCCTCCTCTTACTCTAAAGCGCTCCTGGCTGGCTCGCTCGCTGAATGCTTGGGAAGCCAGGTCGAGACTTGAGGCTCGAAGTGAGCCTGCTGCAGCTGGCTCTCACGGAGGTTGATGACATATATGAGGGCTGGAGAGCAGACCAGGGCAGTCCAAGCTCTCGTGACTCTTCGCTGTGGCAGCCTTGTCCACCAGCAGCGCTTTGCTGGAGTCACCTGCTGGTCTACCTGACCGCTGCTGACAGGCCTTGAACCGAGCGGGTCGGCCATCAACCTGAGCGCCGGGTCCTCGCAGCTCAAGCGCCGCTCCATCGGGTTGTCTGCTACGGGCCAAGGCCAGCGACGGGACGAGCGCTCAGGCACGTGCCCAGCGTGCAGTGCACTGTTCAGCGCGTGCACACATGACCAAGCGACCGCGTGGCTCCGAGCTCCACCAGGCAGTAAGCCGCTCGCTGCGGTGCAGGCCCGTATCGTGTTCTGGTGTGCTGCACGCGAGATTTGCCTCGCCTGACGCGCGCGAGAGGCTAGCGCGTCGCCGGGCCAGCTTCAGCCTGGCGTGAGCGCGAGCGGCGGCGCCAGTCCTGCTGTCGCGCCACACGTTGTAGGACGCTGTGGCAGCGATGGAGGAGAAGGTGAGAAAGAGGATGGCGGCGCTGCGCATCCGCGAGCTCCACCAGGTGCGCCGGCTCGACGTGAGCCTCTTGTATTGTGGCGCGTCGGTGTACGTTTATGGGGCTGCACAGCAGGCCCCCAAAGGCTCGTGCTTGCGCGTGTTGAAACAGGCGGGGGGCCGTGTGGCTCCAGGTGTGCCAACAGATTGTGCCGCCGCAGCCAAGCTCACAGAGTGCAAGGTAGTTTGATGTGCAGGAGCAGGCAGGCGGTTCGCAAGGGTGCTTGGTAAGCAGACTGTCGTGGCGAGCACGGGGACCTGGCGCAGTGCAGAGCCTCGCCGTAGCGCCCGGGGCCTGCGCTGTCGCGTCCCGGCGCGCGCGCCCCAGCCCTGTGCGGCGGCTGCAGGTCCTCGACCGCCTGGGCCTGGAGCGCAAGGGCCGCAAGGCGGACCTGCAGGCCCGCATCCTCGCCTACTTTGGCGACGCGGCGCTCGGCGCCGGCGCCGCCGGCGCCGCCGTCAACAGCGCCGTGCAGCCGCCGCGGGAGCAGTACAAGATCGATGCCGCAGGTGCGGCGCTCCTCAGGCAGCGCCTCAGCGCAGCGTGGCAGTGGGACAGCGAGCGCAGCCCGCCTGAGCTGCGTGCAAGGGGAGCCCGCGCACCGCCCCACGCTCCGGCTCTGGAGCTCTTCTTTAAGACCTGTGGAAACTGGTCGCCCTCACCGTGTGCCTGAAGCATCGGCACAGCCCATGCCGAGTGATGACAGGCGTTCCGGCGTCCCCGCTGCAGCGCGGGAAGAGCTGTGGTGCTCGCCACGCATGTAGTGTTGCAGTGTCCCTGCACAGCGACGGGGCACGCTGATTATCGCCTTGCGCCAGCGTCGCGACGCGCGTGTGCTGGCGTGCGCGCAGCGAAACTGATCGACCAGGTCTACACGGCGATGAAGGCCAGCCTCGGGCGGGTCAACGTCGCGCAGGCTGTCGCTTCCCTCCCGGGTTACTCGAACGGGTGCGCGCACCACTCATGTAAAGTTTGATTTGGTGCGGCTCATGCATCAGCCACAAAGCAATGAGCCGCGGCACGGCAGCGAGCGCACAGCCCTGCCAGGGGGCTCGCAGCCGCTTCCCGCGCGAAGCAGCGTGCCGGGTGCGCTGCGGAGCAGGCCCGGGACCGCCCTCATTCGCGGCGGGTCGCCAGGCGCGCGCGCGCCGTCGCGCAGGGTGGGGCATGCTGCGGGCGCGGCGGGCGCGGCGGGCGCGGCGCCCCCGGTTGCCAACGGCTACGCCGCGGTGGAGGCCGCGGGCTCGCGCGTGCGCTGCATCTGCGGGTCCAATGGCAACCGCGGCGCCATGGTGCAGTGCGAGGTGCGGCCCTGGTCGCACGAGGCGCGCGGGCGCTCGTGAAGTAGGTCTTGCCGCCGTGACCCTGCGGCGCCGCGTCGGCCGCGCCTGCCTTGGGCCTGCTGTGGGCCGTGCAGCTGGACGGGGCTGCACCTGTCGGTCACTCCGTGGCCCCGAGGCGGGGGGCGCGCTCCAAGCAGCCCGCCGGCCGCGGCCGGCAGCAGCGCTGCAGGCCGCATGAGCTGCGGCATTGTGTAGCCCGCGCGTCTGTGTCAGTGGCGCGCCGACGTCCGAGCCGGCCGCCGGCCCCGCGACTTGGGCAGGCCGCCCGGCGTGTCTACATACGTACCTGGGGCTGGCGGCACACTGCCCTGGTTTCTCGGTCGTGAGCGGCGCGCGCGCGCCGCGCAGGGCGCGGGCTGCGGCGTGTGGCAGCACTGCGAGTGCGTGCGCTTCGACGCGGGCGCCGCCGGTGCGGCCGCGCGCTTCCTGTGCGAGGTGTGCCGCCTGGGCCGTGCGGACCCGTTCTGGCGGCCGGTGAACCTGGCGCTGGCGGCGCCCGCGCGGCTGCAGCACGCGCCGGGGCGGCCCGTGCGGCCCGGCGGCGCGAGCGACGAGTGGGTGAGCCACGTGCGCCGCGACTTCTCGCTACCGCACGCGCTCGTGGACAGCCTGCGCGCGACGCAGGACTGCCAGCTGCAGGCGCGCGCGCCCTGTGTGCCCGCCCGCGCCCGCCCGCGCGCCCTGTGTGCCCGCCCGCGCCCTGTGTGCCCGCCCGCGCCCTGTGCGCCCGCCCGCGCTGCAGTGCACCTCTGAGCAAGCCGGCCGCCGCGGCGGCCGGTGTGTGCAAGAGCTGTCTCAGGCTCTCCGGCAGTAGACAAGAAGCTTCTGTTCCGACCACGCACTGACGACCGCCGCAGCAAAGCCACCACGCTCGTGGGAGTCTTGCCACACCGCCGGTGTCAACTCGAAAGCAGGGGCGGCTGCCGGCGCGTTTGAGAGCGGGCCGCGCGGGCGCGCAGGCCGCGTGCCTGCTGCTGGGCGACGCGGTGGGCGCGCGCGTGCACTGGCCGCGCAGCGCGGACCTGCGCGTGAACAACATGCAGTACCGGCCCTACGGCCGGCAGGCGAACGCCAAGCTGGGCGGCAGCGCGCGCGACGAGCCTGCCTCCATCGGCACGCTTGCCTTCCACGGCCGCAACGTGCTGCAGCTCTCCGCCGGCGACTGCCGCCCGTTCTGCCTTGTGCTCCAGGCGCGCGGCCCGTCTCGGCGCGCGCGCCCTGAGCTGCCCCCGGCACCGCTGCGGCCGCCCGCGGCCGCCTGCCGCCCGCCGCGCACTCGAGCAAACGCGCGTTACACAGCGACATGAGTTGACATGAGCGACATGAGAAGCAAAGCCAGTTTGACGGACGTGATTGCGGGCGGACAGGCACATCACCCTGCACGGCAGCGACACAGGGCAGCGCCCTGCAGGCCCTGCAGGCGGCTGAGAAGGGTCTGGCCCGGGGTTTGGCGCGCAGGTCGCGCGGCGGCGCACCAGGGCGGAGGTGCGGGCGCTGATGGCGCCGCCCGAGAGCGCAGTGGAGGCGCTGGAGCGCGTGCGGCGCCAGGTGCGGTCCGGCGCGCGCTGCGGGCGTGCCGCGGGCGCGGCTGGCATGGGGGCTGTTGGTGGGGCCAGTGCTAGGGTAGGATAGGGGAGGGCCCTAACCCAAGCTTGAGGCCATGGGTCAGGCCGTCGTGGGTGCGGCGCGCCCGGCAGGCCTGCGCCGGCAGCGGGCCGTGCGCGCAGGCGCCAGCTGCGCGCGTCGCGTCGCGCGGGGGCCGCGGGGCACCAAACCCTACCCTGCATCTCAGGCAGGCCGGTCCGCATCGCGCGCGGGAGGCCTGGTGCTGGCGCGCTCATGGTGTGTGCGTGAGAACCTGTCGGCGGACAGATTAAACGGGCTCGTCCGCTGACGTTGCGCCGGGAGCGGCGCTGGCGCCGGCCCTGCGTGCAGCAGGCGACCCCTGAAGGGTGAACCTGAGCTCCTGCCGCTGCGCAGGCGGGCGGCGGCGGCGGCGGCGGCGAGGACGACGACCTGCAGATCGGGCCCTCGGTGGTGTCGCTGCGCTGCCCCAACTCCGGCATGCGTATCGCCACGCCCGCGCGCTTCCAGGTGCGCCGCCGCCGGCCGCGCGCCCGGCGAGCGGGGCCGGCTCGGGGCCGCCCGGCGCGCGCGCTGGCGCCGCCCTGGCTACCACAGACTGGGCAACGGGTGGCTGCGGGCAGCCGTCGCGATACGCTGCATCCCATTGGCCGGACCGCCCTGCCCTTCATGCGCAGAGGCGCGCCGGAGTGCGGGCGCTGAGCCGTCGAGTGGCCAACAGCGCTGACGCGTCCGCGGCTCACCTAGTCGAGCCGCGGAGTCATGCGCCAAGGGTAGAAAGTGGTGTACTGCCTTGGGGTAGTGTACCATACTCCACAGGGTAGGTTCCATAACCCTGTATTGTAGGATATTGTAACCTACCCTATGTCTGCGGCGCGCGCAGAGCGCGGGCGGCCTGGTCGCGTTCGACCTGGACACGTTCCTGGACCTGGCGGAGCGCACGCGCAAGTGGCAGTGCCCGCACTCCATGGCGCCCGGCAGCGTGCAGGAGCTGGCCGTGGATGGCTTCCTGCTGCGCGTGCTCGCCGCGCTGCAGGTGGGGCCGCCGCCCCGGC